>ERZ795050.1494-NODE-1494-length-30047-cov-5.445652_pt1 | contig 30047 bp, 28 predicted proteins | sample MGYA00375134_ERZ795050 | MGnify/ENA primary metagenome ERZ795050 (study PRJEB30179, sample SAMN05720221) | activated sludge metagenome | isolation source: Anaerobic digester | place: Japan | collected 2015-05-26 ... | reverse complement strand
TCTGTAGATGCCCATTTTGGTCATTGTGAGTATTTTACCGTATTTGAAATTGGAAACGGTACAATTGCTAGCGAAAAACGCATCGAAAGCCCTAACGGCTGCGGCTGTAAGAGCGATATTGCATCTAAACTTGCGCAGGATGGTGTAACACTCATGCTCGCAGGTAATATCGGGGATGGTGCGATTCGAGTGCTCAAAGCACACGGCATTGAAGTTGTCCGCGGAGCATCGGGAACTGTACGTTCTGTGGTGGAACAATGGATTGCTGGTACACTTAAAGACTCAGGTGAAACCTGCCACGAGCATGGCGAGCACGAGTGTACTCATTAAAAAAAAGCGCAGTACTGAAAAATTTTTAGTACTGCGCTCGCTGTTATTTGCCACAGAATGTAAATAAATATTTATTTTACTGCATTCATTCCGGCTTCTATTGCTTTAATGTTCATTGGAATATATTTGTGCTTGTTTTCAGGGAAAAAGCTCTTGAGCACTTCTTCAAGCTTTGCAAGCTTTACAGCACCTGTCACTTTTGACAGTGCACCCATCATAACCATATTTGCAATTTTAACATCGCCAATTTCTTCAGCAAGCTCATTGCAGGGAACCTTAACAACCTTAACGTCTTTCCGATTGGGATCAACCTTAACCAGACTTGAGTTAATGAGCAGTGTTCCGTTAGGTTTAACTATTTCTTCACAGATTGGGAGAGAATCCATGTTCATAACGATTGCTGAATCTGGTTTGGTAACAAGCGGACTTGCTATTTCTTTATCAGAAACAATCACATTTGCACGCGCGATGCCGCCTCGTTTTTCAGCACCGTAATACGGGAAAAATGTAACATTGAGTCCTTCTTTCATGCCACAATATACCCAGAGCTGTCCTAAACTGATGATACCCTGACCTCCAAAGCCTGCCATAAATGTTTTTTCCGTCATTTCTGAGCCTCCCCATCGAGCGTATTTTTAATTTCTCCCAGCTTGTAGAAAGGAATCATATTTTGTTCCAGCCACTCTACACTCTCTTTAGGCTGCATACCCCAGTTTGTAGGACACTGTGAAAGAATTTCGACCATGGTAAAGCCTTCACCACGGAGCTGTGCCTCAAAGGCTTTTTTGATATACTGTTTTGTTTTTTTAACATTAACAGCATTATTTACAGCACCGCGTGCAAGGTATTTTGTACCTCCGAGAGTTGCAAGAAGTTCGCAAACCTGTATTGGATATCCCATACCTGCATCAATTGGATCGCGTCCATAAGGAGCAGTTGTAGCCTTCTGGCCAATAAGCGTTGTGGGAGCCATTTGACCGCCCGTCATACCATAAATTGCATTATTAACAAATATTGTTGTAAATTTTTCACCGCGATTTGCTGCATGGATAATTTCTGCAGTACCAATAGCAGCAAGGTCACCATCACCCTGATAGCAAACAACAAGATGATCGGGAAGCATGCGCTTAATGCCGGTTGATGCTGCAGGAGTTCTTCCATGAGGCGGCTGTACAGAATCAAAATCAAAATACAAATCTGCCCAGATTGAGCAGCCAACTGGATTGGTTATAATTGCTTTACCCTGTATGCCAAGTTCATCAATGACCTCAGCAATAAGACGATGTATAACACCATGGCCACAGCCAGGACAATATTTTGTTTGTATCGGCTTAAGGCTTTTTGGATGCCCGTATAGTAATTCCATAGGATTCTCCTTATTTCTTGAGAATGCGGCGGATTTCCGCATACACTTCATCTTCTGTCGGTATCATACCGCCAGTGCGCCCATAAAAATCAATCTGTGCTCTTCCATTGACAGCAAGGCGTACATCTTCCACCATCTGTCCCATGCTCATTTCTACAACGAGGAAGCGTTTCCCTTTTTGAGCAAGTTCTGAAACACGTTTTTCAGGGTATGGCCAGAGCGTAATGGGTCGCAGCAATCCGACATTGATGCCATCGGCCTTTGCAAGTTCCAGTGCACCAAGCGCTATACGAGATGCTGTACCATATGCGACAAGCACGAGGTCAGATTTATCGATATTAAGTTCTTCAAAGCGCTGGAGCGATGCTTTAATTTTTGCATAGCGTTCAAAGCGAGCTTTAACAGTTGCTTCGAGTTCCTGTGGCACGAGGTTAATAGACGTTACATGATTGATGGGGCGCTTGAGTTCCCCTTGATGACCTACAGCCCAGGGCTTTTTAGGAAGCTTTGAGAGGTCTCGCTTTTCAGGGAGCACGACACCTTCCATCATCTGACCGATAAGGCCGTCTGCAAGAACCATTGCAGGCATGCGCCACTCATCGGCAAGATCAAAAGCTTCATAGGTCAAGTCTGCAGCTTCCTGAACACTCTTTGGTGCAAGGACAAAATGGTAATAGTCACCATGACCGCCGCCGCGAGTTGACTGGAAATAATCAGCCTGGCTCGGAACAATACCACCAAGACCGGGGCCAGACCGCATCACATTGACAACAACGAGCGGGAGATCGGCACCACAGGCGTATGAGATACCTTCCTGCTTTAAGCTGATACCAGGACTCGATGAGCTGGTCATTGCACGCGCACCGGTTGCAGCAGCGCCATATACCATATTGATTGCGGCAACTTCGCTTTCTGCCTGGATAAATGTGCGCTTGTTATCAATCATATTTTTTGCCATATAGGCGGTTAGTTCATTCTGCGGGGTAATTGGATAACCAAAATATGCGGTACACCCTGCGCGAATGGCAGCTTCACCAATTGCATCATTGCCTTTCATCAGGCGTTTTTCTTCAGCCATGCTCTGCCTCCTTATTCCTTATAGACCGTAATTGCAACATCGGGGCAAACTGTATAGCAATTGCCGCATGCAATACATTTTTCGATGGCTACAGCCTTTGAAGGATAGTAGCCCCACGAGTTTGGTTCTGAATCAACATCGAGCACCTTGGTCGGACAGGCTCGAACACAGAGCAAACAGCCTTTACAGCGTTCCCTGTCTATTTTTGGTTGACCTTTATTAGCCATATACAGCTCCTTATGGTAAAAACATATACTTTATGCAATGCCTGCAGTGAGTGCTGCAAGTGCAATGCTAGCCAGTTTCGTATCAGCAGTATCCGCACGGCTTGTGAGCACTACTGGTTTTGCTGCACCAACAACAATGCCTGCGCCGCGTGCCTGAGCAAGATCGAGTAGACATTTGTAGAGTACATTGCCAGCTTCGATATCTGGTGTCATGAGAATATCAGCATCACCAGCTACATCGGATACTATTTTTTTAATGCGGGCACTCTCTTTGCTTACAGCATTATCAAGCGCAAGCGGACCATCAATAATGCAGCCTTTAATCTGTCCCCGGCGGTTCATCTGGGTAAGCACTGCAGCATCGGTCGTACAGGGCATTTTGTCCGGATTAACTTTTTCGACCGCTGCAAGGAGAGCCACTTTGGGATTATCCACACCGATTGCTTTTGCAACCTGCACCGCATTGGCAATCATATCAATTTTACCAGCTAGATCCGGTGCAATATTGATTGCAGCATCGGTAACAATAAGCAGTTTGTGGTATGTCGGCACCTGCATAACCGCTACATGGCTTGTGAGCCTCCCTGCATTGAGTCCATTTTCCTTGTTAAGGACAGCCTTGAGCAGGATCGACGTATCGAGTATCCCCTTCATGACCATATCGGCTTCACCTGATTTTACGAGTTCCACTGCTTTTGCAGCTGCTTTTGTGTAATCCTTTTCTTCAATGAGCTTAAACTGACTGATATCAATGCTAAGCTCCTGTGCTACCTGCTTGATTGCTTGAGCATCACCTATCAGTATTGGTTCTGCAATGCCATGCTTCCAGGCATCTACTGCTGCTTCCAGTGCGGAGTGTTCCTGAGCAGCGGCTACAGCAATCTTTTTTTTGCCCGCCTTTCGCGCAGCTTCGATAATATCATCAATCGTCTTCATTATATAAGCTCCTCAACGATAGTTTATTTATATTCCTGAGGTACAGCCTCTTTAGTTAAGACTCTATAACCTGCAAGAGCAAGGGCTTCAAGTTCACCTTCTCCAGGATATACAGTTACCGGAGCAATCCAGCCAGTCATTGCGGTGAGTTCCTCCTGTACTGGTTTCCCATACGCGATACCGCCAGTAAGAATGATACCATCAACCTTACCGCGCGCGGCTGCAGCAAGCGCTCCAATAGCTTTTCCTACATTGTAAATAAAGGCATTGTAGATAAGCAATGCTTCAGGATTTTTTTCTTCTTGTGCGGCTTTTTCAAGAACGCGCATGTCATTGGTGTTAAATAAACTTACCATGCCGCCCTGTCCTGTTATCATTTTAAGGACTTCTTTTTCAGTATATTTCCCAGAAAAACACAACTTTGCAAGATCACCAGCAGGCAAGGTTCCAGAACGTTCCGGGCTGAACGGACCCTCACCGTTCAATGCGTTGTTGACATCGACCACTCGGCCATTTTTGTGTAGACCTACCGATACACCGCCACCCATGTGCGCGACGATAAGTATAACATCGGTATAGTTTTTGCCATGCTCTTTGCACCAGCGACGGCACACTGCTTTCTGGTTCAGAGCATGAAAGATGCTGCGCTTCTTAAATAGCTTATGCCCATAAATGCGGGCAACATCATCAAGTTCGTCAACGACAACAGGATCTGCTATGAATGAAGGAATACCAAGTTCCTTTGCTAACCTGTCTGCAATGAGCGCCCCGAGGTTGGAAGCATGCTCACCGTTACGAGCCTCGAGCAGTTCTTCCTTCATTGCCTCATTCACTGCGTAGACGCCGCCGGGAATGGGCTTTAAGAGGCCACCGCGTCCCACAATGCAGGAAAGCGATTTGAGGTCAAACCCGCGCTTTTCGAGCGCTTCACGAATATGCTTTTCCCGAAACTCATATTGCGACGCAATTGATGGAAACTGTCCAATTTCTTCTGCCGAATGTGCAACGTTTTCTGTAAAAAGCTCTTTCAAATCTTCAAAAACACCTATTTTCGTTGATGTAGAACCAGGGTTGATAACAAGAATTTTGAATGCCATGCTGACTCCTTGTTTCATAGCCCGATACATGTGGGCCGTTTCTGCCCCGATTATATACCAGTCACAAGTTTTCTGACAAGTGAAAATTTGCAAATTTTGAAACGATGTTTTGATTATTGAAATGCATGCAATTTCTATAACTAACTCATAGAAATCCTGCACTGAAATGTAAAAGTACGCTTATCCGTGATATACTACACCCTATAACACACAATAAAGGAATTAAAATGAAATTAAAGAATCGGGTATGTGTAATACTTTCAGTTATTCTGTTTTTTTCATGCACTTATGAAATGAATGATTTCAGCCGGCATAGCGCTACCATAGCGGTATGGAATCAATCAGATACAGACATCCTCCTTGATATGTCACTATCCAAACAGAACACATATCCACCATTCGAATATGACACAATCGAAGACCAAATACTGCAAAAACAAAAATGGTCTACTGTTTCTTATACATGGATACCCGGTAAGTACACATTCAGGTATTTTGATACACCCCTTGATCTTACTATGGTATTTTATACTAAATGTACCGTTCATTCAGAGGAAAAGAATTTCTCGGAATCTTATGAAATTATGATTCACCTGACCAAAGGAAGAAGGTCCGAGATGCACATACTTGATTCACCAGTAAAAAGATACTACTCTCCTGAAGAATTCAGCGATTTGCTTTCCCTCATTACGGATCCGGATGATAAAGCGTTATTGACGAACGATTTTTCCTATAGTGAATATGAAAACGAATGGAGTCTAAATATTCCCAGCTGGAATTATGCCTCATTCAAACAGCATCTCGACTCAGTGCTCATTCCATTATTAACCAAATATAACCTTGACACCAAGCGCTTCCTGATATCGTACTTGTCGAGTGAGCCGATTATTCCCATAACCTATGAATAAAATGAATCGGCTGTCTGAAATTCCCTTGCCTATAATTCTGCATCCGATTGCACGAGTAATGTCACAAAGATTGTAAAAAAGCCATTTTGATTACTACTTTTTTAATTTTATAAAGAAAATATCGATATATTGTTATGGTATATAAATATACCTAACTGTATAGAGTAGGTATATTGTAGAGATACTTTTATTTACAAGCTTCATGACACTAAAAACATATTCATTGACCTAGAAAGTACACGGGCGCGTAGCAGCCAGCACTTCCTATGACAATAATGCCATCAGACTGAAAATAGCATTTAGGTTATTCTACGTTTACATTCCTCTAAACTGCAGTTATTCCACTGTTAGACCATGAGTAAATTCCAAAGAATCCTTCGGAGTAGTTGGGATCTGAGAACTCAAACATTTTAATTTCATCAATGTAAATAGTGGTTTTACGATATTTTTTAATTCGAAATTTTACGTATCTTTTTCCTATTGTTCCAATAAGACCTACTAAACGCCCATAGTGTATATTTAAAAACTCTCCTGCTGTTCATTCCATTATTACTATATACTATGCAGGTTAATATGCAAATCCGCGAGTTGCATTGACTTAAATTATCTTATCTATTGAGGGAAAGGGAGCTATACATAGAGTCACTGACAAAGCGGTTAAAATAATTGCTTTTACTCTCAATCGCTCTTGCAATGTGCGTGTAATGTTTTATACTTTTAACAGGGTGCACACAGGTGCTTCTGCATCTGAGAGGCACCGAATGTAAAGAGAGCATTTATGGATAGAGCTTACAATAAAGCACAGCGCTTACTGCAGATAGAAACCTTACTTGCCTGTCATCCGGAGGGTCTTTCGCAGGCTGAGATTGCGCGGAAAATCAATGTCCACCGATCAACCATAACGCGTTACATTGCTGATTTACCTCCCTACATTGCAATCGATAGAAAAGGCAACTTAAAACTCGACATGAATGCATCGCTCATCAATTTGCAGTTAACTATGCATGAGGCGATGGCAGTGCACATTGCAGTACGATTACTCTATGCCTGTCTCGATAAAAACACACGGCATGCGTCTTCCGCCATCCGCAAGCTCGGCATTGCAATGGAAAAATGGATGAAACCGCTCAGTGTTCACCTCATCAAAACAGCTGATGAGCTTGATAACAAAAGCAACGACGAGCGGTTCCTCAAAGTGTTTGAAACGCTCACCGAAGCCTGGGCAAAAAGCCTTAAAATCAAAATATGGTATCAGGACAAAACACATGAGCTGCACGAGCGTATCATACACCCCTACTTTATCGAACCGTATCCGCTCGGTCAGGGCATCCAGCTTATATGCTACAGTGAAGCGCACAGCGCGCTCAGGGTCTACAAAGTCGAACGCATCCGTGATGTGGAACTCTTGCAGGAAAAGTACACGATCCCGGAATCTTTTGATCCTTTCTCTCTCTTAAAAAAATCATGGAATGTCTGGCTATCAGAAAAAGAATGTGAAACGGTACGCCTGCGATTTGACAGGACAGCCGCAGAACGTGTCAAAGAAACTCGCTGGCATGTTTCTCAGACAATTGAGGATCAGGCTGATGGCTCAATTCTATTCAGCTGTACAGTCGTTGAACCACTGGAAATGCTACCCTGGATACGTAGCTGGGGTGGCAGCGTCGAAGTTCTGGAACCGCAGTGGCTTCGAGATAGGCTCTGTGATGATGCCAGGATTTTGAAAACTCTATACCATGCATAAAATGTCTCAAACCTAAAAGTTTTAAAAAAAAATTTTCTTTGTTGCAGTACCTGCAACACACTGGTGTTAGATTATCTATTGGAGGATAGTGGCAGGAAGCTTGTGGTGAACAATGCTATGAGCACTATGCATAGAGTTGTTTTAGTAATTCCGGGGCGAGGATCATGGAACAATATGCCCGCGTGTCGGCTTTCCGATTGGTAGCGCTAGTTGAAACAATACGACGAATAACTGGCAGTACCTGCAGACCCTTGTTTGCGATTATCCGGACTGTTCATTTTAAAAAGTATTGATAACCGCACTGCATAACAAGGAGGTTGTTATGGATTGGTTAATCGATGCTCTCTACGAAATTTACTACGTTAACAATAATGGTATAAAGACACGGAGAGTTATCCGGGTCATCGAAACCCGAACAATTAAACGCTATGAGACAGTTGTTTATATTCGCGCATTTTGCTATCTGCGGAATGAAGAGCGTACCTTTCGCGAGGATAACATTGTCCAGGCCAGACTCATTGCCAAACAGGAAGCGGGAGCAGACTGGGTTGTACCTTCGAGCACTCAAACACACGAAGCAATAAGTACCTATAAAGCCGAACCTAAACTTTTATATACTGATAGCACTCTATATAAAGGAAAAAATGATTTCCCCTCCACCACGGTCGAGTCTAAGCCTTCACATAGCTATAGAATAGAACATGCGTTTCATAATGCCAATAATATAGAACAAAATAAATCTACGGTTTATGCAAATTCAGGCAAAACAGAACCTGTTGCCAAAGGCTATGCTGCAGAAACCAGAGTCTCTCCTTACAATTCTGATTACTTTAGCCAGAGGGGCTCGTACAAATATCCACAAGATAGCAACGAACCAATAAAAAAAATCAAATTATCAAGGATACTTGGAATTGCAACTGTTTTAGGCTTAGTGTTTATCTGGTACCTAAATATTTACGCTCCATCACAAGTAAAAGCAGAAACGAAAAAAATAGAGTATGTACCATTTACTACCACTGTTCCAAAACCAACTCCTACCCCCCCGCCTCCTGCATTGGAAGAAGTTAAATTAGGCGGGTTAATCTTGCGCATTCATCGAGACAGTAGCGGTACCTGGTACGAAGTCCCGGCACGGGGATATGTGGGGAAAAACAAGAAAGAAGCTATCAAGGCTATCCGGGTTCCGAACTTTACCAATTATACGGGTATTACAGATACTGCTCTTATAGCGCGGTATCTTGCTGCAGACACTGACAATAATGGCAAACTGAGCTACAGGGAACTGGAAAATTTTGCAAAAAACATGCGAACCTATGTAACGTATAAAAGTAACGACATCGCATTACGTCCTGATATCTTTTTAGCAGAAGGAGGCGGTGACTGTGAGGATTTTGCACTCTATGTCGCGGGACTCTTACGTTTCTGGGGCTGGCAGCCTTACATTGCCTGTTTCGATCCTCCTGTAGGAAGCGGGCACGCAGTTTGCTTTTCTTATGAAGGCTCTGGAGGTTTCCCGAAAAGCTATAACTGGTACACACTCTCGGGTAAAAAGACATGGGATGGTACACTGCTCCCTGATGGCAAATACATTCCTATTGATTTTGAATATGTTGGCAAACTTTCCAATGCGGTAGGAGAAGGCTGGGAATTAAGACATATATTTATTCCGGAAAAAATATGGGGATTAAAAATGTAACCAATGAGCGCGCAAAAGTAATTGTGCCCCTTTTTGCTGCATCTAGTGTCATGAAACTTGTGCATAAACGTATTCCTAATAAAATTTAGTGGGGAATTTTCTCTGTACAATAACACATTCTGCACATTCCATGAAAATTAAACGTATAGTTACCAAAAACAGCAGTTTCACATTGTTCGTGACACTAGAAATATCGTGACAATTCCTGACCATTTTACAAGCTTCGTGACACCAGGGAGGTCTTTCATTTCAGCCTGACGCGGTGTATACTACAGTGCAGGTTTAGCCAGACAATCTCAGACGATCGCGCGCGAGATTGTCTGGCAACGACTGTGTTTTGCCAATAAAACAACTGTGTTTTGCCAATAAAAGGAGGAAATATGAAAGCGCTTGTAAAAAAATATGCAAAAGAAGGGCTCTGGATGGAAGACGTCCCCATGCCAGATGTTGGTGATAACGATATCCTTATCAAGGTAAAGAAAACCGCTATATGCGGCACCGATGTTCATATTTATAAGTGGGATGCTTGGTTACAACGTACAATAAAAACTCCAATGACCATTGGCCATGAGTTCGTGGGCGAGATTGTTGACATGGGCAGGGCTGTCTCCGGATACAAAATCGGGGAACGCGTGTCCGCAGAAGGGCACATAGTCTGCGGAGTATGCCGCGCATGCCGTGCTGGACGCCACCACCTCTGCCCTAACACCCGCGGCATCGGTGTTAATCGGGATGGATGTTTTGCAGAATATATTTCGGTACCAGCAAGCAACGTGTGGCATGTCCATGAAAAGATTTCCGACGATCTTGCTGCAATATTTGATCCATATGGCAATGCTACCCATACAGCACTCTCGTTCGATATGGTCGGTGAAGATGTACTCATAACCGGTGCAGGTCCCATCGGCTGCATGGCTGCAGCAATTGCCAGACACGTAGGAGCACGTAATGTTGTGGTAACCGACATGAACGAATACCGTCTCTCGCTCGCGCAAAGACTCGGCGCGACAAGGACTGTTAACGTAACCAAGGAAAATCTCAAGGACGTCATGCACGAGCTTGGCATGGTCGGCGGCTTTGACATTGGCATGGAGATGTCCGGTTCCCCAAAAGCATTCGAGCAGATGCTGGACAATATGTACAATGGCGGGCGCATCGCCCTCCTCGGTATCTTGCCCAATGGCGCAGGCATCGACTGGGACAAGGTCATCTTCAAGGGGCTCTTTATCAAGGGTATATATGGGAGAGAAATGTTCGAAACCTGGTACAAAATGCAGGCTATGGCGCTGTCCGGACTCGATGTCACCCCGGTCATTACGCACCACTTTAAGTTCGACGACTTCCAAAAGGGCTTTGATGCAATGATCTCAGGCAATTCCGGCAAGGTTATACTGGAACTCGAGTAAAGAGAATGCAATTATAAAAATTTAGGAAAATATTTAAAATTTTATAACAAATGATAAGTGTACAGGACATTTGCCAGCAGTTTGTGAGCACAGTAGAGCCTGTGAGACGTCTGCAAAGAGCATCAAAAAAGCCGGGGTTAATTAAAGTCCCGGCTTTTACTTATTGGCTACTACCGAATACAAACGTCAAGCTTATTTTACAATGAGGGTTCCAGCTTTTCCGTCTACAGCAGCTTGTGCCTTTTCAAGACTGGTTATAATAACCTGTTTTCCTCCGCGCTTAATAAAATCGATTGCAGCTTCGATCTTTGGTCCCATGGAACCTTTGGGGAACTGTCCCTCTTTATGATACTGTTCAGCTTCAGCAACCGTCAGTTTATCGAGCTCTTTTTGATCGGGTTTCTTAAAGTTAATTGCTACTTTATCGACACCGGTGAGAATAAGGAGTTCATCAGCTTGAATTTGGCTAGCCAATAATGCACTCGCTCTATCCTTGTCAATTACTGCATCGACGCCATCATAGGTGCCGTCTGGATTTTTGCATACGGGAACACCACCGCCGCCTACTGCTATAACGACTTTACCATTTTTAAGCAATTCATGAATGGTCTCTTTTTCAACTACATCCACAGGAATGGGACTTGCTACAACTCTCCGGTATCCCCGTCCTGGATCTTCTTTCATAATCCATCCCTTTTTGCGGCATGCTTCAAGATCTGCTTCCTTAAAAAAAGGTCCAACATATTTGGTCGGATTTAACATCGAAGGATCATTTTTATCAACAACTACTTGTGTAACAACAGTTACGACATCCTTTTTGATGCCTTCTTTGATAAGCGCATTGAGGAGCGACTGTTGAATCATGTACCCAATTGAACCCTGTGTATCCGCAACAATAACATTGAGTGGACTTGGTGGAACCTGTGAGGAACCAGCTTCATTTCTGATAAGATGCACACCCGCCTGTGGACCATTGCCATGTGTCAATACAACATGATGACCTTCTTTGATAAGTCCAACGATTGCAGCCATACTCTTTCGTGTATTGGCAAACTGTTCTTCGATGGTACCTTCAGTACCTTCTTCAATAAACGCATTGCCACCTAATGCAACAACTATTGTTTTCTTACTCATACGTACTTCCTTTGTTTCAACAGCACTTGTGCCCCATACTAAGGGAATTTTCAGTATATCAAGCTTATATGTTCCATGCAATGCATGCTAGCGTACTATACATCAAGATGCATATCTATACAAAGCGATGCCAGCAATTTTTGTTATTACATTTTATTTTACAAGAGTAACTACTCAATTTATAATGATGGTATGCGATCTCAATTTGTTCTATTTGCACTGTTGTTACTAGGCAATTGGAATGTGAACAATTCTTCTCTTTATGCACAAAATACATCTCAGTCATCTACTTCCACCAGTGCAGCCCGTTCTGCTTCAATTCCAGTTCCTATTAAAGCCGATGCACAAACTATTTTTTTATCAAATCCTGATCACTGGCGACAAAAAGCTTTCGAAGTATATCATCTTACTGTCGGTAACAACATTATTGTCATCAAGTTTTCTAGCTATGCTGAACAGCGAAAGTTCTTTTTTCGACTTACGTATTTTTCCAATCAGGATGACACTGAACACCACATTCAACCGGCATCGTACTATGATGGAATGCATTCCTATAATGCCAATGATTACAACGCTGAAGAACTTGCTGATTTTTTTAATCAGCTCGCAAAACAGCATATGAATCCAGAACCAGGTGAAGCAGTGCTTTTGAATATGGCACTTTCATATAAAATTATAAAAAAAACCAATGCAGATTATAAACCGATAGGTGGTGCAATCATCAGTTTTTCTATGGAAACAGAAATTGTACAAAGAAAACGGTATCTTGTGCATGAAACCATGCATGGTCTCTTTTACACTGTACCCAAACTGCGCGAAGCAATTTTTGCAACAATTGAAAAGCTCACACCAACCGAAAAATATTTTTGGTACTTATTTTTAAAACATAAAGGAGAATTAGATAACCGCCCTGGCTTATCTGGTTATAATATTAATAATAAGGAACTTGTAGTTAATGAAATATTTGCTCACGTAATGCAGACAGAACCTGAAGATATGGATGATTATTTTTTTACTATTTATATTCCAAGAATGTTTAAGCTACTTCCTGAGGAAAAACAATTTCTTGAAAATTTTCTCAACACGAGTAGCTCTATGTTTTATAGTTTACGCTCACAGTTTGCTCAAGCACTGGAAAAGTATTGCGGTCTAAAAAATGGCATTTTATTTTAGTTATCATGACAGAGGAGAAGCTTGTTAAATACGTATCGATATAGTATCATTGCTGTGCATCACTGCTCTTTCCTGGTTGATTAACGTGCAACAGCGTGATGCAATTACCAATTTGGAGGAACGTTATGAGTAAAATAAGTGCAAACTCTTTTGGAAAAGTATTATTACAGATTTCACTGGCAGTCATTCTTTTTCTGAGCGGACTTTCTATCTTTATTGATGGTTCACGGAATGAAGTCATCAGTACCATCGGTACTATTTTTGCAAATAGTACTGTGCGCAATATAATTGCCTACAGCATAGCAATTATAGAATTACTTGCAGGAGCTTTGCTCGTGCTCGACTTTTTTTCGATGCAATCCCTGGAACGAACTATCAATTTCGCTCTCATCATCATTATTATCATCTGGATGATATTTATGGTCATTGCGGATGTTTTCCCTCTTGCAAACAGTAGAATCGTATTCATACAGTGGCTTTACAAACTTGCCCAGCATATGCTAGTACTTGCTGGGCTTATTATTGTTAAGGCTAAAGCATAACAACAGCGATACTAGACATTCGCTCTGATTGTGACAACATATCATTTTTCATGAGGTATATATGGCATTAAACTGCGGCATTGTTGGCTTGCCTAATGTGGGAAAATCAACTATTTTTTCGGCACTCTCAAGCGCAAAAGCGGAAGCAGCAAATTATCCCTTTTGTACCATAGAACCTAATAAGGGAATTGTCTCTGTGCCAGACCCCCGTTTGGATAGACTAGTCGAAATTTTTAAGCCCGAACGACGTGTTCCTGCTGTTGTAGAATTTGTTGATATTGCAGGGCTCGTCGCAGGAGCAAGCAAGGGTGAAGGCTTAGGTAATCAGTTTCTGGCACACATTCGTGAAACAGGTATTATTGCTCATGTCGTACGGTGTTTTGACAATCCCGATATTATCCATGTAGCCAATAAGGTTGATCCTATTAACGATATCGAAGTGATAGAAACCGAGCTTGCACTCGCCGATCTCGATACAGTTGATAAACGGCTCGATAAGGTTCAGCGCTCTGTTCGAGTACTAGGCGGTGAACAGAAACGATTAGCCGAAATAGAGCTCTCAGCGCTGGCCAAAGTAAAAGAAGCACTCGAGCATGGCAAACCAGCACGTTCAGTACCGCTCACCGAAGACGAAGAAATCGAAGTGCGCAAATGTTTCCTGCTCACTAAAAAACCGCAAATTCTTGTCTGCAATACCGATGAAGATGGTATACACAATGGAAACAAATACATTGATGCTGTACAAAAACGAGCACAACAAGAAGGTATGGAGGCTGTCATTATCTGTGGCAAGTTTGAAGCGGAACTAGCCGAGCTAGAAACTCAGGAAGAAAAACTTGCGTTTCTCGCTGAATTAGGACTCAAAGAATCCGGGCTCTCAGCGCTCATTCATTCCGCTTATCGGCTCCTAGGACTCCGTACCTTTTTCACTGCGGGTAGTGACGAATGTCGTGCATGGACAATTCGCGCTGGCGATAAAGCACCGCAGGCAGCAGGGGTTATTCACACCGATTTTGAAAAGGGTTTTATCAAAGCCGAAGTTTACTCGTTTAGCGATATCGATGCTGTCGGCTCCGAAGCTGCTCTCCGTTCAGCGGGCAAAATCCGTACCGAAGGCAGAGAGTATGTTGTCCAGGATGGCGACGTTATGTTTTTTAAATTCAACGTATGAAATGCTCGTTATAATTGCATAACCAGCTGCGCAACATGTCTCACAATAAAAGCGCTTATCCATGCTAAAAAGAGCCCCCAGCTTACAGAAAGAACAGCCCAGCGTGCTTTCCCTGTTTCTGTTTTCATAACAGCGAGCGTCGCAACACAGGGGGTATAGAGCACAATGAAAACGAGGTATGCGAGTGCTGTTGGTACTGTTATCACTGTAGGGAGCAATGTGCTCAAGTCGCCTGTAGATGCATACAAAATACCCAGGGTTGAAATGACAACTTCTTTAGCAACAAAACCAGAGAGTAGCCCTACCGTCATTATCCAATCAAAGCCGAGCGGTTTAAATAGCCATGCAATGGTTCGTCCCATACCAGCAAGTAAACTGTTTGCACCTTGTTCAGGGTAATACGAAAGCAACCACAATAAAATTGACAGGCCCAGTATTATGGTACCAGCTTTTACGATATAACTTTTAGTTTTTGTCCATGCTGATAGAAACATATTTTTAATAAGAGGCATTCTATACGGTGGTAGCTCCATAATTACACCCTCTGATTGTTCCCGTATGATTGTTTTTGAAAGGAGCCAGCCAGTAAAAATGCCAGCAACAATACCCGTAAAATACAGGGAAAACACCACAAGTCCCGCATAATTTTTAAAAAAGGCTCCAGCAAACAGCACATACACAGGAAGCCGGGCAGAACAGGACATAAACGGAATCATGAGCGACGCCTTAATTTTGTCTTTTTCATTATCGAGTGTGCGAATAGCCATAAGAGCAGGAACATTACAGCCAAAACCCATTACGAGCGGAATAAATGCACGCCCATGCAATCCGAGTTTATGCATAATATGATCGGTAACAAATGCAATCCGCGCCATATAACCGGAATCTTCTAAAAAGGATAAAAGAAAAAACATAATAAAAACATAAGGAGTCAACAGCAATACATTTCCTGCTCCACCAATGATTCCATGCTGTAGAATACTTGAAAGCCATGCAGGCTGCAGCTTGCTCGCAATAGTTTGTATATATTCAAGCCCGATTTCTAAATAGTTAATAAAAATATCACCAAGTGTAAAAGTGGTTTGAAACAATAAAAATATAACTACTAAAAAAACAGGAAGTCCAATGACTGGCTGGAGCACCACTTTGTCTATCAATGCACTGCGGTTTTTTCGTGCATAGTCATGATCTTTTCGGAGCTTTATACATTCACGAGCGATACCACGTGCAACTCCATAGAGCCAGATGCCAAATTCTTCTGCAATGTACTCATCAATTTTGATTGTTTGTCGAGCATGTTTTTTAGTGCAATACTCTAATTTTGCAGCGAGCAATGATTGTTCCAGTTTTTCTGATCCGGGCATCTGTTGTTCTGTATAACATTTCAAACCTGTGTCACCTAAAAGGTAGAGCAGTGCTTCTGTAAAAGGAGTGATCTGTGGATAGTCTGTTTTCACCTGGCTTTGAAACATCGTATTTTCAATCATCACAGCTTCTATGGCAGTAAGTAATTCTGTTTCAGGACTAGCTGCGAGCTGTGCAAATGCTTTTTTCCCGGCATGTTCCTTACGATTCTGATGTGAAAATTCCAAAAGCTCAGCAAGCTGCGATTTAAGCTCCTCCAGTCCTCGTCCCAATCTCACAGACATTGCAACTACAGGCATACCGAGCAGCGCAGAAAGTCGATTGGTATCGAGCAGTTTCCCTTCTGCTTCAAACTCATCCATCATGTTTACCGCTACGAGCATGGGTACTCCAAGGCTTGCAAGCTGGAAGGTTAAATAGAGCTGACGTTCCAGATGTGGAGCTTCAAGTATATTGATGATTGCATCATAGTGCTCTGTAAATAAATAATCCCTGCTAACCTTTTCATCGGCACTCCATGGAATTAACGAATAGGTACCAGGAAGGTCTTGCAGTTCTATAGAATTTCCATTGAGTTCAAATGTACCCGTTTTTTTCTCTACTGTTACTCCAGGCCAGTTCCCCACATACTGATTGCTGCCAGTCAAGGCATTGAACAGGGTTGTTTTTCCGCAATTAGGTTGCCCTATGACTGCAACAGTATATGTTTTATTATTCATGCGTGGCATCGATTTTCTCCCTTATCATGTTCACTGGAAGTTATCGTGTCATCCTGCTCAAGACTATCGTTTTCAAGTACTGATATTTTTTTTGCAATTCCCTTTCCTATCATTAACACCGTACCGTTCGCTCGTAACAGCAATGGATGCCGTTTATCATTCTGTATAATCTCAAGCTCTGTGCCCGGGACAATACCAAGATCCTGGAGTCGTTTTTGCACTCCATGTCCGCCATTTATTTCAGTAACCCTATAGCTTTTCCCAGGAATAGATCCCAGTAAGTATATGTTAGACACGTCTAACAACCTCCGTAAAAAAATATACTGCACTGGCTCGATTCATCAGTAACCATCGCAGTTCGATATTGGTAATCAAAATAGTTACACTGCATTGCACAAACCAGCTACAAATTGCTTTAGTTTTTGCAATGTTTCTTCTGAAAGCACATGTTCAATTTTGCATGCGTCGGCTTCTGCTGTATCCAATGCAACACCAAGAACTTCGTTGAGAAACCGTGTAAGCACTGCATGTCTGTCCCTTATGAGGTCTGCCTTATTTTTTCCAGCTTGAGTCAGTGAAATTGTTCCGTAGTGTTCATACGTAACATATCCCTGATCGTGCAGTGAATGCATTGCATTGACCACCGAAGGTTTTGAAACGTGGAGCCGTTCTGCAATGTCGGTAATACGCACCTGACCTCTATGCTCTTCTGCAAGAAAACTTACCGATTCCAGATAATCTTCAAGCGACTGTGTCATTGTTAGACTAGACTAACACATGTATACTAGAAAGTCAATATCTTTAGAACAAAAACCGTGAGAAGTAAATATTGGATATAGTTTTTTGTTTTAGTTGCAATAAGGCTGTACGATTTACTAACATATGTTAAAAACCACTAAGCTCTATAATAACTTATTGCTATTTTGCTTGAAAACAGAAATATAACTGTTATATATAGTGTATTATTATACTGGAGGATGTTTTTATGAAACAAAGTGTTATGATACTCTGTATGCTGCTTGTAGTTTTATCATTGCGCGTTTTATACCGACGGGTGGGAATAGGACTTGTCGAAGGAAGACGCAGAAAAAGCGTTCCATACTGTTCACAGACAAATGCTTCATAGACAATTGAAGTTTTATTGTGAGTGTAAATAGTTTTTGTGACAGGGTACTTATGCTCACAGCTTTTGCAAGCTAATCGAAAGCTTGTGCTACCATTACATAATACTGTTTTTAATGATACGGTATCGGCAAACAATTTACAGAGTGTATTGAACGTTGGATTTGATATTGCACTATCGCTGCTTCCCTCTCGACTGCAAGAGGCAACAATATCCCAGAGCCCTATTCTGTTTTTTTCGAGTATATCCAGTTTTTCTTGATAATTTATGGGAAGAGAAACCTCTAAAAACGAAAAAACAAGCTCCCAAAAATGATTTTTAGGATTTCCATAGTATTCATTTCGTTCAAGCGACAGTTTCCCGGGGAAAGAACCTAAAATGAGGACGCGTGTATCAGCATGCACTAGTGGTAAAAAGGAAACCATTATATTATCATTAGTACTGTACATACATAATTCCATTACTTAACATGCTGCTTATACGATCATAAGTTATGCACAATGAGAGCATCCTGAGACCACTGCCTGGTAATTTCTGTAACCACAAACTCATCTTTAGTAAAAATAACATGTTGAAAACCAGTAAGCTCTTGAAATTTCTTTAACATAGCTATTGCAAGTTTAAGGCGATCAGCATCAAGTGCGGTAAAAGGTTCATCCCATAAAAAGAAACCGGGTTTCTGACGCTTTTTCTGTTTTGGTCGAACTTGCGAAGCTGATTTTGGTAATGAATCGGCAGTGACACCTTCTTCCCAGAGATAGCTACCCAAAAGCATTCTAAAACCAAGATAAAAAATATCCTGTGTCCCCTGTGATAATAGATTAACGGGACGAATTTCATTCTGAATATCAGGCATTTTTATTTTTTCAGGATTGACGTCTGATACAATAATATTTTTAAATGATGGCACAATATCTGAAAAGTACATGTGTAAATCTTTTTTTATAAAATTAAGCTCTTGCTTCATTGTATGTGCAATTGCCTGCAAGATGTTCAGTACAATTGCCAGCGCCTCATTCTCTCTCGTAAGTTGATCAAGTTCGTTCTGGACTTCCTGCAGTTTGATCATAGCTTTATCATGAGCTTCTGCAGTATGATCAAATCCAGCAAGCAGCTTTACTAGTTCTGTCTGTTTTTGAATTAGTGTATCTTTTTGCTGCAGCATTCTATTTTGATCGTACTCATATCTTTTTTTTGTTTCTTCGAGCCGGACGATTTCCTGTTTAATGCCAGCTACCTGCTGAGAACCACCCTGTGCTTCATGCTGTGCTTGTGGAAGAGAATTGAGAGCACGTTTTATGGCTTGCATTACTGCCAATAAACTCCCAATATGCTCGCTATTTCCTGCAACATCATCTGGATAAGTAACCGCTATTCCAGCGGCATTAAAATCACTTATCGGTACTGTCTCAAGCGCTGTTTTATATAATGTTTTTAATTCCATGCTAACAGTGTTTTTTCCCGAAGAAAATTTTCTGAGGGCTTGTTCGTGAGGTAAATTCAATTTTTGCAGCATTGCATTCTTTTGTTTTTGAACTGTTTCAATTTTTTGTAGATACTCAGAAAGACCACTTTGTTTAATTTCTTCTTCATGCAATTTAGCAAGTTTGTGAGCATCTTCAAAAATTCTTATTGAATTATCTTCAAATATCCGTCTAATTTCTGCTATATAAGAATTACTTATCAAATAGCGCACAAGAACAGAAACGCTAGCAAGCAGCAAACATATAAACCCAGATATAAGTGCAATAAGTGTTTTTGAGGCTGCTCCGAAAACCAGTAATCCCACCCCAGCTAAACCTAAAACAACGCTAGCAACTATGTATGCTAAAAGCGATTTAATTTTAGGCTGCAAATATTTATAATTTTTAATTTTTTCTTCTTTTTTTTGATTTTCAATTGTCTTTTTTTCAATAGTTTCACGCAGTTCTGCTTCTGCATTCAACATTTTCTCAATCTGCGCTGAATCAAAATCGCCATAAACAAGATCAAACTTTTGTTTTTTTTCAGTATATTCTTCAGCTCGCTGGAGCCATGCCTGAGCCTTTTCCCGTAACAAAACTATTGAGAGCGTTCGCTCCTGTTCTTTTAATGACACAAGGCGCTGATCAATGGTTTCTGTTTTTTGCTTTATTGCAGCAATCTCATCATTAATTTTTTTTATTGTAGCCAGATTATTTTTATATAAAACCGCATTTGGAATATAACTATTCAAAACGGTTTCAATGCTTTTAATTTCAGATTCTAACTGCTGTTTTGCTGCATGCTTTTCTTTAATCAAATTTCCATAAGAATCTTTTGCTCTACTCCCGGTATCGCGTGTTATTTCTGTTATGAGCGATTCAATATTTAAGGTTGTTTCTAAAAGTTTTGATTTTATAACACCACTATTTGCTGAACCGGAAAAATCAATTTGCAATCTACTTGAACGCACGACATAAAAATTTTCAAGTTCTGCAAGCGATAATGATTTTTCTACTACTGATGGTTCAATACTCACTCGAAAGTTAGCACCATAACGATTGTTGAGCATCTGAACCGTACTGCTGTTTGTCTGTCTGTCAAGCAATGCAAGAAACAGAGCATCCAGAACAGTTGTTTTCCCGGATTCATTTTTGCCCCAGAATACCGTACAGGGTTTAAATGAAAATTTATCATTGGTAAACCGTCCAAATTGCTGCAGTTGTAATGTTTCGAGCACCATTGTACTACCTTCTTCTCAATTACATAATCATGTTAGCTAATCTTTTTTATGATTCGTTCAATAAAAAGACGCCGTGCGCAATCATAAATTTCATTTCTTTGCGGATCATTTTGCTTTTGTTTTTCTAATTCTCTGTTAAATGCTTCCCAAACAGGATTCTGTTCCAGAAGCGATGTTGTAACAAGATCATTTGAATTTATGGAAAACTTTATGCACTGAGGCTCAAGGACATTCCGTAATGTGGCAATAAGCTCATCCCGTTTACTGTCGCTCTGCACTACTCCATACAAATCAACATCGATATATTGATAAGATTTTTCCTCGATATGAAAATCCGGTAGTTCATTTTCAATGAAGAGATTTATTTTTGTATATGTTCCTCCCGAAACAAGCTCAATAAATTCTACAGCATCAGTCTGAGTATCATAGATAATGAAACCATGCTTCTCATTTTCACCTTTTCTCCATATTCGTGCTGAACCAGGATAGACATATGTTTTGGCTGTTATTGTTTTATGAATATGTCCAAGCAGCATAAAATCAGCATCAAAAAGTTTTTCAAATCCTTGAGGAAACAAACAGTTTTCTGCTTCTTCTCGCACTGCGATATCAGCATGTGTACCATGAGCCAGAATTATTCGCTTTGTTTCTTTTTCTGGCAGACTTGCATAGGCATACCACTCAGGGTTATCGAGATATGGTATTGCAATAAGTTCAAATTCTTTGTTTTTTGTATATGACAGCGGATTTATCGGAGTTCTCTCACGTTGGGATCTCCTGTCGTATACCAGGGTTGTTTTTGTGCCAAAGCTTAAATGCTCTAATGAAGTTGCTGGCAATGCTCCATCAAAGTTTTTGATATCATGGTTACCTGCAATCCAGACTGCCATTTCGATTTTTGATGTGTCAATTATTTCTGCATATTCATTCCTCAATGCTATTGCATCGTCCAGTGAATCAAATAGATCGCCTCCAATGAACAAGATTGCTGCCATGCTTTCAGCTTTTTTAACGAGTTCAGACAGCACATCAAGACTCCATGCTTTTTCTGTTTTTGAAAGATGCAGATCCGCACACATTGCAATTTTCATAAAAGGCATTATACTCTAAAATGAAAATATTCGCTACAGCAAAGGATAACAGCCATGGACGATATTTACTATATTATTAAATCAAGAGTATACGAACTTGCTCAGTATGCTGTAGAAGAACAGTATAAAATTCAACCTGCATGGACGAGTTATGGGAGTGCGGGATATATTCGAGCACTTGAAGATTCCCGATACCATATGCTAATGCTTGCCTCTTCTTATGCACTTAATGATATCAACATGCTTGGTAACTATTATAGCTGGCTTGATATTTTGTTCAAACGTCTCAAACTTCCAGCCAATACCGCTTTCGATTCACTCAATACTGCAGCTGAAATTATTGATACAAAATTGCGCCTTAATGACAGTATGAAAAATTTCGTCATAAGAATAACACAAAATTCTCACCATGTCAGTTCGGAATCTGTTTTGCAGCTTTCCAGGGAGGCTCAAGAATATTATAATTTTATCACAAAAGGGAACCAGCGGCAGGCAGTAAATTATATATTAGATATATACAAACAAGGAATGCAAATTATTGACATTTACAATACAATATTTATACCGATACAAAGCTTAATAGGTAAATTATGGCATGAAGGCAAAATATCTGTTGGGGAAGAACATTACTGCACTGCGGTTACGCAGGTAGCTCTTGCTAATCTGTATCAATTTTTCTTTACGGGAGAAAAAAAGCAACACAAACTCATTGCAGCTGCGGTATCGGGAGAATTACACGAGCTACCTATTCGGTTTCTCGCAGATGTTTTTGAAATGCATAATTGGAACACTCACTATTATGGTGCAAGTACTCCGCTTCCAGCACTACTACAGGCAGTGAGTGAACACAAACCCAATTTACTGTGTCTGTCCGTAACAATGCCTTTTTTAGTTCCTGAATTAACCGAATATATTGCAACAATAAAAAAATCACACGCATCGCTTCCGATAATGGTAGGAGGAAGGCCTTTCTCCATAAACCAGGAGCTTTATAAAGCCGTCGGTGCTGATGCAGCTGCAGAAACTGCACTGCTTGCTCTTAAAAAAGCAGAAATGCTTTTATGACTAAAGGATTACGTTTATGAACGATACACAAGAAAATCAATCTTCGAATAAAAATCAGATTGAAACATATCTTGGAGAGATTAGCAAATTAAATAACGAGCTTATTAATATGCAGCGAGAGCTCAGCGCCAGCAACGCTGCACTCGCAAAGGCATTGGAATTTAAAAACCGATTTATTGGAATGGTTGTGCATGACCTTCGAAATCCTCTCACAATTATCAGCATGTATACTCAAACTATTAAAAGCAAAATAGATGAACCAAAACTAATTGAAGAATGTATAACAATCATTGAACATTCAGCAGATTTTATGGCAGAGCTCATTGAAAGCCTCCTCGATACAACGAGTCTTGAGTCTGGTTCTTTTAGCATTACCTTTTATAAAAACAATATTACAGAGCTCATAAAAAATACATTAAAACAAATGCAACCAATTGCTCAAAATCGCTCTATTCATATACATGAGCAACTTTCTGAAATTGAACCTTTTTACTTTGATGCATTTAGAATTGAACAGGTGATTACCAACATTATAAGTAATGCGCTTAAATACACACCTACAGATGGAAATGTTTACATATCAGTAAAAGATAATAGTGAAACAGTTGTAATAGTTGTTAAGGATACTGGCATAGGTATACCAGAAGAAGAACAGCATAAAACATTTACGTTTTTTGGAAGAACCACAAATCAGAGCCCTCATGGAGATAAATCGGTAGGTCTCGGTCTTGCAGTCTGCAAACACATTATAGAAGCGCATGATGGAACCATAGAGCTCACCAGCAAAGCAAGTGAAGGAACAACTATTACTATTTTGTTACCAAAACTACCTCGTAGAGCCATGGATTTAGCAGACAAATGAAACTACTTCCCTTTCCTCATCATGCTCACACAGCAATACAGGAATTAATTAACACACAACGCTGTGTCATTATTATTGATAAAAACATTACTAAATGCTATCACATACCATTTGATAGAGAAAACCTACTCATACTCCCTCAAGGTGAATGCGCTAAAAGTTTTACCACTGTAAAGAAAATACTAAAAAAAATTACAAGATCCCAATTTGACCGCTCATGCAGCCTTATTGGTATTGGTGGAGGCGCACTCTGTGATACAGTAGGGTTTACAGCCTCAATCTATATGCGCGGGATATCTGCTGTTTATGTCCCGACAACACTACTGGCACAAATAGATGCAGCATACGGAGGGAAAACTGCAATTAACTTTATGGGTATAAAAAACCTTGTTGGAACATTTCATAATCCTCATAAAATTATATCTGACAGCGCGTTTATAGAAAGCCAGAATACTCGTGAATATTACTCTGGGTTAGGAGAAGTTCTTAAATATGCTATTGGTTTTGATAGTGAACTTTTTTCAACTGTAAAAAATAATTATGAATCAATAATACAAAGAGACACTCATGTTCTGGATACCATTATTACAACGTGTACTTCGATTAAGGATTCAATTGTTAAACATGACATGTATGACGCTCATGTGCGTAAAAAGCTTAACCTTGGTCATACATTCGGTCACGCATATGAACAGGCCATCCATCTTTCACATGGACATGCTGTAGCACTTGGAATTGTGGCATCATCTATACTTTCTAAAAACATGGGCATTTTGCCAGCCAATGATTTTTTTGAAATTATCAATTGCATGAAGCTCTATGGTTTTAACACAAGCCTTCCCAGGCTTACCAAAAAAATGAAAACATTGCTTATACATGATAAAAAAATTTTAAACAAAACTATAGATTTTATTATTATCGAAAAAATTGGTAAAACAGATATAATAAACCTCGAGCTTACTAAAGTCTTGGAACTTGTTTATGGATAAACTATACTATAAATTTTTATCGCAAATAAGATATAAAACTAACACTGTACGCGCAAAACCATACCATAAAAAAAGAAACCATACCCCTTGTTATTTTTTTGTCTGCCTACTAGGCTTTATGGGAAGCGGCAAAACAACATTTGGCAAAAAACTGGCAAATTCATTGAATGCTATTTTCATAGATACCGATTCACTTATCGAAGAAAAAGAACACATGAGTATTCCTTCAATTTTTGAAACCAGAGGGGAACCATATTTTCGAATGCTGGAATATAAAACAGTACAATCAATTTTTACTAAAACTAATGTATATACCACGAATTTTAAAAATAAAACCAGCCAATGCAAAAACAAGTGGCAACAAAATATTATAATTATTTCACTTGGAGGCGGGACCATACAAGCTACAAACATACGAAAACTATTTCGTAGTAATGCTTACAAGACACTTACCATCTGGTTGTCATGCCCTCTCCCGATTATCAAGCAACGATTATTCTATACTAACAACCGGCCGCTCTTTAACGCATTTAGGAATTCTGTAAAGCTTAATAAGCTGTATAAAAAACGTTTGCGCCTCTATAAAAGTTCTAAACAGATAACGCTCTATCAAAAGCAAACACAGAATTGGAGTATTCCATGAAAACACATGCAACAATTCTGTGCAAACAATTTACTCCGCAGGGAATTATTTCGGTTCCTCCTTCTAAAAGCATTGCACAACGCGCACTGATACTCGCAAGTTTTTCCGAAACGCCTTCACAGGTAGAGCATATTGGTTCAAGTGCCGATGTCAATGCCTGTATCGACGTACTTACCAATCTTGGTGCCACAATTCGTCATATCGATCCGACGTCAAAACCCCGCTCACAAAATGATACGGATAACCATAATGCCAAAGATCCATACCGATCAGTTACCATTAAACCTATCGAGCTGCAGAAATTTTCCACTCCACTAACTATACAGGCTCAAGAGTCAGCCACGTTAGCTCGTATGCTTTCCTGTATAGTTCCTGGTTTGTTTACCAAATTAAACATTGCGCGTGAGTCGTGTTCTGCAGTGATTACCGGAACCGGAACCCTCCTTAAACGTCCCATGAATAAAACCGCAATGTTTCTTGAAACACTTGGACTTGATGTCTCCCTGCGTGAACATAAATGGCTTCCCATGAAATTGCAGGGTAACTTTAGACCAGGATCGCATCACATTAATGAACTCGACAGCTCTCAACCTGTTTCAGGAGCAATTATCGGGCTGTCATTACTGGATAGTGACAGTAAAATTTATATAAGAGAACAGCCGAGCATTCCCTATTCATTACTCACAGCACATCTTGCGAACCTTTTTGGAGCACAGATTACATATGATATACAAAACGCTATGTGGCACATTAAAGGAGTACAATCATTGCATGGCATTACCTATCGTGTTGAGAGTGATTGGAGTGCAGCATCGCTCTGGCTTGCTGCTGCAGCCTTACATGGCTCGATTACCATAAAAAACATCAACCTGGCGAGTCATCAACCTGACAGACAAATTTTGGAACTGCTTGATAGCTACGGTGCGGATATTACAATTACATCAGCTAATTCAAATGAATCAGCACAATCATCTTTACGCAATAGCAATAACTGCACGCTCTCTCTTACAGCTAACAATCGCAGAGCATTTACGTTTGATTGCAGGGATACACCCGATTTATTTCCATCAGCCTGTTTGCTCGCTGCTGGCTGCACAGAAACAAGCACCATACATGGTTTAAAAAATATTACAGGGAAAGAGAGCAATCGCGTGGAAACACTCATAACAATACTTAAAAAGCTTGGCGCTTCCTGTTCACTCAGTGATAGCACCTTAAAGATAAAGGGGATTTCGCACTTTAAGAACGCTGAACTGGTACTCCCTCCAGATCACCGAATGTGTATGTTCGCTCTTCTCGCTGCATGCAACCTTGCAGCTGATGCATCACTACATCTTACTATTGCAAACGGTGGTTCTTTTGAAGAGGTAATTGCAAAATCATACCCTGATTTTCTCAATCACTACATGCTTGTTGGAGGATTACTGTCATGAATAGTTTTGGCAAATTTTTGCGTATCATGATCTTTGGTGAATCACACGGACCTGTTATTGGTGTGACCATTGATGGTGTACCGCCAGGCATTGCTTTTTCTCCAGAGCATATGCAAGCAGACCTCGATCGCCGGCGCGGAGGAAAACCGGGCACAACACATCGCAGCGAACCCGATAAACCAAGAATTATTAGCGGTATCTATCAAGAAAAAACTACAGGCGCACCGCTTACTATTATCATTGAAAACACAGATCAGGACAGTTCACACTATAAGAACATAAGTAATCATCCGAGGCCGAGCCACAGTGATTTTGCTGCACGAATAAAATATAACAATTGCAATGATCCGCGTGGCGGAGGACACCTATCTGGAAGACTCACTGCTCCACTCGTTTGTGCTGGTTCACTTGCAAAACTGGTCATTGCACCAATTACCGTAACGGCATGTATTCTGGATGAAGCAATCGTACGCCAAAAGGCTCTGACAGGAGCAGCACAAGGCGATTCCGTTGGTGCGATGCTCGAAGTAGTAATTAAAGGTGTACAGCCAGGGCTTGGTGAGCCATGGTTCGATTCGCTCGAATCACTTCTGGCACATGCTGTGTTTTCGATACCAGGCATTAAAGGAATTGAGTTTGGTGCAGGTTTTCTTGCTGCATCCATGCATGGCAGTGAGTATAATGACCGAATTCTCGACGCAACAGGAAAGACTGCAACCAATCACGATGGAGGTATTACAGGTGGCATCAGCAATGGCAACGACATTGTATTCCGGGTGGCTGTAAAGCCAACGCCCAGTATTGGAGTACCGCAAGAAACCTATTCGTTTGACCACAATGAGCCCAGGCTGCTTTCTATTGAGGGAAGACACGATGCATGCTTTGCTCTCAGGCTCCCCCCCGTACTTGAAGCAGTAAGCGCTCTTGTGCTAGCGGATCTTATTATCGCTCAAAACGCTCATCAGCACGTTTAATTGTGTGGTTCCAGAACTGCACGGATTCGCCTGACCCCTGCACTCGAACTCTGTTCCTTTTGAATGACAAAGTGTCCAAGAACACCGGTGCGTTCGACATGAGGACCGCCGCATACTTCCTTAGAAAAATCACCAATTGTGTATACTTTTACGACTGGATCATATTTTTCACCAAATAAGGCGATTGCTCCGGCTTTTTTTGCTTCTTCGAGCGGCATCATTTCCATAGTCACAGGAAGATCTCGCGCTATCTGCTCATTAACTATTTCCTCTACTCGTTTTATTTCTTCGGGAGTCATTGGAGCAGGATGTGAAAAGTCAAAGCGTAAACGCTCTGCAGTAATATTTGAACCTTTTTGAGCAACATGTTCCCCAAGAACTATTCTCAGTGCCTTATGTAAGAGGTGTGTTGCGGTATGATACTTTGTTGTCATTTCAGAATGATCTGCCAATCCACCCTTAAACACATTTGCAGAATTAGCACGGGAAAGTTCCTGATGTTTCTTGAAAGCCTCATCGAACTCTTCCTTGTTAACGGTAAGTCCATGTTCGCGTGCAAGCTCTTCTGTTATCTCAATAGGAAAGCCAAACGTGTCATACAATCGAAATGCGAGACGTCCGGACATAACCTTTTGAGGATTTTTAAGGAGATTTGGAAGCAGCTTTTCAAACTCCGCTTCGCCCTTCTGAAGTGTTTCGAGAAAGCGTTCTTCTTCGCGCGGAAGCTCTTCAAGGATTTTCGCACGGTTCTGTGCAAGCTCATTATATGCATGTTCAAAGCGATTGATGACAACCTCAGCGATTGGAGCCAGAAAAGGCTTTGTGATACCGAGCTTCCTGCCATGGCGCACCGAACGTCGTATGAGACGCCGTAGTACATATGCTGCACCAACGTTACCCGGCAGCACACCTTTCTGATCACCAAGAATAAACACCGATGCTCTCGTGTGATCTGCTATGATGCGCACCGACATATCTTTTCCAGCATCAGTTCCGTAGGTATAGTGAGCGGCTTCACCTATCGCTCTTATAATATCCTGGAAGATTTCGGTTTCATAAACACTTTTTTTGCCCTGAAGAACAGTAATAGTACGCTCGAGTCCCATACCGGTATCTACATTTTGCGCAGGCAGTTTTTTGAGCGTTTGCGCATCGATACGGTTGTACTCCATGAACACATTGTTCCAGATTTCCATCCAATGCTCAGGGTCTGTCCCCTTGTTGGAACCAGGAGGAGGCAGCCCATCACCTACCCAATAAAAAATTTCGGTATCGGGTCCGCAAGGACCGGTATGCCCAGCTGCCCACCAGTTATCATCCGCACCAAGCCAGGCTATTCTATCTTCCGGCATACCTAGAGAACGCCACACAGTAGCCGATTCTTCATCGCGAGGAGCATTCTCATCGCCAGCAAACACGGTAACCGACAGTAAACGCGGATCGAGCGCAAGCCATTTTGGATCGGTGAGAAATTCCCATGACCAGGCTATCGATTCTTTTTTAAAATAATCGCCTAACGACCAATTCCCCAGCATTTCAAAACAGGTGAGATGGCTGTTATCACCGACTGAATCAATATCGCCGGTACGAATACATTTTTGATAATCGACAAGACGCTTTCCTGCCGGGTGTGGTTCTCCTAACAGATACGGAACAAGCGGGTGCATTCCGGCTGTTGTAAAAAGCACTGTGGGATCATTATCGGGAATTAATGATTTGCCTTCAATCACTGCATGGTTCTTTGTCTTAAAGAACTCTAAATATTTTGCTCGTAAAATATCACTCGTTATCATGAAAGCAATAGTACAAAAGAGTGCATAGAGCGTCAATTACTATCTTTTTCTGAGCACAATCAACGTAATATCATACGGCTGACGTTTTTGAGTGATAAAATTTCTATAATCTGCAATTATAGAAAGCATGATAGTTTCTGCGCTTTCTTTATCTGCTTTCTTAAGTGAATCTTTTAGCTTTTCTATGCCAAATGTTTCATTTTTATTATTCTTGCTTGCAATGAGTCCTTCGGTACAGAGAACAAGAATATCACCACTCGTAATTGGCACCTCGAGCACTTTAATTTCATGCTCAATTTGATTTCTTCCCATTGGGGGCAGTTTAAACTCACTGGAATCCTCTGGAACGATTGTTCGAATCTCAGTATTACGCATCATGAGCAGATCAGGCATTCCGCCATTGACGTATTCAAATGCATCTGGTTTTATTCGAACCATATTGCACAGTACAAAGTTTTCTACTGATGAGAACTCTCGT
>ERZ795050.1480-NODE-1480-length-30215-cov-5.056001_pt1 | contig 30215 bp, 24 predicted proteins | sample MGYA00375134_ERZ795050 | MGnify/ENA primary metagenome ERZ795050 (study PRJEB30179, sample SAMN05720221) | activated sludge metagenome | isolation source: Anaerobic digester | place: Japan | collected 2015-05-26 ... | reverse complement strand
TATTTTTTTTTGTTTTTAATATATTAAAGCAATTCACTTCTTTATTGAATTATATTAGCTGAGTTTTTTGGTATATTTAAAAATGTTGGTTGATTTGTTATTATAGTTTGAATAGTTGGTGCTATTTTTTCAATATATAGATAATTGATTACCGAAGGATATTGCGATATAACCTGTCCTACTATTGTTAATGCCTGAGCGTTAGCTTCAGCGGTTATTATTGTGGCCTTTTTTTGCGCCTCAGTAGAAATTAAAAGAGCTTCAGCTTTTTGTTGTTCTATCTGTTTTTTTTCAATGGCTTCCACAAAATTATCAGAAAAAGATATTTTTCTCAATAATACTGAATCTATTACTATATAGTATGTTGACAAAGAATTTTTGAGCCTTTCTAACATCTTGTTCTGGATTTCCAGTCTTCCAGCTTCCTCATTCTCTTTAGAAGAGTATATCAAGATAGCATTATACATAGCTAAAACATTTCTAACTTCTGTTCTAAGATAAGGTATAATTATTTTTTCCAGGTAATTAGGACCAATATCATTGTGCAATTTCCATAAATTTGACTCATCTATCTTATATAAAATTGATATATCCACTTTTACCTTTTGTCCATCTTTGGTAAGAGCTTCTATCGATTTTTCCTGAGATATTCCCTTAGTAATTTCATCTCCCTCTGCTGTATATGATTGAATCTGAGTCTTATAAATATAAACCTTTTCAATAAATGGGATTGAAAAATTCATACCAGGTTTTAAAATTCTTTTTTCTATTCCAATAATTTTGTTAAAAACAACTCCAGCTTCACCAGCTTGAAGAATAATTATTGGTCTTAAAAAATACAAAAATGCTACAAATGTTGCAATTAAAACTAAAAATATAATTAACACTTTAAATTTAGTCTTCATAAATTTCTCCAGAATTTTTTTAATTATCAAGATTTAGTACAAAATATCTTGATAAATATTTTTTCATTTTAGAAAAAATATTTTCAAAAGGAATTTTTTTTATTTTCGAAATCAAAAGGTTAAAAAATAAGATAATTTAATATTTATTCTATAATCCGAAAAATAGAAAAAGGAATTTATAATGAAAAAAAATAAAACTAAGTTCTTATTAACTATATCTATCTTTCTTTTAATTTTTTTAATTCTGTTTAATATAAATCTTTTTGGTTTGGAAAAATTATGGGTAAAAGATTATTATGATCCTTATAATCCTAAAACAGAGAGTTCAATTTTATCAAGAATCAAAAATGGATGGTATCCTGCTGGATTTAACTTCGATGGCCTTGATTTTTCTATGATATGGATAAATAAAGATGTTGCAAAAAATCTTGAATTGCCTTTTAAATTTAATATAAAAGATTTTGCAATTTTTACAATTCCTGATTCAGAAGAAGGCTTGAACAAGATATTACCTCAAAAACTTCAGGATAGATATATACCAATTGCAATATCATATTATGCAGATGATTTTTTTATTTTTGCAGTGGAACCTTTAGAAAAATATGTTTTGCAATCATATATTATTTCTCATTTTCACAAGAGTGAAGAAAACTTAATTGCATTAAACATAAACGAATTGGTTAAAAAAGGTTATTTCCCTGTTGGCTATTCTTTCTATTTAGATTATTATATTATTCTTTCAATTAAAATTAAAGATATTTCTCCAGGTAAAAATTTTTATTGGGGGATTGATTGGGTATCAAATCAACAAAATAATGTTGATAAATATTACAACTCTTTATTTAAAAATTCATTTTATCCATCAGATTTTTCTGAGGATACTGAAAAAATAGGTGTATTGGTTTTACATAAATAATTATTATTTAAAAATCAGATTTCTAATAAATATTTTTCCAGATTGAATTACATTTTAAGTGAATAATTATCTTTTATATTTATCCTGTAATCTTATTATATCATCTTCAGATAGAATTTCACCCATTTGAACTTCTGCAAAAAGTAGATCCTCTTCTTCTGAAGCTATTGCTTGGTGTCTTGAATTTTTCGGTATAAAAAATTGCTTACCTTTTTCTGCAAAATATTCTTTATCATCAATTATTATTTTCCCTTTACCATCGATTATAGTCCAGTATTCTTCCCTATGTTGATGAGTTTGAAGTGAAATCTGTTCACCCTTATTTATCTTTATAATTTTAATTTTATATTTATTTTCTATTTCATATAAATTTTTATAATAACCCCAGGGTTTTAGTACTGTCTTATGAAATTTAGTTATTTCAGATTTACTCTTATCTTTTTCAATCCAGTTATAAAATTTTTCTACATCATCAGAATCTCCATTTTTAATTATTAATAGTGAATCCTCTGTATCTATGACATTGCAATTATCATAACCAATTATTCCATAAGATTTACCATCAAGCCCTATAATCCTATTCTGTGTATTTTCATCTATATTATTACTATCTTTTTTTTTGCAATATTCAAATATTTCTGATTCTCTTACATTATCGATTATTCCAAAATTACTGAAAAACTGTGAAGGAATTTTTTTAAAAAGAGCATCGATATTTCCTAAATCATCCCAATCAAATTCACTTTTAATAACTTTTAATTTATCTGTCTTTTCAATAACAGCATAATCAATTGAAATTGATGGGAATTTTAAAAAAGCCTTTTCTAAATCTGAATCTGGAAAAAATTGATTTAAATTACTTTCGAAATTATATTCAATATTTTTTATTTGTTTTCCGATCTCTTCTCCAGTATTATAAATATCTATAGCATGTTTTTTCATTTCCTGTTGCATAACTTTTTTCTTAAAAATAAATATTCCACCATTAAATAAGAAATTTCCAGAATCAATATACTTTTTTGCTGTTTCGTAGTCTGGTTTTTCTTTGAATGAAATCACATCATTATTCTTATACTCAATATAACCAAATCTTGTCTCGACTCTATCTGGTCTTATTCCTATTAATACTATGGAGTTTTCTACAAATTCTAACGCTTTTTTAATGCATTTTTGAAAGTTTTCTATATCATTCACAAGATGATCAACAGGAAAAACACCTATAATATCTTCATCGTCAAAAAATTGTAAGCCATATTCTAATGAAGCAGCTGTATTTTTAGAAACTGGTTCATAAATTATTTTATAATCAACTTTACAATTTTTTCTAAAATTAAGTAGAAAGCTAGATGAGATTTTATTAGTTATAACATATATATCATCATTTTGAGAAAATCTTTCTAAAGTCAATTCAAATAAAGAATTTCCATTAAAAATAGGAATAAATTGTTTTGGATAATGTTCTCTACTAAGTGGAAAAAGCCTTTTACCTTTGCCACCGCAAAGAAGAATGATTTTCATATTTTTATTTACCTTTTATCAAATTACTTATAAAAACTTAATTGCTGCGTTGTAAAATCATAATTTATATTATCAAATTATTTTAAATTTGTTTTTACAAGATAAGCATTTGGTAATTCACCTAAAACAGTTAATTCTGATGGAATTGTCGTATTTTTTTGCCAGAATTTCAAATATATTATTTTAAAATTATTATTATTTAGTTTTTCAATTTCATTTTCATCAACAATTAAATCACTATTTGTATTTATAAATCTTTTTATACAATTTAAAATCTGTTTTTGTCGAGATGAATCTTTTTCTATAAAAAGATTATCTAAAGTAAAAACATATTTAATATCTGTATTAAAAAATTTTTCGGAAATTGATTTTTTTCGATAATACTCATTCTTATTTATTATAAAAATCTTTTTAATAAAATTATAATCAAAAAGTGAATGAAATTTTGGTAATCCTATATTCTTATCAAAATCAATAAAGTTAATATATTCTTTTGCATCTTCATCTATATTTTGATTTTTCATAAAATCATTAAAGACAAAATATTTGATTTTTTCATAATAAATAAGTGAAGGAATTAGCCTAACTTTATTATTAAAATTAGGATATCTTTCCTGATAAAAGTGGGAAATGCTTATATAAGGAGACAAAACTAAACAGATTATTAATAAAATCAATAAAGTTTGTTTATAAGCTTTTCTTTTAACTTTTAAATTAAACAATATATTATAAAAGCCATAACCTAAAATTATATAAGGAATGGCAAAAAAAATAACCGTGTATCTATCTTCATGAACTTGAAGTGAAAGAAGGTGAAAAAACAGAATTCCAATCATATATAAAAGTATAAAATTTATAGGGTTTATATTATCTTTTAAAAAAGATTTTATTGAAAATGACTTGAAAGATAGAAAAAAAGAAAATATTGCAAGAATTATAGAAGAAAAAACAGGAATTAATCCTATAAAAAAAATTCCATAAGCCCTATTTAAAAAGTAATGATACTCAAAAAAATAATGCCCCGTAAACCTAGATATGTCCAGTGTTATTATTAAAAATGGATTTACAATCATTTTTAGTGTTTCGGGTCTAAATCTTAATATACTATCATGATGAAGATAACTATTTAATATAAAGAAATTTGTGTTTTTATCAAAAATAAAAAAAGGGGTCCATATTATAAAAGATAGAATTAATCCAAAAATTAGATAAGGGTAATTAATTGTTTTAATTCTTTTTTTAAATATTATCATAAGTAAAACAACAGGTATTGCATATATTATAATCATATGAAAAAAAGGCATGAGGGCAATTGATATTACCAAGCCAAAGATGTTTTTTGTCTTATCTTTTGTCAATACATCAAATAGATAACCAATTAATAAAGTCGAAAAGATTATTATAAAATGAGGATTCCAACAACTAACAGTAAATTTTATAGACCAGGGAAACATTGCAAAAATCAAAGTAATTAAGAGGGATAAAAAGATTGGATATTTTATTATACTTGAGGTGTCATAGACTTTATCAACAGTCGAATAATTATATAAAAAGATTTTTTTAGATAACCAAAAAATAAGATAGATAGAAAATGTTCCCAATATGACCCAAAAATAATATAAAGAAGCAACCGTATTGAATATTTTCACTAAAAGAAAAGCAATTAAAGATAGATATGGACCTGGAATATAAGTAAAAAATCTTGGATGACCATAATATCTTAATTGCTGCCCCCAAATATATGCTTCAAGTTCATCTATTTTAGAATAATGGTTAGAACCAAGTCCGATAAAAACAGCATAAAATCTTAAGAAAAATCCAATAATTATAATAATAAAAAGAAATAATTTATAATTTTTTTCAATTTCTTTGGCTAAATTATCAATATTTTCAGAGTTAAAATGAATTTTCATGTTAGCCTCTTTTTAAATTAAAATGAATAAATCTCGATTTTTATTTATTTTTTATTTATATTTATGTTCACATTTACATTTTTAAATTCATATTTATATTTTTATATTCATATTAATATTCATATTTTGCAGTCTTTCTAATTATTTTAGTTTTTTATTCAATAGAAAATTTGCAAATTCCAAATCTTCAAAATTTGTTATCTTAAAAAGATTACTGCTTCCTTCAACTATTTTTGGATTTATCTTTGAATATTCAAATACCAATGAAGTATCGTCTGTAAATTGCTTTTTATCATTATCATTTATATATTTTTCATAACAATCCATTATTAAATTAAAAGAAAATGCTTGAGGGGTTTGAATTAGATAAATATGTTTTCTATCCAGATATTTTTCTATGTATTGTTCTCCATAACCAATAGTATCATTAACTTTTATTGCACAGGTCAATGAAGGACTATTTTTGATTTCTTTTAAAATATTACTTAGAATTTTCTCATCTATAAAAGGTCTTGCCACATCATGGATAATACAATAAGTTATATCAAAATTATTATTTTTAAGATATAAAAGGGAATTATAAACTGAATCTGTTCTTGAATTTCCTCCACAGATAAAATTAACAAAAGTATCATTATTTTTAAAATCCGAAAATTTATTTGAATAATCTTCGGGTACAACCACTATTATCTGGCAAAAATCGTATTTTAAGAAAAAATCAAGGCTATATCTATACAATGGTTTATCACCTAAAAGATAAAATTGTTTTAATTCTTTCGTTTTAGATCCAAATCTTGTACTTTTCCCAGCTGCCATTAAAATTATAGCGGTTTTTTTATAAATTTTATTATCCATATTTTATTTTTTAGCTATTTTGCTTTTTTATTTTATTGATAATAGAAGTTGTCGATTTACCATCAATATATTCAATGGTTACTGTTTGTCCTGCATACTGCCTACCTACAATCTCTTCGATTTTATAATCTGATCCTTTGACAAGAATATCGGGTTTAATCTGTTTTATTAAATTTTCTGGTGTTGGTTCATCAAAAAAAACAACAAAATCAACTGATTCAAGGGCTGAAAGAATTTTCGCTCTATCAACTTGATTTTGTAAAGGTCTATCTTTTCCTTTTATTTTTTTTATAGAAGAATCTGTATTTAATCCAACAATTAAAACATTTCCAAGCTCTTTAGCTTTCTCAAGATATATTACATGTCCTGCATGAAGAATATCAAAACAACCATTGGTAAATACAATTTTTTTATTCTTTTTTCTTAAATCTTCAATTATTAACTTAAGTTCATTTAAATTAACTAATTTTGTTTTTTCCTTTTTCTCAAGAATTGAGATAAATTCATCATATAATATAGGAGTAGTCCCTGCTTTTTGAATAACAATCGAAGCAGCTTTATTTGCAATAGTTATAGACTTTTCTATATCATAACCTTTATTAAGCATCAAAGTTAGTACTGCAATAACCGTATCCCCTGCTCCTGTGACATCATATACTTCAATTGCTTCTGCAGGAAAATGCATACATTTATTTCCATCGTAAAGAGTAATACCTTTTTCAGACCTTTTTACACAGATATTTTCTATATTTAATTTTGGATATACTTTTTTTAATATTTTCTCAATTTCATAATCTTCATTTTTTAATTCAAAACCAACAAATTCAGATAATTCTTTCAGATTTGGATTTATTAAATAAGAATTTTTATATTTTTCCCAGTTATTTTTTTTAGGATCTATTAGTACTTTTATATTTTTTTTATTAGCAATATCTATTATCTTTTTGCAAAGATTTTCAGTGCAAACTCCTTTTGCATAGTCAGAAATGATTATAAAGCCTATATCCTTTATATTTTTTTCTAAAAATTCTATAATTATATTTTCTTCTTCTATAGTCAAAGGTTCAATTTTTTCTTCATCTACTCTAATCATCTGCTGATGATTAGAAATAATTCTAGTTTTTGTAATTGTTTTATATCCATCCTTTTCAATTAAAAAATTATTGATTTTATTTTTTATAAGTAGTTTTTTAATAGTTTTACCATTTTCATCATTTCCAATTTTTCCTACCAAAATACAATCAGATCTTAAATTTATTAGATTTAATGCGACATATGATGCTGCTCCAAGTGAAATAGATTCGTTTTCAAGAAGAACAACTGGAATAGGTGCTTCAGGTGATATCCTATTAGCTTTTCCATATAAATACCTATCCAGCATTATATCACCGATAATACAGATTTTTTTACTCATTATCTATTTTCCTTTATTAATTAAATATTAGTTTATAAATCATATATTTCGATATTATAATTCTAAACAGTTTTGTCAAATCGAATTGACTTTTAGCTGTTAAATGATAAGTCTAGTTTAGTTTAATAAAAAAATATTAAAAACAATAAAATTTATAAAAATAGGACTTTGTATGGAAATAATAAAGACAAATAAAATGTATGAGCCAGATTTATCTGTAATTATGCCTATATATAATGAAGAAAAATATCTTCCTATTGTATTGGAAAGTTTCAAAAATCAAAAAACAGACTTAAAAACTGAAATTATAGTAATAGATGATAATTCAACAGATAGATCAGTGGAAATAGCTGAAAAATATAATTGTACAATATATAAAAATACAGAAAAATTAAATGTTACACAGATGAGAAATTTTGGTTTTTCAGTTAGTCATGGAAAGTCAATATTGCATACAGATGGTGATACAGCATTCTCAAACAATTATGTTGAAAAAATGGTAAGACCAATAATTAGTGGAAAATATGATGTAACATTATGCATGAAGTTATACCCGCTTGAAGCTAAATATAATATATTACCAGAAAAATATTCAAAAAGTTATGCATTTTTTTTAAGAAATCTACCAGATATTTTCTGGCTAAAAATGCCAATGCGTTTTTTTTTATGGATAAAAAGATGGATTTCAAAAATTATCAGAAACAAAAAATTTATTAGTTTATTTAATATACCAGATAGAGTCGAAGGTGCTGCTATAATTGTTAAAAGAGAAATTGCTGAAAAGTCGGGAGGATGGGACAAACCTTTTGGAGCTCATTCAGATACTTCATATACAGAAAAAATATATAACTTAACAGATAAAATTCATTGGATTTGGGGTGTAAAAAAGTATAGCTCAGTTAGAAGACTTATTCCAACCCAAGAGTTCTGGTTTATCTATAAATTATTTCCTTTTATTAAAAAACTAAATAACAAAAATAGAATTCAGAATGAACAAGGTTATATTGATCCAAGAGGAAGAAGATAATTACCTAACAACTTAAATCTTCGATTGAAAAAACTTTAATTTTTTTATTTTTGAAATACCATCTAATGATATCAAATATAAAGGCATTTGCTTTATCCAGAATAATTGAATCAGATGTACAAACAACATCAGGTAAATTGATTTCAGTCAAGATTGAATCAGGATTTTTTACTACTAATATTTCAAAGTTTTCATTATTTTTATTACTTTTATTTTTTTCTAATAATTTTTTCAATTTATCAGCATCATCTTTGGACATGGAAACAGGCTCATCTAAATAAATAAAAATTTTAGAGGGTTTTAAAACTTTTTGAAATTCAAAAACCATCTCACTAAATTTTTCAAAATTAAGATTTTTCTTATTTCTTCCTCCAATATTTGCGCAATCCCTAATAAAGCCATCCATTGCTAAAAAGCAAAAATTACCATTAAGATAATTTGAAATTGTAAAAAGAAGATTATAACCATCTATATGCACATTTTTATTTTCAATATACTTTTCATCAACTATCTTATTTTTTCTATTTAATAATTTTTGTTTTTGAGCTATTCCTCGAAGCAAAATATGTCTTTCTATCGAGTTTAATCTATATCTATCACCAACTATTTTTATTACAGAATTAATTGAATAGTTCCTTTCTATCAAATATGAATAATCTTGAATAGCCAAAAATAATCCATCTTTTATTTGCATAATTATTTTGATTCTTTATATTAATAAAAATTTTTGAATCATATAACAATTTATTTAATAAATTTAGAACCAACTTTGAAAATTAACTTTTTATAGAATTATTTTAATAGAAATTTATTTAATTTTCAAGGAGCAAAATGATGAAATTTCCAAAATTGCTAGAAAGATTTTGCAAATATGTTCAATTTGACACTCAGTCCAGTTTCAACTCTTCATCATATCCCTCAACTGAAAAACAAATGATATTTTTAAGATATCTTAAAGAAGAACTTGAATCAATAGGTTTAAAAAATGTAAATCTTGATCAATATGGTTATTTACTGGCAAAACTTGATTCCAATATCGAAAATAATTTTTCTGTAAAAGAGGGAAACTATAAAGAAAAAAGCCCTGATTCAATTGTTTTTATAGCTCATGTGGATACTTCACCAGAAGAAAGTGGTCAAAATGTTAAGCCAAAAATTATATCTAATTATGATGGAAGTGATATCAAATTTAATGATGATGAAAACATGATTTTATCGACAAAAACTTTTGAACTACTTTCACAAAAAACAGGTAAAACAATAATTACAGCTTCGGGTAAAACACTTCTTGGTGCTGATGATAAAGCAGGAGTTGCAGAAATAGTTACTGCATTTGAATACCTTAAAAACAATCCTCAAATTAAGCATCCTGATTTATTTCTATTATTTACTCCCGATGAGGAAGTTGGAAATGGAACCAAATTTATTAAAAGAGAAAATATTCCAGCAAAATATGGATATACAATGGATGGAGGAGCTTTTGGAGAGATTGAAAATGAGAACTTCAATGCAGTTAATGGAGAAGTTATAATTTATGGTTTCAACACTCATCCTGGTGCTGCTAAAAATAAAATGATTAATGCTGTTCGAGCGGCATCTATTTTTATTGAAAAATTAAATATAGATTTAAGCCCCGAAAGAACCGAGGAAAAAGAAGGTTTTATTCATCCAATGCAAATAGAAGGTGATGTAAATGAGGTAAAAATTAAATTTATATTAAGAGAATTTGATAAAAATAAACTTGAAGAATTAAAAAGACATGTTGATAAGGCTTTAAATAGTGCAATTTCAATTTACCCAGGATTTAAGTATAAAGTAAATTGGATTGATGCATATTTCAATATGAAAGAAGTAATCGATAAATACCCGATAGTCATGCAAAAATTAATTGATTCATGCAAAAAAATTGGTATTCAACCTGTAATTAAAGGAGTACGAGGTGGTACAGATGGAGCAAGGCTCTCCTTTATGGGATTACCCTGCCCCAATATATTTACAGGGGGTTATCTATATCATTCCAAGTATGAATTTGCTGTTTTAGAGGAAATGGAAAAAGCAACAGAACTAATTATTACAATAGCAAATGAGTATGCGAATTAGCTATATAAATAAACCAATTTAAAAACCAATATTTCCATTATTTAAAAGTATTTCTTATTTAACAGTATTTTTTCCTTAGAAATTAAATAATTTAACTAAATTATGATAGATAAAAAAATTTTAAGAAGATTTTATTATAACTTTCTTTCCTGAATATTGTTTTAATTGTTTTATTATTTCTTTTTCGGTATTTGATATATTATCTGGAACTGCAATCTCGACCTGAACATATAAATCTCCAATTACACCTTCTGAGATATCATAAATACCTTCATGTCTTATTCTAAAAGTTGTTCCAGATTTTGTAAAAGGAGGAATTTTCAATAAGACTTCTTTTCCATAAATGGTTGGAATCTCAATTTCATCACCAAGTACAGCAACAGCATAGGGAATTAAGGCTTTTGTATAAAGATTTGAACCTTCTCTTCTAAAAATAGAGTCTGGCAAAATCCTAATAATAATATAAAGATCTCCGTTTGGACCACCGCCTATGCCAGCTTCTCCTTCACCCGAAATCTTCAATTTTGTATTATTATCAACACCTTTAGGAATTTTAACTTTAACATTTTTCTTGTCTTTTACAACACCTTTTCCACCACATGTATGACAGGGATGTGGATTAATTTCACCACTTCCCTGACATCTTGGACATGTAGTAGCTATTGTAAAAAAGCCCTGTCTTGAAACCTGCTGACCACTACCTTTACATACAGGGCATGTTTCCTTTGAATGACCAGGTTCAACGCCACTTCCATTACATGTAGGACAAACAGAATTTCGGGAAACTTCGACCATTTTTTCAGTTCCAAAAGCAGCTTCTTTTAAGGTAATACTTAATTCTAAAGCTATATCCTGCCCTCTTCTTGCGCTTCTTGTTCTTGAAGAGTTTGTCCTTCCTCTTGAGGAAAATCCAGAACCAAAAAAAGAAGAAAATATATCTGAAAATTCAGAAAAAATATCATCCATATTGGTAAAATTAGAGAAAGGATCAAAACCTCTTGAATCCACACCTGAGTGCCCATATGTATCATACATCTTTCTTTTTTCGTCGTCGCTAAGGACTTCATAAGCTTCAGCAATTTCTTTAAATTTTTCTTCAGCTTCTTTATCACCCTTAGTTCTATCAGGATGATATTTCATAGCAAGCTTACGAAATGCACTCTTAATTTCATCCTTTGTAGCGTTTTTACTAACGCCTAAGACTTCATAATAATCTTTCTTAGTTGTCATCTAAGTTTCCCGAACATAAATTAATTTTTCTTATCATCATCAACTACTTCATAATCAGCATCAACAACAGAATCATCCTTTTTTTGTGATCCAGTATTATTATCCTGAGATGCAGTAGAACTATTCTGATATTGTGCATTAGCATTAGCCTGTTTTGATGCTTCTTGATAAATTCTTTCTGTCATAGAGTAGCTAGCTTTCTTAAGTTCTTCCAGTGCTGTTCGAATTTCAGCAATATTATCACTATTCATCTTGTTTCGTAGATTTTTTATAGCTTCTTCAATTTTGTTTTTTTCGTCAGAGCTTATTTTGTCGCCATAATCTTTTAAGCTTTTTTCTATTGAATAAATCATAGAATCTGCTTCATTTTTTGCTTCGATTAATTCCTGTTTTTTTCTATCCTCTTCTTTGTGAAGTTCAGCTTCTTTTATCATTTTTTCGATTTCAGCATCTGTTAAACCAGATTTAGCTTCAATCCTAATTTGCTGTTGTTTACCTGTTGCAAGATCTTTAGCTGAAACATGTAATATTCCATTAGCATCTATATCGAAAGTAACCTCAATCTGTGGTATGCCTCTTGGAGCTGGTGGTATTCCAATAAGATCAAAATTACCAAGGAACTTATTGTCTCTGGCCATAGGTCTTTCACCCTGAAAAACTCTAATTGTGACAGCAGTTTGATTATCTTCAGCAGTTGAAAAGATCTGTGATTTTTTTGCTGGTATAGTTGTATTTCTTTCAATTATCTTTGTAAAAACACCACCTAAAGTTTCAATACCTAAAGATAGAGGTGTTACATCAAGTAAAAGTATATCTTTAACTTCGCCACCTAATACACCACCCTGAATAGCAGCACCAACTGCGACAACTTCATCAGGATTGATACCTTTATGAGGTTCTTTTCCAAAAAGATCCCTGACAATCTGTTGAACTTTTGGAATTCTTGTAGAACCACCAACTAAAATAACTTCATCAATTTCTGAAGCAGTTAGACCCGCATCTTTTAATGCAGCAAGAACAGGTCCTTTTGTTCTTTCAAAAAGATCATCACAAAGTTGTTCAAACTTTGCTCTTGTTAATTTTTTAGAAAGATGTTTTGGTCCATTTTGATCTGCAGTTATATAAGGAAGGTTTATTTCGGTTTCTAAAGAGATTGAAAGCTCAATTTTAGCTTTTTCAGAAGCTTCTTTTAATCTTTGTAATGCCATTTTATCTTTATGTAAATCTATACCTGTTTCGTTTTTAAACTCACTCATTAACCATTCCATTATTCTTTGATCAAAATCGTCGCCTCCTAAATGTGTATCTCCATTAGTCGACTTAACTTCAAATACACCATCACCAATCTCAAGAATTGAAATATCAAAAGTACCGCCACCAAGATCGTAAACAGCTATTTTTTCATTCTTTTTCTTGTCAAGTCCATATGCTAACGCAGCAGCTGTTGGTTCATTTATAATTCTTTCTACATTAAGACCTGCAATTCTACCTGCATCTTTTGTTGCCTGTCTTTGAGAATCATTAAAATAAGCTGGAACAGTTATTACAGCTCTAGTTATTTCTTCTCCAAGGTAATCTTCAGCAATTTTTTTCATCTTCATAAGAACTTTAGCAGAAATTTCTGGAGGTGAATAGAGTTTGCCTTTGATATCAACTCTTACGTCACCATTTGGCCCTTCAACAACTTTATATGGAACAGTCTTAAGTTCAGAAGTAACCTCTGAAAATTTTCTACCCATAAATCTTTTAATTGAGAAAATGGTATTTTCAGGGTTAGTAATCATCTGGTTTTTAGCGGGTTGACCTACTAAAATTTCACCATTATCAAGAAAACCAACGACAGAAGGTGTTGTCCTCATCCCCTGTTCATTTATAATAACGATGGGTTCACCACCTTCCATAATAGCTACACATGAATTGGTAGTACCAAGATCGATTCCAATAATTTTGTTACCCATAAATATTCTCCTTTTAATAATTAATTTTTATCTTGTCATTTATTATTAGTAACTTTGTTAATTATTATCATTTAAATCATCATTCTGAGATACTTTATTATTTAATCCTTCATCTTCAATATTTATTGTATTTTTATCTTTGGATTTTTTTTCATTTATATCATTTTTATCGTTATTTATATCTTCTTTCAAATCTAATTTATCTATACCTTTATCTTCTTCTTTATTTTTATCTTCCTTATTCTTATCTTTTTTTTCAACACCTTTTTTGACTACTACTTTTGCCGTTCTCAATACTCTTGAATCTATTTTATATCCTTTTTGCAGCACTTTAGAAACAATCATGCCTTCAATATCTGGATCTTCAGCAACTGAAATCGCCTCGTGAAAATGTGGATCAAATATTACATTTTCTTGTTCAATCTTTTCAAGATAATAGTTTTTTTCTAATATATTATGAAAAGACTTAATTACCATATTTAACCCTTCAAAAAAAGCTGTCTTTTTAATTTCATCAGAAGATGAATCTACTGCTCTATCTAAATCATCTAAAATAGGAATTAAATCTGAAATCAACTTTTGGTTTGAAAACTTAACCATATCTTTTTGTTCTTCTCTAACTCTTTTTTTGTAGTTTTCAAAATCTGCTTTTAATCTTATTAATAATTCCTTATTTTCTTCATTTTCTTTTTTAAGTTTTTCAATTAATTCATTTTTTTCTTCAATAGTTTGTTTTAATATCATAAGCTCTTCAATCGCATTATCCTCAATTTCATCTTTTAATTTGTTGTCTAAATTTGAACTGCTATTTTCCATATTAACTTCATTTACCACACCATCAATATTAGATTCAGAAAGATTTTTAACTTTATTTTTATCTGCCATCAACTCCCTCTCATTGATAAATATAATCAAATATAATATACATAAAACAAGGTAAATAAGTCAAGTATTTATAATAAATTCTATTGATTTTTTTTATTTTTAAAAAATTAGATTCTGAACAATTTCATTATAAAAGATAAATGCTGATTCCTCAATTGACAATCTATTTTTTTTAATTTTAATAAAATTTTTTTCTAAATATTTTGTTATTTCTTTTTCTTTTTCATTAAGTAAATCTATAAAGAATATATTTTTAAATTCATTTAAATCTATGCCATCTTTCATTCTTAATTTAAGCAATATATATTCATTCATCTTTTTTTTATTATCAATTATTTCATAACTTCTTTTTAATAATTTCATAGAAGATAAAAGGTAGTTTTTTAATTTATCATTTTGTTGCTCATCTGATATTATAAATTTATTAGAATCATTATCGAAATAGCTGCTAATAGTATTAGTAATTTCGCTATATTTTTCCCATACAGATAGATAATCTTTAATACAGGTATTTTGATATCTTAAATCAAAAATATAGCTATGTGCAGAAGATCCTATCCCAATATATGGTTTTAAATCCCAATATCTAAGATTGTGTTTGGAATATTTTCCTTCCTTAGAAAAATTTGATATTTCATAATGCTGAAAGTCTAATTTTTTTAAATATTCACATACTGTTAAATAATCTTCAACACTTTTAGCTTCAATTCTGTCCAATAAATTATTTTTTCTGTTTTTGTTTTTAGAAAAATTATCGTAATAAAGTTTATTATATAAAACAGTTCCTTCTGCAATAGTTAGAATATAAAATGAAAGATGATTTAATGATTTATATATTGAGGTTAAATTAACAATCTTTTTAAGTTCCTTTTTTATATTTAAAGACGGAATTCCTAAGATAAAGTCCAAAGAAACATTATCAAAATTTGATAAGACTATATTTATTGCTTCTATGGATTGTTTAAATGATGCATTCCTTCCTAAAAACAATAGCCCTTTTTCATCCAGAGCTTGTACTCCTAAAGATATTCTATTTATAGGATATTTTTTTATTATATTTATTTGATTTGTACTTGCGAATTGAGGGTTTAATTCAATAGTGGTTTCTTCAAGTTTTTCTAAAATATTATTTTTTGATTTTAAAAGATTATTAAAAAATGAATCCAAAAAATAATCTAAATAATAATTCCCAACTGAATTTGGTGTGCCTCCACCAAAATAGATTGTTTGAATATCATAAAACTCAAATAAAGGAGCATAAAAATTTAATTCATTTATAAGAGAATCAATATACTTTTTTATTAAATCTTCTGATATAATGATTTTTGGAATGGAATAAAAATCGCAATAATTGCATTTTTTATCACAAAAAGGAATATGAACATAAATTGATATAGTGTTTTTCATTTAATTTGAAAAAGCCATTTTAAATATATCTTTTTTAATTAAAAAAAAATTCATTTCATATTGATTTTACTTAATTTTTATCAATAAAGTTAATAGTTTTTATGATTTTTCCATATATTAAATCATGATTTACTATTCCAATTAATAATGAATCATCAAGTGAGTTTTTGCTTGTCGACACACAAAAATATTGATCTTTTCCAAGATAAATTGTCTGATCCTTATTATATAAAGAAGAAATGTTTTTTATTTTTTGCTGACCATTAATATATAATAAACCATCTTTAATTGAGATAATATCATATGGTAATCCAAGTATTTGATAAATATTATAAACTTCTTTATTTTTAATAAGATCAAACGATAAAATTTTAATCAATTGAGAGAAAAATATCTTTTGAGAACTTATAGTATTTAAATTAACTATGATATAATCACCTCTTTTTAACTCAAGATTTATGAAAAAAAGATTGGTTTGAACAAAAAAAATTGAATTATGTTTAAAATTAATTAATGGTTCGGCACTTCTCATCGGAGTGATAATCGTAAAAAAAATAGCCAATATTATAGAAAAGATAATATATTGATAGATAATCCATATTAGCAAAGGCGTATTTCTTTTACTCTTATAACTTTCAAAATCTCTTACATACATTCTCTTTTAACCTTATCAATATGACATTAAAATTATTATATTAATAAAAATTATGATATTAATAAATTTGATTCATCTAATTTCTAATTATAAATAAATAAAATTCAATAAAAAAATTAAAAATTATTGATAGAAATGCAATATATCTAAGGTTTTAATTTTAGATTTGATGAAATTTAAATTATATAATACTTCTATGGTATTTAAGTATTTTTCTACTGGAAGAACACCAATATTATTATTTTTACCCAATATTAATTGAAAAGTTGCATCTAGAACATCAGCCCAGAATTTTCTTTGATCAGGGTTGAGAGTACCGACCACCTTATATGCTATATCTAATGTCTCATTTTTATTATTATAGGAATATAGTATTGACTCATTTAGTGCTTTAATAAAATTAATAAAATATTCAGAATTTTTTTTCAGGTGATCTTCAGATGAAACAAAAGCACCGCCAACAAGATCTGAAAAATCTTTAATTTTCCATTCTGTAATGTTATAGCCATTATTTCTAAGTTGAATCGGTTCATTATTAATATAACAGGCAACAGCATCTACCTTTTTTGATACAAGAGATTGAATTTGAGTATAACCTATTTTTACAATTTCTACTTTATTTAATAGCTGATACTTATTCAAAAATAGTAAAGTTCCTATATAATTAGTGCCATAAAAATCTGGTAAACCGATCTTTTTACCAATTAAACTTTTGGGATCGTTATCATTTCCAAGTTTTACAATGGATATAGGGAAATCCTGATAGTATTGATAAAAAGCCTTTAATCCCATCTTTTTTTCTGCTGAGATAATTAGTTCGTCGGCATCAGTAAGTGCAAAATCTGCTTTTTCTGCCATCAAAAGGCCAAAAATATCTCTTCCAAATCCATAATCAATATTCAATTTCAAACCATATTTTTCAAATATCTTTTTTTCAATTCCAACATAAAGTGGCGCAAATTGAACATGAGGTATATAACCTATTAACATATTCATCTGATGAAAATTTTGAGAAAGACTAATTAAGTTAGAAGATAAGAATAAGAAAATTAAAAAAATAAGAGTTACTACTTTAAAATTAATGTTCTTTTTCACATTCGATAGATTTAAAAAAGAAAATTTTTTAAAAGACATATATTCCTCCAATAAAATAATTAAAGTATTTCTATAAATCTACTAATTTTTCCTCTTTGTTATTATCTTATAGATAAATGTTGCGAACCAAAAATATGATAATCCTAAAATAACAAGCCATATAAGTCCTACAAACATAAGTTCTGTATCAAAATTAGCTTTAGCTATTAAAATCAATGATCCAAGTCCAACTGAACCAGCTTGAAATTCTCCGACAACTGCACCTATAATAGAAAGAGTTATGGATACTTTTACTCCTGCAAATATATATAATAAAGAACCTGGAAGCTCAAATCTTAAAAATCTTTCTTTGAAATCTGGTTTATAAAATAAAATTAAGCCTTTATACTGCTTTTGAATCTGCGTAAAAGCTGTTATATTATTTATTAACATTGGGAAAAAGATTACAATAATTGAAATTATAATCTTTGGCAAAATAGAAAAACCAAACCAGAGTATTAAGAAAGGTACTAAAGCAATAGATGGTATGGCATTAAAAGCAATAAGATAAGGCATAACTATCTTATACATTGTTTTGCTTCTGCTTAGAAGATATCCAAATATTATCGATAAAATAAAAGCTAATAAAAAGCCTGATATAGATTCAATTATTGTTTGAAATAAATGAGGAAATATAGTACCATTTTTAATTGTATTAAAAAACCTTAAAAACATTGAAGATGGGGCGGGAAAAAAGTAGTCAGAAATATTAAATTTTCTTTTTATAATCTCTAAAATTAATAAAAACATTATTATTTCAAATGGGACAAGAAAATTAAAAATAATATTTTTTTGTAAATTATTTTCATTATTTTTCAAATTATTATTTTTATATTTTACTTCTATTTTACTTTTTTTTCTATGTTCTGGATCTGATTCTAACTTAAAATCAAGATTAAGAAAATTTTTATTTACTATTCTCTTCTTATTTGACTTTAAATTTTGTTTTAATTTAAAATCTTCATCATTTTCATTCTCCCAAATTTTAGAAACAAGATTTCGAATATTGTTTTCTGTTTCTTCCTCTTTTTCATTAAGTATAAAATAATCTACTTTTTCTTTATTTTTTATATTATCAAAAATATGAACTATTTTGGAAGGTTTATTTGAAAGTAGATAAATCCTATCTGATAAAAAACATGCTTCTTCTATTGAATGAGTAACCAGGACAACAGCCAATCTTCTAGAAAAACAGATATTTTTAAGAAGAACATTTAATTTTTCTCTAGTCAAAATATCTAATGAAGAAAAAGGTTCATCAAGTATTAAAAGCTCGGGTTCAGTTATAAGTGCTCTTGCTAATTCGACTCTTTTTTTCATTCCTCCCGATAGCTCTGAAGGATAAAAATTTTCAATATCATTAAGTCCAAGTTCACCTAAAATTTCTAATGCTTTTAATTTATCATCAGAAGTAATTTTTTTATTTTTAATTTCAACTGGAAGCAAAATATTTTGTAGTACATTAAGCCATGGAAGAAGAGAATCCTGTTGAAATACATATGAAATTTTCTTATATGAATTGTAAATAGAACCTTCTTGAGGACTTAAAATTCCAGCGATAATATTTAAAAGTGTAGTTTTACCACAACCAGATGGGCCTATAAAAGAAATAAATTCATTGTCAGAGCATTGCGAGTTAATATCAGATAAAATAAGATTATTATTATAAGAAAAAGAAAGATTTTCAATTTTTAACATGTTCTTCTCCCATCCAGACTTTACTGTCGGCTACGGAATTTCACCGTATCCACCTTAAATTAAGGGTTGTGGGCTATACCACCGGTCGGGAATTTCACCCTGCCTTGAAGAACTTATCTTCAGCGATCAACACTTCTTTAATTTATAAATAAAAAAAGTCAAGTTATTTTATAATCATTTACTTAATTTATTTTTATAAACTATTTTTTTAAATATTATTTTTGCAAAAGCTCATTAATTGCACTTATGAAATTTGAGGGATTTTCGGGTAATATGCCTTCAATTAATAAAGCTTCGTTATAAAACAACTCTGAAAACATAGGAATTTTAGGAGAATTCTGATCTACTTTATATGAAGCTTCAAGTTTTTTAAAAATAGGGTGATCGGGATTAATCTGTAAAATTTTTTCAGACTTTGGGAAATTTTTCCCATCAATTTCAGAAAGAACTTTTTCCATTTGTATTGAAAAACCATTTTGAGAAGATATAATGCATGATAGAGAATCTTTTAAATTGTTTGATAAAACTACCTTTGATATTTTACCAGAAAGATGTTTTTCTATTTGTTCGATTAGTGGTTTTAATTCCTGTTCACGTGTTTTTAATATTTCAGATGATTCTTCTTTATTATCTGCACGATTTAAAGCTTTTAATGGTTTATCCTTGTATGATGGAATATTCATTATCATAAACTCATCAATTTTATCAAGCAAGAATAATACTTCGTAACCTTTTTCTTTTATATTTTTAACCTGTGGATGATTTTCTAAAAGATTTCTATCTATACCAGAGATATAATAGATTTCTTTTTGATCATTTTTCATCCTGCTAACATATTCATCTAATGTTGTATACTTGATAGGATCATTTGTAGATTGGAAAATAAGTAAATCCTGAAGATATGTTCTTTCCTTAAGAAAATCATTATATATACCGCTTTTAATTATAGTCCCAAATTCATTCCACCAATTTTCATATTCCTCTCTTTTATCTTTCAACATTGAAAGTAAGGTATCGGTTATCTTCTTTTCTATATTCTTAGCAATTATTCTAAGCTGTCTATCATGTTGTAAAATTTCTCTAGAAATATTTAAAGAAAAATCAGGTGAGTCAACCAAACCTTTAACAAATCTATAATGATCTGGTAAAAGTTCTTTACAGGATTCCATAATAAAGATATTTTTGGAATACAACCTAAGACCTTTTTCATATTCCATTGACATTAAATTCAATGGTGCTTTTGAGGGTATAAATAATAAAGCTGTATATTCAATTAATCCCTCGGCTTTTGTATGTATTACTTCAATAGGTTTTACCCAATCATGAAAAGTTGTTTTATAAAACTCTTCATATTCTTCCTGCTTAATATCCTGCTTATCTTTCATCCAAAGAGGAGTCATAGAATTAAGAGTTTTTATTTCTCTTTTTTCCTTAGGTTTTTTTTGACCATTTTCTTCTGTATCCTCATATACAGTCATTTCCATCTTTATAGGATATCTTATGAAATCGGAATACTTTTTGACAAGTTCCTCTATCTTCCATTCCTCAAGGAAAATACTGTAGTTTTCACCTTCTTCTTTATTTTTATCATCATCTCTTAAATGAAGAATAACAGTTGTGCCTCTTATAGGTTTTTCATATTTCTCTATTGTATAAGTACCATCTCCTGTTGACTCCCATCTAACTCCTTCATTACTAAAAGCACTTTTTGTAAGCAAAACAACATTTTTTGCTACCATAAAAGAAGAATAAAAACCAACTCCAAATTGACCAATAAGTTCCATTTTTTGACTATCTGTTTTTGTTTTATCTTGAATATTTAATGACTCAAAAAAGTTTTTAGTACCAGAATGAGCTATTGTTCCAATATGTTGAATCACTTCATCATAAGTCATTCCTATACCATTGTCTATAATGGATATTGTTCTATTTTTTTTATCCAATTTAATTTCTATAAAGAATTCTTCATCTTGTGAAACAATTTCAGGTTTTGTCAAAGAAGCAAAACGAAGCTTATCTATTGCATCAGAAGCATTAGAAATCAATTCTCTTAAGAATATCTCCTTGTGAATATAAATAGAATGTATTACAAGATCAAGAAGTTGTTTGGTATATGCAGCAAATTCCTTAACTTCTTTATTAGCCATAATTACTCCTGAAAATTAATTGATTATATCAATTTTGATTTTTAAAAAGATAATAAAAAACTTATCAAAAGGCAATATAATTATTTATTCTTTAATATAATGGCAACCAATAGATTTTTTATTGTGAAGAGCCGAGTTAACTATAATTTGTGCAGAAATTACGGCATTTCTAAGTTCAATTATTTCTTTATTTAATTTTGATTCCTTATAGAATTGGAAAATCCTATGGGCATAATAATTTAAATCGGCTTGAGCTCTTTCAAGACCTTTTATAGTTCTTACAATACCTGCATAGTTCCACATAGTGGATTGTATAATATTAAAATCCTGTTTTATTAAAATAGGATCAAAATTTATAGTCTGAGAAGGTTCCTGCCAATCTGGAATATATTTAAATCTTTCTTTATCTATTTTAGTAAAAGATCTGACAAAATCTTCTTTTATATTTTTACTATAAATTACTGCTTCAAGCAATGAAGTGGAAGCAAGTCTATTTGCCCCATGAAGACCCGTACAACTTGATTCTCCCACAGCATATAAATTTTTAATATTAGTTCTTGAATTAAGATCAACTCGAATTCCACCACAAAAATAATGCGCGGCAGGTACAATTGGAATAGGTTCTTTAGTTATATCGATTCCTCCACTAAGGCAGGTCTTATAAATAGTTTGAAATCTTTCAGATAGTGGTACTTTTCCTTTATAAAAATTAGCAGCATCTAAAAGCATATATTCGCTTCCAACCCTTCTCATCTCCTCAAAAATTGCCCTTGCTACAATATCTCTTGAATCCAATTCTTCTTTTGGGGTATACCTTTTCATGAAAAATTCACCTTTAGGATTCAAAAGTTTTGCACCTTCTCCTCTTAAAGCTTCTGTAATTAAAAATCGTTTGATATCTCTATGATATAGAGAAGTTGGGTGAAATTGAATAAATTCAGCGTTTATTATATCAGCTCCTGCTCTATATGCCATACTTATTCCATCACCAATTGCAACTTCGGGATTTGTAGAATGAAGATACAAATTTCCAAGTCCACCAGTTGCAATAATAACTTTATGAGAAAGCATTTTCTTGACAATCGAATTTTTATTGTCAAAAACATATACCCCCAGGCTTTCTGGTTCTCTATACAATTCCTGGCAATCTTCTGAATGATGTTTGTTTGTTATAATATCTATTGCGGTATGATCTGCTAAAATTTTAAGACCAATTTTTTTTGCATATTCTGCTAAAGATTCTTGTATGCTTTTACCAGTTTGATCTTTATAGTGTAGAATTCTTCTATGGGAATGAGCTGCTTCTTCTGTATAGTCATAAGCACCTGATAAAGATTTATCAAATTTAACACCTATTTTATCAATTAAAAATTCAAAAACAAATTTAGGTCCATTATATGCTACAAAATTAACTGCTTCAATTGAATTATAATAAGCTCCAGCTTTAAGAATATCTTCTACCAATGATTTTGGGTCATCATCTTCATTAAAGGCAATTATTCCACCTTGAGCATAGTTGGTATTAGTTTCATTTAAATTTTCTACCTTTGTTATGACTACTGGTTCAAAACCAGCTTCTTTCAATAATATTCCAGTAGATAATCCTGCTATACCCGAACCAATTATTATTGCATCATATATCTCAAATTCATTCATTCTTTAAATCTCCATTTTTTAAAGTTTTACAATAAATATGATAATTATTCTTATCACCAAAAAATTTATTCGAAGTTTAATAAAATATTTAATAGAATATCTAATAAATAATGAAAAATTATCAGGAAATAAAGTATATCATTTTTATATTTGATTTTGTATCTAATTTATTGCCTTCTTACGAATTTTTTATTTCTTTTTCAGATATCTAATTAATATAAAATAATAGTTTCTTATTTTTTTATATTTTCATAAAATTTATATAAAAATTTTTATAAATTAAATATTAACTATGTACACCCAGTTATATTTATCTTGAATTTCTCCCCTTTGAATTGACAAAAGGATATTATAAAGTTTTGTTGTTATTGGCCCAGCACTTTTGCCATTATCATAAAATACAAATTCCTTATCTTTATATTTTATTTTTCCTATAGGAGTTATTACTGCAGCAGTTCCACAAGCACCAGCTTCTACAAACTGATCTAAAGAATCAATAGGAATCTTTGTTTCTTCAACTTTTAATTTGAGTTGATCTTCAGCTATTTGCATTAGAGAAAGTCTTGTAATACTCTGTAAAATAGAGTCTGATTTTGGGGTTAAAAATCTCCCATCTTTTGTTATTCCAAAAAAATTCGCTGCTCCTGCTTCTTCAATATATTTATTTTCCCTGGGATCTAAATAGATACAATCAGAATATCCTTCATCTATTGCTTTTTCATGAGGAAGAAGAGAAGCTGCATAATTTCCTCCAACCTTTACATTTCCAGTACCTTTAGGCGCGGCTCTATCAAATTCTGAGACTATCATAGATACAGGCTTAAAACCTTCTTTAAAATATGGTCCTACTGGAACTCCAAAAACATAAAATAGATATTCATTCGCGGGTTTAACTCCTAAATTTTCACCGATGCCAATTTCAAAAGGTCTTAAATAAAATGAAGCATCTACACCATATGGCGGAATCCATCTATAATTCGACTTAATTACTTTTTCTAAGGCATCTAAAAACTTATCTTCTTTTATTTCTGGCATCAATAGTCTTTTTGCGCTTAAATTAAGTCTTTTGCAATTCATATCGGGTCTAAATATAGCAATACTACCATTTTTTTGAGTAAAAGCTTTCAAGCCCTCAAAAGCGCCTTGTCCATAATGCAAAATAGGAGAGCCTTCATTTAAAATTAATTCATTTGACTCTATAAGATTTCCTTCATCCCAGATTCCATTTCTATAAAATGAAAGAAATCTATAATCTGTTTTGATATAAGAAAATTTAAGTTCATTCCAATTTAGATTCACTTTTTCTTTTATCATAAAATAGTCCCCTTTCTATTAAATTTTCAATTAATTATTTTTATTAAAATATTTAATATCAAGAGTTAATAAAGTCCTAATAACAAATCATTTTTAATATTATTATTTATAAAAAAATTTCTTATTATTTCACCAAACATATTATATGAAATAGGAATCAATTCTATGAGCATAATCTTTTTTCTATTTTTTGATGGGGTTTTTGATGTGCAATAGATATAATCTATTGTAAAATCATTTCCAATATCATTAATCTCTAAAGTCCAATTGTCTATTTCCAAAACTATTCTAATCTTTTGTCCCCTATTTTTTTTAAATAGATCTTTTTCATAAGTTGATAATTTTGAAATTTCAGTAACATTTTGAGGTTCAGCTTTTTCAATTAATTTATAAAAATAAGATAGGATATTATTTATTATAATTTTAGCTTTTATAGCTATATCTTCTGATACTCCATAACCACTTCTTGAAATAACTGAGCCATTTGTATTATTTATTAGAGAAAAATACAAGAATTCTTTAGAATAATCAGAAGTTGGAATAAGTTCGAATCTAAAAAGATAATTTTTAATTTCAGAATAAGTAGTTAGAATATAACTAATATTACCAGCTGAAGTTGAATTTACTTCTAAAGAGGTATCATTTATATCAATACCTTTAAAAAATGGATCTTCCTCCAATCCTTGATCTATTAGCGTTGAAGTATCATTTTGAAAAGAAAAAAGTGAAAGTACAAATATTAATAAAAATACTAATGAAATTAAAAAGGAAATTTTAGTTGGTTTCAATGTTTTATTTATTTTCATATGTATACCAACAAATAAATTAAATTTCTATTAAAAATATACAATATAACAATTAAAAAACAATAAAAATAAATAATTTGCTAAATTTAAAATTTATTATAAATATAAATCAATAGGAAAGATGGGGAATCTATTGTCTTTAGAACAGATTGTAAAAAATAAGTTATTTAATCTGATTGATAAAGAAAAACTTAATATTTTAAAATCTTATAATTTTACTTTTTTAAATTATGAAAAAGGTAGAATAATAATTGAAGAAAATGCTGTTCCTTCTGAACTTTATTTAATAATTAAAGGTTCTGTTTCAATTCTAAAGAAGCTACCAAATGGTGAATATATTGAAATTGCTCAAAGAAATGAAAATGATTATGTTGGTGAAATGGGTTTAATAGATGGTTCACTTCGAAGTGCTAGAGTAGTTTGTAAAGAAGATTGTGATTTAGTTGCAATAGGGAAAGAAGATTTTTTTTCAATTCTTGATAATTTTCCAGAAATAAAAGCCACTATTTCTAAAGAAATCTCAAGTAATCTAAGGAATTTACATGAAAAAACATTGAATGAGTATGAAAGAAATTTTCAATTATTAGAATTAAATAAGAAAATTTCAGATCAAAATAAAGAATTACAAGAACTTAATTTATTAAAAAATAATCTTATTCAAATGATTACTCATGATCTTAAGATGCCTTTAACTATAATTTCAGGATACACTTCATTATTATCAGAAAGACTTCTTAAAAAGCCCGAATCAGATATGATTCATTCTTTAGAAATAGCAATAAAACAAATGTTTGATATGATTGAAATGCTTTTAGAGTCGACAAAACTTGAAAACAACGAACTTAAATTAAGTATACAAAATCTAAATATTATACCTTATATAAAAGAAGTTATAGAACAGTTTCAATTTTTAGCTCAAGCAAAAGATCAAAAATTAAATTTAAAAATTAATGATAATGATTGTATTTGTAGTATTGATCCAGAAAAATTTAAAAGAATTATCGGTAACCTTTTATCTAATGCTATTAAATATTCTCCTTACTACTCAACCATTAATATTGTTGTTGAAAAAACATTAATTAATAATAAAAACTATATTAGAGTTTCGGTTATAGATAATGGTCCTGGAATAAATGAAGATGAACAAAAAAGACTATTTAGAAAATTTGAAAGACTTTCTAATAAACCAACTGCCGGAGAATTTTCAAGTGGTTTAGGATTATATATAGTTAAACAACTTGTTGAACTTCATAATGGCTTTTATGGTGTTAAAAGTAATAAAGAAGGTGGAAGTTGTTTTTTTGTTGAATTTCCTTCTATTTAATGATTTTAATTTTTTAATATTAAAAAGACTTTTATTTTTAATTTATTAATTAAAACTTTTAAAATTCATGTGATTGAATAACTAAAAAATATTAAAAAGCTTTTAGAAAAAAAAGATAGAATTAAATAAAGATAATTAATAATAAATTAATAATAAATTTTTAATAAAAAAGAAGGATAAAAATGAAAAAATGGAGCTTTTCAAAAAATTTTTTTATTCAAAACAGAATTAATTTAGCTAAACAGTTGTTACCTAATTCTTTAGCCATTTTAAATTCCAATGATTTACTTCCAACCAATGCCGATGGAACATATCCATTTATTCAAAATACTGATTTATTCTATCTTACAGGAATTAATCAGGAAGAGACTCTTCTTCTTCTTTATCCCGATCATCCAGATGAGAAATTTAGAGAGATATTATTTATAACTGAAACTAATCCACAGATAGAAACCTGGCATGGTAAAAAACTAAATAAAGATGAAGCAAAAGAACTATCTGGAATAGAATCAGTATATTGGACAAATGAACTTGATTCAATACTAAATTCCCTTGTTTTACGATCTGAAAATATTTATATCAATTTAAATGAACATTCGAGAGCTTCTATAGAAATTCAATCAAGAGATTATAGGTTTTTTATGGACCTGAAATCGAAGTATCCACTTCATAATTATAAACGACTTGCTCCACTAATTTACAACTTACGTATGATAAAAAGCTCAGAAGAAATTGAAAAACTAAAAGTTGCAATAGATATAACAGAAAAGGGATTTAGAAGAGTCTTAAGTCATTTAAAACCCGGAGTCTGGGAATATGAAGTTGAAGCTGAATTCGCATATGAATTCATCAAAAATGGAGCAAGATTTGCATATAATCCAATCATTGCAAGTGGTGCGGGAGCATGTGTTTTACACTATGAAAAAAATGATGAAATATGTAAAGATGGAGATCTACTTCTTCTTGATGTAGGAGCTTCTTTTGCATATTATAATGCTGATATGACAAGAACTATTCCAATAAATGGCAAATTCACTTCCCGACAAAAAGAAGTTTATAAATCTGTACTTAAGGTGATGAAAGATACAATTAATGAAATGAAACCAGGCAAAAAATTAAAAGAAATTCAACAATTTACAGAAAATGCCATAGGTGAACAACTTTTAAATCTTGGGCTTATGAATAAAGAAGAATATAATGATAATGATAAAAGAAAACAGATTGTAAAAAAATATTTTCCTCATGGAGTATCTCACTTTTTAGGACTCGACGTTCATGATGTTGGAGAATTAAATCCAACTTTAAAAAGCGGAATGGTATTTACCTGTGAACCTGGAATTTATATAAAAGAAGAAGGCATAGGTATAAGACTTGAAAATGATATTTTAATAACTGATGATGGTAATATTGATTTAATGGCTAAAATTCCTATTGAACCAGAAGAAATTGAAGATTTAATGAATAAAAAATAATTTATTATGAGATTCAACTATGGGAGTTGATAATAATAAACTTATTGAAATGGTTGAAAATCAAATCATCAGTCGTGGTATTAAAGACCCTAAAGTTATAAACGCCTTAAAAACGATTGATAGAAAATTTTTTGTTCCTTCAGCATTTGAGCAATATGCCTATGATGATTCTCCTATCTCAATAGGATTTGGGCAGACAATTTCTCAACCTTACATTGTCGCTTTGATGACAGAACTTTTAGAATTAAAAGGAAATGAAAGAGTTTTGGAGATTGGCACTGGCTCGGGTTATCAAACAGCTATTTTGGCAAGCATTGTTAAAGAAGTTTATACTGTAGAAAGAATAGTTGAACTTCTAAATAATGCTAAAAATATCCTTTCAAAACTGAATTTTAATAATATTAAGTTTTTCCATGCTAATGGCTTTCATGGTTTACCTGATTTTTCACCTTATGATAGAATAATTATTACTGCATCTCCAAGAAAAATCTCTCAGTCATTTATTAATCAACTTTCTCATGATGGCATTTTGGTTAGTCCAGAAGGGGATTTTATACAAAATCTAATAAGAATAAGAAAAAAAGATAACCAAATAATCAAAGAGGATATAATTCCAGTTAGATTTGTACCTTTAATAAGTGAAGAATAAGAGTAATAAATTTTAAAAGGGAACCCAACATTTACCTTAAGTTTTGTTATAACTTATTAAGGGTTGAAGGTAAAAATTAATATAATCAATTTTTTCTATAGACAACACTTGAAGTAGCTTGATTTGTTGGCATTATTGTAACTTCTGAAATCTGAACATGTGGCTTTGTATCACAAACCCATAAAATAACCTCTGCAATATCTTTTGCAGTTAATGCTTCGATTCCATCATATACCTTCTTGGCTTTATTAGTGTCACCTTTAAACCTTGTGATACTGAAGTTTGTTTCTACAAGACCTGGTTGAATATTTGTTACCTTTATTGGAGTATCTACCAGTTCGATTCTTAATCCTTCTGAAATTGTTCTAACAGCAGCTTTGGTAGCACAATATACAACACCATTTGAGTATGTCCATACCCCTGCAATCGAGCCGATATTAACTATGTGTCCCTTATTATTTTTTTTCATAAGTGGTAAAATTTTTTTTGTGATATATAAAAGACCTTTAATATTTGTATCAATCATAATTTCCCAGTCATTTATATCCTGTGTCTCTATATGTTCTAAACCTAAAGCAAGTCCTGCATTATTTATAAGAAAATCTAAATCATCCCAATATTTATCTATCTTTTCAAAAATATCGTTGATTTGATTCAGATTCCTAACATCCAATGAAAAAGCATCTACTCTAATATTATATTTTTTCCTCCAATCTTCTATTTCACCTTTGATTTTATCAATATTTCTTGAAAATATGAGTATATTAACTTCATTTTCTGCAAATAATTTTGCTGTTTCAAGACCTATACCACTTGATACCCCTGTTATTAATGCTTTTTTACCTTTTAACATATAAATTCCTCCTTTTTTAGTTTTAATTATTTTCAAACTAATTAAACCCAAATTCAAAATAACTTTATCAAGTTTTTTTCAAACCTTTTTATTTTCATAAATTTATTAAATAATAAACTTAATAATTTGATTTTTGCATTTTTAGTAATATATACAAAATATCTAAAAGATAAAGGATTTATATGGATGATAGAATAAGATATAAATGTGCTAAATGTAAAAAAGAGATTTTAGTTGCAAGTAATCAACCAGATCCTATTTGCTGTAATCAACCTATGTATATTGTACCTGATCAAAAATATCTTAAATTACATACTAAAAACAAAAATTTTAAGCAAATAAAAGGCAAAAATAGAAATTATGATGAAGAAAAATTAGT
>ERZ795050.1475-NODE-1475-length-30298-cov-9.479946_pt1 | contig 30298 bp, 19 predicted proteins | sample MGYA00375134_ERZ795050 | MGnify/ENA primary metagenome ERZ795050 (study PRJEB30179, sample SAMN05720221) | activated sludge metagenome | isolation source: Anaerobic digester | place: Japan | collected 2015-05-26 ... | reverse complement strand
CTAGTTGCACCAGCAGCATGCCGTAGGTGCTGCGCAGGTTGCTGTCGTCCGGCGCCAGGGCCAAAGCGCGTTCGAAATGCTGCAATGCCTCCGGCGACCGCCCCTGCGCCGACAGGGCCAAGCCTAAATTGGCGTGTATGTGCGGCGCGTCCGGCAGAACCTGGAGCGCCGTTTCGAGCAATTGCTGGGCACGGGCGAAGTCACCCGTGCCAAGAGCGTCGCGGGCCTCGTCGGCCAACTCCATTTGCGCTGCGTAATCAGCGGGGTTCCCGCCTTCCGGCTCGAAACGGTCGAGTTCGGATTGATTAGGATCCTCCCCGCGAACTCCCGTTCCGGCGTAGCCGAGCGATTCCAGCCGGGCCCGCTCCGCCTCAGTCAACTGATGGGGCGCAGCACCGGCGCTGACGGCTGGAGGCGAGTGGGCGATGACGTCCTTCAACTCCTGGCGCAGAGCCACGGCCACGGCGGGCTCCTGTTGCGTCAACGAATGCGCCTCGGCCGGATCGGTTTGCCGGCGATATAACTCGCAGCGCGGGGCGAGAATGTATTTCCATTCCGGCGTCGTCAGGCTCCGCAGGCGAGATAAGCCGAACTGGGCGTGCGGCTCGAGCGTCTCGCTGTAGGCGCGCAGCTCCGGACTCGTGCCGTTGCTCTGCACTAACGGCAGCAGGCTGACGCCCTGGACGTTCTCCAACGGAGGCAAATTCAACAAGGCCAAAACGGTGGGTGCGATGTCGATTGTTCGCACAAGTTCGGGGACTGATCGGCCGGCGGGAATCTTCCCGGGCGAGCGCATCAACAGCGGCACGCGCAGCGTTGTTTCGTACAGAAAGTGGCCGTGTTGGGATTCGCCGTGCTCACCGAGACCCTCACCATGATCGCCGACGAGCACGACCAGCGTGCGGTCCGCGATACCCAGGCTGCGCAGCTCGCCCAACAAGCGGCCGATCTGCTCGTCCATGAAGGCGATCTCGTCCTCGTAGGCTTCAGCGACGGTGTAGGGCGCGGGGCGTTTGGTTTCGTACGGGGCGTGCGGGTCGAAGAAGTGCACCCACAGGAAGAACGGTTCCGGGCCCGGCGTGCGCAGCAGAGTCAGGGCGTCGTTGCAAATCTCATCGCCTTTTCGCTCGCTGCTTTGCGGGTCGGCAGCCGCGGCGGCGCTGACGTCGTGGTACACGTCGAACCCTTGCGAAAAGCCGAACTGGCGGTTGAGGATGAAGTTCGCGATCGTGGCTTGCGTGCGGTAGCCCGCTTTCTTCAGGATTTCGGTCAAAGTAACGTTGGCATCAACCAGCGGGTGCGTGCCGTTGCGACGCGCGCCGTGCACGAAGGGATAAGCGGCCGTGAAGATGCTCGCGTGCGAAGGGCCGGTCATGGGCGAGGCGCTGATGCAGCGCTGAAACAGAACGCCTTCGCGTGCCAGGCCGTCCATGTTCGGCGTGCGGCCGTTCGATCGCCCGTAGCAGCCGAGGAAATCGGCACGCGTGGTGTCTACGGTGATCAGCAGTACGTTCAGGCCGGCCGGACCAGAAGCCTGGGTGCGCTGTACGTGGAAAAAAACTTCCACACCCGCGGCAAGTATGCCCAGGGCGGCCGCGCCGAGTAGCCAATACATCCAGGGACGCCGAGGGGAGGCGGGCGGTGACACGGCTGGCTTTTTGGAGGTGATTCGGCTGCGATCGCGCGGCTGCATGGCGGCTCCGTCGCCGCATCGGTCTCGCTCACCGAGAACGGCTGGCCGCAGTATAAGTTGCGCGGCGAGCGTGCTTCAAGCCGCGGCGCGGTCAGATCACGGTACGCAACGTTTGCTGATCCTCAGCCCAGGCGTCGGTCTTCTTGCTCCGCGGTTTACAGCGGAAGATGCGGCGCTGGTAGCGTTTGGCTTCCTCCGTCACGTGATTGCGCGGTACGAAAGGCATGTCGTTGGGCAGCTTCGGCAGAGCGCCCCTCATGTGTTCGAGCTGGCGGGCGACCTCAGTAACGGTATACGCGGCGCCGGTACGGGCCTTGAGTGAACGGGTGATGACTTTCAGGGCCACCTTGTTCGGCAGCAGATTGACCAGCGAGACTTTCGTCTCTGCATAAATCTGGGCCAGCATTTGAGCGTGCAGGTTCGGCCAGTTGCCCGGCTGCGCCGGCGCCGAACTCTCGTCACGGACGTTCGCCAGGCGCTCCTCGGTGTGCCGCGCGTATTCCTCTGACAGATCGATGCCGATGTACTTGCGGCCGAGGCGTTTGGCGGCGACCGCCGTAGTGCCGCTGCCGACGAAGGGGTCGAGCACGATTTCGCCCGGATTGCTGGCGGCCATCACAATGCGCATGAGCAGGGCTTCGGGCATCTGGCAGCCGTGGAAGCCGGCGCGCTCCTTAAAGGTGCCACAGACGCGCGGGAACTCGGTCCAGACGTCGTCGGGCAGGCGGCCCTTGGGGCTGGCGCGCAGGTCCTGGTACTCCGTGTGCCGCGCGCTGGGGAAGCGCAGGGCGTGATCGTTAAAGGTGAACCGCGTGGGGTGGGCGGTGAAATAGAAAATGTGCGTGTGCGACCGGCAGAACTTGCCCTTCATGTTCTGGCCGAAGGTGTAATGCCAGATGATCCAGTTTCGCAGGTGCAGGCCGAGTTGCCGGCCGACGATGCGCACGTCGGCGGCGAACTCGTCGCCGATGGCGATGAAGAATGAACCGGTCGGCTTGAGCACGCGCTGGCAGGCGGCCATCCAGCGTTTGGTCCAGGCGACGTATTCGGCGTTTGGTAAGTCGTCGTGGTATTTGTCGTAGACGTAGCCTATGTTGAAGGGCGGGTCGGCGAAGACCAAGTCAACGCAGCCGGGTTCCCAGCTTTCGAGCAGTTGGCACGAATCCGCACAATATATTGTGTTCAGCTCCATGGTTCACCGCTACAAATGGGCCGAACTCATTTTGACGGAAAAGGGTAGGCAGCGTCAACTCTAACCGTTTGAAAACCGCTCTCACTTCTGCGGAGTTGTTTCGGGAGCGCTCCCGGAAGCGCGCATATTCACGATTTCCGCGCGCAGGGCCCCGATCCGTCGCCAGTGCGTGCCCTCCCAGTAGACCTGTCGGCACTCCCGGCAGCGGTAAAACTCACGCACCCAGATCAGGCTGCGGGCCGGCACGACGTCGGCCACCGCCGCCCGGTCCACCGGCTCCAGTTCGCCGTTGCAGACGGTGCAGCGCGGAAATCCGACCGGTAGCTTCAGCCGCCCGGCCACGAACCGCACCTGGTCCGCCAGGCGCAGACCGACCGGGATGAACAGCCCGGGCAGCTCGCCGGTAGTGAACACGCGGCGTTCGAAGAGCTTGCGGTCGGAAGATAGGACGACGCGCCGCTCGGCCAAGGCCTGCCGCACGAGGGCTGAGTCCTCGATATCGCGGACGTAGGCGGTGTTGACGCCCAGCACGCGCAGCCAACGTGCCAGGCCGCCGCACATCGCATCGCAGGCCACGCGCAGGGCTTCGTTCGCATCGCAGGCCACGGCCGAAGCATCACAGGGCAAGCGCAGAGCGTCCTTGTCGTTTTCAGCGTTCACAAACTTATTGTAAGCGGAGGGAGGCGGTGCGGACCGGCATTCGCGCGGCGCATTTGCGGCTTCCGTCGGTGAATGAAAAACCATCCACCACGATCCCGAAGTCGTTCAGGTTCTGCCATGTCCCGTCCTGAATCTTCAGTAGCGGTCGTAACAGACGTTGTTCGCGTCCCGGGCGTTTGAATTGACGGCAATGGCGCCCGACTGGCAATTGTATACCCAGCCCGCGTCGGCGGCCCATTCCTGAAAGGCCGGCGGATCGGTGGTCATGACTACGCCCGACTTTCCTAACCGCGGCAGCACGGGGCAGGCCGGTATGCCGTCTCGCAGATAGGGCCCGAAGCACGCTTGATTGCTCTTCTCGGGCGACACGCGGCCCTCGGCGTCGCTGAAGGAGGTGAGCTGCGCCACGAACGCTTCGGCACTGCCGGGTGGGTGAATGCCGTCCGAGTGCTGCCCGGGATAAACTCCGTGGTCGTAATAGTACATTTCAATGGCGTTGCGCAACGTCACCAGTGCGGGACGAGGATTGAGCGTCTGCGGTCCCGGCTCGGCCTGGCTGAAACGCGGCACTGCCAGAACCGCCAGCAAGCCAATGATCATGATCACGATTATGGCTTCAATGAGGGTCAGCGCAGGCCGTGTCATCGGAACACTCCATCGTCATAGGCTGGTTTGCGTCGCTTGCGGGGCTCTGGCCGGTGCCGTTCACGACCGTGGCGGGGCTCTGTGTCTGAGGCGGGTAACCTCTAGGGTTTCGCGCCAGCGAATCCGGCACGCCGGCCATCAGATCGGTAACCAGTTCGACGCGCTCCCGGCGGGCGTACTCAATCAGGCCGAGGGCGCGCTGCAGCACGCTTTGACCGGTGTGTACCGCCTCAGGCGTGGGCGGCGCGCCCGCCTGGGGGTCGAAGGTGGCGAAGGGGCGCGAGCAGGGCGCGCAGTGCGGTCCTATTCCGGCCAGGCCGGCGCGAACTTTCAACTGCCAGGGCTCGGCACGGCCCTGGTGATTTAGCTGACACGCGGCCTGGATGGCCTGAGCACGGACGGTGTCTAGCAGCTTTTCAGCAACCCGCGTGGCCAGGGCAGGCTCGAGTCCGCGCAGCACGACAACGAAGCGGTCGTCGCTGAACCGCCCGAGGACGTCGTCGGCGCGAATTTTGGCGCGCAGCGCCCGCCCCAAGTCCTGTATGAGGGAGTCACGCTGCCGCCAAAAACCCGCGTCGTCCAGCTTGCGCATTCCTTCCAACGCAAGTGCAAGCACCATGACCGGTTCGCCCTTGCGGTTGCACGCGCCCACCAGTTCGTCCAGAAAATTCAGCAGCTCGACGCGCTCGAGCATCCCCGTCTGCCGGTCAATTCGCAGGTAGCGCGAAAGCAAGCGCGCAGCCGAAATTTGGCGCCAGAAGAGCTGAAGCTGGACGCGCACTGCGTTGGCCAAGTGCTCTTCGTGTGCGTGCGGCAGATCCAGGCCGGCCACGGTGACCAGGACTTCAGTCCGCGTGCCGGTCCGTAAGGGCAGCAGCCAGCGCGGCGTGCGCTGCTCAGAACCAGGCTGGAGCGGCAGGGCGCCAGGCGAAGCGGAGGTCGGCTGGCAAGCGTTAGAGTCTCTGTCCTGCGGCGACACATGCATTTCGTCGACGACGACGGCCTGCCCGGAGCTGATCGCGCGGGCGACGGCCCCCTCACCGGCCGCCAGTCGCGGGGGCGGACCGGCTGCGGGACGCACCAGCGGCTCCAGCCAGGCGCCGCCGGCCGTCAGTTCATATAGGCGCACACCGCCCGCGTGCAGGTGCTGGCGCAGGGTGGTCCGCACGAACTGATCGAAAGCGGACCAGTCTTGCGACTCCATGCAGCACTGCCGGCCGGCGGGGGAGTCGACCCAGGCGCAGAAGTCGTTGGCCATGTTGGCGGACGCGTACATGAATCGCCGGCGCTGCGCCGTACCGCCTGGCGGCACCGCCGCGGCTGCATGGCTCGCGCTGGCGGAGATGGCGCCGCGCGGATTGCTTTGGCAGCGCTGTTGTTTACCGGCTGCGCCGGCCACCCCCCCCAGCAGGCAAAGAATCAACGAGGATAAGCCAACAAAGGCTGCCAGGCTTGAACCGGTAGCCGAAACCCGGCCGGCCAGACTTGCAGAGACTACCAGTCCGACCGTCAGTCCCGCGCCCGCGCCCCAGAGCCAGCCAAGACCTCGCACGAGAACCACAACGGCGGTGCACAGCCCCATCACGAACAGGAAAACGAATGCGGCGCTTACCTGACCTTCAAATGTGTCCAGCGACCAGGCCAACAGCAGCCAGGCCGCGATTGCGCCCGCCGCGGCGCACACGCGCCGCGGAATGTCCGTTTTGCTTACAAAGCTCACGGCGCCCCTCCCGCGCCGGCCGGCGGTGAAGCTGCCGTGGTTTCCGCGGGCGCGGCCGACGGTCGCCCGAGAATGTGAGCGAAGTAAGCCATGAACTCCGGCGGGCGTTCACGCTCGAGGCGCTGCATCAGCCGAATGAAGACCGGCGTGATCTGCGGGTCGGTGCCGCGGCCCGACTCTTTCGCGAGGATTTCCAGGGCCTTCGCAATGGGGAAGCCGCGCCGGTAAGCGCGCGTGGAAGTCAGCGCGTCGAATGTGTCCACCGCGCGAATTACCCGCGCCGAGAGCGGAATCTGCTCGCCGCTCAAGCGATGCGGATACCCCGTCCCGTCCCAATTCTCATGGTGATAGAGGACGGCCGAGAGCACCGGCCCAAGCCGGCCCACCGGGCGCAGCACTTCGTAGCTCATGTGCGGATGGCGGCGAATCTGCTCGAACTCCTCTTGCGTCAGCCGCCCGGGTTTGTTGAGGATCGCCTCGGGAATGCCAATCTTGCCCACGTCGTGCAGGATGCCGGCCCACTCCAGGAACTCCAGTTCGGCGGCCGGTAAATCCAGTTCAATCCCGACTTGCCGCGCCAACCAGCCAACCCGCTCCGAATGGCCGCAGGTGTAGTTGTCTTTTGCGTCGATGGCATTGGCCAGGGCGCGCACCGTCTCGATAGCGGTTTGCTGCAAGCGCCGCACCATCAGCACGTTCGCCAGCACCTGCCCGCCGTAGCCCAAGACCGATTCGGAGGCCAGCATGTCGCCGGAATCAAAGGCGGGCTCGTCGCTGGCACGCAAAACAATTACGACCGCGGAACGTGCCGGCTCCTGGTGAAGTGGGACCAGCAGTACATGCGCGCCGTCGAGTACGTCTTGCAGCTCCACGGCGTCTGCCGGAACCACGGCGTGTCCGCCACGGCGGGCCTGCTCGATTTGGCCGCTCAGGCAGCTCTGAACAACCTCGGCGTCTATGTTTATGCTCCAGGCATACCGGTCGCCCGGCGGAATCGCCAGGCAGCGGCCGCCTTGATCGAGGAACAGCGCCCCGGCCCCAATGGTCTTGCCGAAGCGCTGCAGCAGCAGGCGCAGAATGGTTTCGGGGTCCTGGAGCTTGGCGATTTTCTCAGTAATTTCGAAGACGAAATTGAGCTGTTCGTAGCAGCGCAGCAGCTCGCGCCCCAGAGCTTCGTTCTCCTGGCGCAGCAGTTCCAGTTTCTCCAGCCACTCGCCGGGTTCGCCCAGGCTGGTTTCCAACGGTTCGCCCAATGCCTGCTCAGAGCCGCTCATATCGCATCGCCCCCGGCTGAGTGTTCGCTCACGGGCCTTTCCGCCGTCCAAGCGGCCAGCGGCAGCTCAACCGTGAACCGGGCGCCGCGGCCGGGCGTGCTGTCCACTTGTACCGACCCGCCGTGAAGCCGCACGATGTCTCGTACCAGCGTCAGCCCCAGCCCGGTCCCCTCAGTGGCTTGCACCGCCGGTTCCTGCACGCGGAAGAACTTCTCGAATATCAGCTTGTGCCACCGCGGAGCGATGCCGATGCCGGTGTCCGCCACGCTCAGTCGCATGACGTGCCCCCGGGGTTCGATGCCGGCTCTGATCGCCCCGCCGGAGGGCGTGAATTTGAGCGCGTTACTCAGCATGTTGGCCCACACCTGCTGCAGCCGCACGCGATCTCCCTGCAGCGTGGGCACGCGCGGCGGAATCTCCAATACCAGTTCGATGCCCTTTGCGTCTGCGGCGGCTTGCACCTCACGGGCGGCGGCACGCAGCAGATCGTCAACGCGCACCGGTCCGCGGGTGAGGCGGGCCGCGCCCGCGTCGATCTGCGAGACGCTCAGTACATCCTCGATCAACTTGGCCAGGCGGCGCGCCTCGCCCATGATGACGTCGTAACATTCGCGGCGCGTCTTTTCGTCATCGAAGAAGTCGTCCTTAAGTGTTTCGGCGTAGGCTTGGATATTCGTCAACGGCGTCCGCAGCTCATGCGTCAGATGCGCCAGGAACTCGTCGCGCGTGCGCTCCACCTGCTTGAGCTCCGAAATGTCCTGCGCGACGATCACCAACTCATCGCGACCGGGTGCGGGTGCGATGGCGGACAGGCGCGCCACGACCGGCCCGTCCGGCGTGCTGAAGCGGCAATCCACGCCCACGCCGCCCACGTGGTGCCGCAGGTTGAGGATGGTCTCAGCCAGGGCCGGCTGGGCCAGGCAGTGCTCCAAGCGCGCCCCGGCCGCGCCGCCGCGAAGCTGGAGCAGATGACGGGCGGCCGCATTTGCATAGCGCAGCTCGCCGCTTGCGTCTAACTGCAGTATGCCGACTGGCAAAGCGTCCAGAATGTGTTGCGCTCCGGTGCGTGCCGCGCGCGCTTCTAAGGCCACGCCGCTCGGGTTGCTGCCACAGTGCGCCTCGAGTTCGCGCTGCAACTGCTCGACTGCACAGAGCAGTGCGCTCCAGTTGTCGCTGTCACTGGCGGCGGCGTGCCGCTCCAGCAGGAGCTCCAGCAGTTGATGAACGCGCTCCTGGGGCGCCGCTGATTGAGGGCGGACATCGCGGGTGATCCGTATTTGGCGGGTGCGGAGTCTGAGCAGCAACAGGGCCGCGCCGCTGGCCAGGGCGATGGCCGCGCCCCACCACAATAGTGCGCTGGTTTCGGCCCGCGGCGCCGGCGGGTGAGTGACCGGTTCACGCTCGGCGTTTTTTCTGTCCACGCTGTGAACCAGCGTTGTGATTACTGCACCGGACAGGATGATGGCCAGAGACAGCAGCAGGCACGGGCGGCTTGGCCGGCGCGTCCGATAAGTGCTGCCGCCGGACGCGCGACCGCCAGCGAGTGCCGTGCGCAGCCTCAACGGAAGCAAGGGCGATCCCTGGCCGGTGCCGTTCATACTGCGTTTATCGAGCAGGGGGAAACGCTGCTTCGCACGCCTCAGCGGGCACGCAGGCGCGAGCCGGCATGCTTAAGTATTTGGGACGGTTCCGAAAGCGCGGTCTTATATTGTTAGCGCCCTGTGCGGAACCATTCGATCGTGCGGCTGAACCCGTCCTGACGGTCGACCTGTGGTGACCAGCCCAGGCGCTGCTGGGCGCGGGTGATGTCCGGGCAGCGAATACAAGGATCATCCGGGGGGCGCGGCACGAAGGTGATGCGGCTGGAACTATTGGTCAGGCGAATCACCTCCTCGGCCGCCTGAAGAACGGTGATTTCGACCGGGTTTCCGAGATTGACCGGTTCGGAAACGTCGCTCAGCGCCAAGCGCAGCAGGCCATCGACCATATCTGAGACGTAGCAGAAACTACGGGTCTGGCTGCCGTCGCCATGCACGGTGAGCGGCTTGCCGGCCAGGGCCTGGAGGATGAAGTTCGGCAGCATGCGGCCGTCGTCGGGGCGCATGCGTGGCCCGTAAGTATTGAAAATGCGTGCGATGCGGGGGCGCGCCGCGCGGGAATCGCGATAGGCGACGGCCAGCGCTTCCGCGAAGCGTTTGCCTTCGTCGTAACAGGAGCGCTTGCCGATCGGGTTCACGTGCCCCCAGTAGGTTTCGCGCTGCGGGTGCTCTTTGGGGTCACCGTAGACCTCGCTGGTGCTTGTGTGCAGCAGCGGCGCGTTGCAGGCGCAGGCCAGTTCGAGCACGTTTCGCATCCCGGCCGAGCAGACCGCCAGAATTTCCAGCGGAATGCGATCGAAATCGACCGGGGAAGCCGGACACGCGAGGTTGCAGATCAGGTCGAAACGCCCGAGCGGTGGCAGCGGTTGCGACAGGTTGTGCTCGACGAATTGAAATGTCGGAAAGGCCGCCAGCCAGTCAACGTTAGGGCGGCTGCCGCTGGCGAGATTGTCGAGCCCGACAACCTCGTGTTTCTCCCGCAGAAGCCGTTCGGACAGATGGCATCCGATAAAGCCGGCGCAGCCTGTGACCAAAACTCGCATTTAGCAGCCTCCAGGAGCGCGGGGGCGGAATAAAGTCATTGGTGCCCCGCGCACCAAGCGTTTCGATCCATTATACTGGCGAGGTTTCGGCGGTACGAGCGCGCTCACAAGCGAGCGGGCGGGCAGCCGTAGAGGGAACTGTATGCGAATCGGCGTCATCGGCAGTGGTTATGTGGGGTTGGTTACGAGTGCGTGCCTGGCCGATAGCGGCAATCACGTGATGGCAATCGATAACGATGAGAGCAAGATTGCCGAGTTGTCTGCCGGGCGGTGCCCGATTTTCGAGCCCGGGCTCGAAGAACTGCTGGGCGAAAATCTGCGGGCCGGCCGTCTGCGGTTCTCGACCGATCTCGCGGAGGGGGTGCGCGGGGCGCGGGTCGTTTTCATCGCGGTGGGCACGCCGCCGCGGCCGGACGGGTCGGCCGACCTGTCGGTGGTGGAGTTCGTGGCGGCGCAGATCGGTCGCACGATCGACTCACCTACGATCGTGGTGATTAAGAGCACCGTGCCGGTGGGCACCGGGGCGCGCATTGAGGCATTGATTCGCGGACTGTGCCCGCACACCTGCCATGTTGTCAGCAACCCCGAGTTCCTGAAGGAAGGCAATGCGGTCAACGACTTCCTGCGTCCGGACCGGGTTGTGATCGGCGCTGAAGATGAGGCGGCGGGAGATACGGTTGCCGAGCTGTACCGTCCCTTCGTGCGCAACAACAAGCCCATCCTGCGAATGAGCCGCGCCGCCAGCGAGCTGACCAAGTACGCGGCCAATGCCTACCTGGCCACGCGTATCAGCTTCATCAACGAGATTGCCGACATCTGCGAGCGCTACGGCGTGGATGTCGACGAGGTGCGCCTTGGGATCGGCTCCGACGAGCGGATCGGGTACCACTTCATGTATCCCGGCATCGGTTATGGCGGAAGCTGTTTCCCGAAGGACGTCCAGGCCTTGGCCAGCACCGCACGGTCGGGCAATGTCCACTGCAGCCTGCTCGAAGCGGTGCACGAGCGCAACCTGTACCAGCGGACGGCCATGGTGCGACGGATCACCAGCCGTCTGGGGCCCGACTTGCGTGGGCGGCGTATCGCAGTGTGGGGCTTGGCTTTCAAGCCGAAGACCGATGACATCCGCGAGGCGCCGGCCATCGCGATTATTTCGGCGCTGCTCGAACAGGGCGTGAACATCGTGGCCTATGACCCACGCGCCGAGGGACCGGCGCGCGAAGTCTTCCGCGACCAGGTGGCATACGACAGCGATGCCTACCTGGCGTTGCGCGGCGCCGACGCCCTGCTGATCTGCACCGAATGGAACGAGTTTCGCAGCCCGGATTTCGAACGCATGCGGCGCGAGATGAAGCAGCCCCTGATCTTCGACGGCCGCAATTTGTATGAGCCGGCCACGGTGGCGCGCTATCATTTTGAGTACCACAGCGTTGGGCGCCCGCCGGTTCGGCCGCTCTAGCGGCAGTCATCAGTTCAGTAGGGCGGGGCGTCGGGTGCGATGCCGAAGCGCTGGGCGCCATGTCCAAGCGCGGGGTGCCATGCCCGGCGTGGGTGCCATGCCCAAGCGCTAAAGCGCGGGCATGCCGCGTTTGATTGAAGAGAATCTAGAGAATTCGATGTCTGCCACCGTCAAACTGACCGAACTCCTGCACCAGCACACCGCCCCGGCCGCCGCGGAACTCGTGCGCCCGGAACCCGAGGGCGCGCTGCGCTGCCTGGCCTGCGCCCATCGCTGCCGCGTATTGCCCGGCCGCCCGGGCGTGTGCCGCGTGCGCTGGAACGAGGGCGGCACTCTCCGCGTGCCATATGGCTATGTCGCGGGGCTGGGAGTCGACCCGATCGAGAAGAAGCCCTTTTACCACGCCTATCCCGGCGCGACGGCCATGTCATTCGGCATGCTGGGCTGCGACTTCCACTGCAGCTTCTGTCAGAACTGGGTCACCAGCCAGGCCCTGCGCGACGACGAAGCCATCTCGTCCCCGGTGCTGATCGAGCCGCAGCGGATCGTCGAGCTGGCGCTTGAGCACGGCTGCCGCGTGTTGACCAGCACCTACAACGAGCCGCTGATCACCGCGGAATGGGCCGTCGAGATTTTCAAGCTGGGCCGGCCGCATGGGCTAGTGGGCTCGTTCGTTTCCAACGGCAACGCCACGCCCGAAGTATTGGAATACCTGCGCCCGCATGTTGAGCTGTACAAGATCGACCTCAAGGCGTTTCGCGACGAAACCTACCGCAAGCTGGGCGGCGTGCTGGAAAACGTCCTGAACACGATCCGGCTGGCGCGGCAGATGGGGTTTTGGGTCGAGTTGGTCACGCTGTTGGTTCCGGGCATGAACGATTCGGATGAAGAGCTGAAGCAGATGACGGCTTTCATCGCCGGCGTCTCGCCGCAAATTCCCTGGCACGTAACGGCGTTTCACCCGGACTACAAGATGACGCAGCCGCCGCGCACCACCAGCGAGATGCTGGAGCGGGCCTATGACATTGGGCGGCAGGCCGGGCTGCAATTTATTTACGCCGGGAACTTGCCGGGTCAGGTTGGGGACCGCGAGAACACCAAATGTCCTGCGTGCGGGCAGGTGCTGATCGAGCGGCAGGGTTTTTCTATACGCCAGAATCGCCTGCGCGCGGGACGCTGTCCGGCGTGCGGTACGGAGATTCCGGGCGTTTGGGAATAGCTGCCCGTCCCACGAGCTTCATACGGTCACCTCTGATACACCATGCCGAGAATCGTGGTGCGCAAAAAGCCCGTAGATGGCGGGCAGGACTACGAGCGTCAGCAGCGTGCTGCTGATGATGCCGCCGATCACTACCGTCGCCAGTGGGCGCTGCACTTCGGCGCCGGTGCCGGTGGCCAGGGCCATGGGGACGAAACCCAGCGAGGCGACCAGCGCGGTCATCAGCACCGGGCGCAGACGCGTCAGGCTGCCCTGGACGATCGCTTCATGCAGACCGAGCCCGCGCCGGCGCAGTTGGTTAATGAAGCCTACCATCACCAGGCCGTTGAGCACTGCCACGCCGGAGAGGGCGATGAAGCCCACGGCCGCCGAGATAGAGAAGGGGATGCCGCGCAACCACAGGGCGAGCACGCCGCCGGTGAGGGCCAGCGGGACGCCGGTAAACACAAGCAAGGCCTGTCGCAGAGAATTGAAGGCCGCAAAGAGCAGGATGAAGATCAGGCCCAGGGCCAGCGGGACCACAATCAGTAACCGCTGGCGCGCCGCGACCAGGTTCTCGTATTGGCCGCCCCACCCGAGCCAGTAGCCCTCCGGCAACTTGCCAAGCGTAGCTTCGATGCGCTGCTGGGCCTCGGCGACGAATCCGCCCAGGTCGCGGCCGCGCACGTTGCACTGTACGACCGCACGGCGCTTGCCGTCTTCGCGGCGAATCTGGCGGGCGCCTTCGGTAATGTCGATTTTGGCCAGGCTGGAAAGCGGAATGTAGGCCGGCGCGATCGGCTGCGCGACGTCGGCGCGCGAGCCGCGCAGGCTCTGAAGATTGTGGCTGGTCAGAGCGGCGTAGCTCTCCGGCTCGCGCCGCGGCAGGGGGATCGGCAGCTTACCGATGCCACCGATGTCGCCGCGCAGCTCTTCAGGCATGCGCACCACAAGTTCGAAGCGCCGATCACCTTCAAGCACCTGCCCCGCGGCGACGCCGCCCAGCGCGATCTCCACTACTTCCTGGACGTCTTGAACGTTCAAGCCGTAGCGGGCAACGGCCGCGCGGTCGATATCAATGGTGATCATGGGCATGCCGGCCAGTTGCTCGATTTTGATGTCCGCCGCGCCGGGCACCTGGCGCAGTTCTTCTGCGATTTGGGCGGCGTACTGCATGAGTGTGTCCAGGTCGTCGCCGTAGACTTTGACGGCCAGGTCGCTGCGGACGCCGGCGATGAGTTCGTTCATGCGCAGCTCAATGGGTTGGCTGAACTCGTAATTCTGGCCGGGTAGGTCGTGGACTACGGCTTCCATGGCTTCGGCCAGTTCTTCTTGCGTTTTTGCTTTCTTCCACTGGTGGCGCGGCTTGAGGAGCATGTAGGTGTCTGAGATTTCCGGGCCGCAGACGTCGGTGACGATTTCGGAAGTGCCGGTGCGTGAGAAGATGGCAGCGATCTCGTCTGGGAATTCTTTCAGCAGTTCGGACTCGACTCTTTCCTGCATCTGGGCGCTGGTGGTCAGCGCGATGCTGGGCATGCGGGTCGGTTGCAGCGCCAAGGCCCCTTCGCTGAGCTGGGGTATGAACTCGCTGCCGACGTGCGTAGCCAAGGCGAGCGTGGCCGTCACCACGGCGACCGCGGCGACCGATACGCCCCAGCGCAGGCGAATAGCCCATTCCACGATGGGGCGATAGATGGCCTTGGCCCAGCGGACCAGGAAGACTTCTTTTTCACTCACCTTGCCGCCAAGCAGCAGGGCGCACAGCGCCGGCACGACGGTAAAGGTCAACAGCGTTGCACCGGCGAGGGCCAGCAGGACGACCAGTGCCATGGGGCGGAACATTTTGCCTTCGACGCCGGTCAGGGTGATGATCGGCAGGTAGACAATCATGATGATGAGCTCGCCGAATAGCGTGGGCCGGCGGACCTCGGCGGCGGCCTGCTGCACCAGTTGATGGCGTTCTTCGCGGGTGAGGCGGCGGCCAAGTTCGTGCTGCCGCAACCCCAAGCGGCGCATGATGTTCTCGACCATGACGATGGTGCCGTCGACGATGATGCCGAAGTCGATCGCGCCCAGGCTCATCAGGTTAGCGCTGATTTTGCTTTGCACCATGCCGCTGATCGCGAAGAGCATGGCGAGCGGGATTGTCAGGGCGACGATGATCGCGGCGCGGACGTTGCCCAGCAGCAGGAAAAGCACGGCGATAACCAGCATTGCCCCGAGCGTCAAATTCTCGCGGACGGTTCGCAGCGTGGCGTCGACCAGGTAGCTGCGGTCATAAAGAGTGGTAGTCACCACGTTCTCGGGCAGTGTTTTGTTGATCTCTTTCAGCTTCTGCCCGACGCGGTGCGCAACCGTGCGGCTGTTCTCGCCGTAGAGCAGGATGGCTGTGCCGACCACCGCTTCGCGGCCGTTCGCCGTTCCGGTGCCGGTGCGCAGCTCTTTGCCCAGTGCGACCTGGGCGACGTCCTTGACGTAGATGGGCACGCCGTCATGCGTGCCGAGCTTTATGTTAGAGATATCCTCGATGCTCTGGATGAGGCCGGTCGCGCGGATGGTATATTGCTCGCCCGCATGTTCGATATATCCGCCGCCGACATTGGCGTTGTTGGCCGCCAGGGCTTCCAGCACGTCGCGAAATGTGAGGTGATAGGCGATGAGCTTCATCGGGTCGGGGGTGACGTGATATTGCTTCTCATAACCGCCGATGCTGTTGATCTCGGTGAGGCCGGGCACAGAGCGCAGTTGCGGTTTGATGATCCAGTCTTGAATGGTGCGCAGGTCCATGTCTGTGTAAGGAGTGCCGTCCGGCTTGGGGCCGACGGCATCGACGCTCCAGAAGTAGATTTCGCCCAGACCGGTCCAGATCGGGCCGAGGAACGGCGTACCTACATTCTCCGGCAGACTCTCCTTGGCTTCGGCCAGTCGTTCGCTGACGAGCTGGCGGGCGCGGTAGATGTCCACATTGTCGTGGAAGATCACTGTTACCTGCGAGACGCCATAAAAGGACACCGAGCGAATCTGCTCGACGCCGGGAATGCCCTGCATGGCCCATTCAATGGGGGCGGTTATCTGTTTCTCGATCTCCACCGGAGCCAGGCCGGTGACCGCGGTGTTGATTTGCACCTGCATGTTGGTGACGTCCGGGACGGCGTCGATCGGCAGGCGGCTGAAGTTCCAAATGCCCAGCGCGGCCAAACCGATGGCCAGGAGGACCATCAGCAAACGCTGCTGCACCGCGAATTGGAGGATTTTTGCGATCATTCCAAATATCCGGTCAAGTGTTCACAGTTGACGGTTTATGCGGCATCAGTGTTCGTGGACTGCGCCGCGCTTGCCCACTTCCGCCTTAAGAATCATCGCCCCCCGCGCCACGTAAGGCTCGCCCGCGGCCAGGCCGCTCACGATTTCCGCATGTGTGCTGCTCGTGCGACCGACCGCGACGGGGCGCGGCTCGAAGCCGTGCTCGTCGCTGACGAAGACCACGGATTGGCCTTTGACACGCTGCACTGCTTCGATGGGTACGAGCACCGGCACGGATTTGCGGTCAAGTACGATCGAAGCCGTTATGAAAGTGCCGGGCCGCCACTGGCGGTCGGTATTGGGCAAGTCGACCCGGGCATAGACGGTACGCGTAGCCTCGTTGGCAACTGGAGCAATGTAACAAATCTCGCCCGAGGCGGTCATCTCAGCTCCATCGGCGCGAATATGTACGGTTTGGGACGGGCGCACGCGGCCGATGTCCTGGGCGTAGACGGAAATTGTGGCCCAGACCGTCGAAAGGTCGGCCAGCACAAAGGCGTCGGTTTCGCTGGTCAGCACTTCGCCCAAGGCACAGTGCTTCTGGACGACCGTGCCGGCGAACGGGGCGCGCAGCTCGTACAAGGCGAGGCTGGAGGTCGGATCGGACGACTGCGGGACCTGATCCTCCGCCAGCCCGAGCGCATGCAGCTTATTGCCCGCCGCTTGAAGTGCGATGGCGGCCTCCGCCTTGTCCTTTTCGATCGTCAGGAATTCCAGATCGGGCATGATCTTCTTCTGGTGTAATTCCTGCGCGCTCTTGAGATTGGCTTCGGCCAGCGCCAGGCGCTGGCGGGCGGCGAGATAATCCGCTTTGGCTTCCGCCAACTCGCGGCTTTCGAGAACGGCCATCACTTCGCCGGCTTGCACTTCATCGCCGAGGCTTTTCTCAACGCGGCGGACGATTCCGCTGACGCGCGGCACGATGTGCGCGACCTTATCGGCGTTGAGCCCGATTTCGCCCGGCAGGGTTAGTGTCTCTTCGAGTTCGCCCGGGCCGGCTTCAACGATTTTGATGCCCGCCTCGCGGGTGGCCTTCTCGCTCAGAACGACGGCGCCCCCCTCGTCGTGTTCGCCGTGCTCATGGCCATGCCCGTGCGAACAGCCGTCCTCATGGGCGTCATGGTCGTGTTGACCGGCGGAGTGGTCGTGATCGTCGTGGGTTTCGGCTGTGGCGTGCGTCGCATGCTCGTGGCCGTCGTGTTCTCCGGCGCGGTTCAGCAAGCGCCAGGCCCCGCCGGCGCCGACTGCGGCGCCGAGAATAAGTCCGATGAGAATTTGACCGATCTTCATGGTACTTCACCTGAATTTTGAGTCGCCGCTTCAGTACCCGGCGACGCGTCCATGTCCATTTCATTGGCGGCTCGCCCCGCCGCCGGCAAAATTCGCTGAAGGGGCTGACCGACTGCTTTTTCCAGTTCGACCAGGGCCGCCGCACAGTCCCCTAGCGAATCGACGTAACCCACGCGTGCCGTCAGCAGGGCGCGCTCCGTTTCCAGCACGTTGTGCAGCGGAGTTCGGCCGGCCTGGTAAGCCGTGCGAGCCAGGTCGAGGCTTGTTTCTCGCAGCGGGAGTACTTCGTCGCGATAAAAGTCGAGCACCTTCCACGCGGCGCGGGCCTGCGCCGCGGCCAGGCGCACGTCCTGTGTCGCGGCCAGGACTACATCATCAAGCAATTTGAGGTTCTGCTGACACGCGTATTCGGCCCGCGCGATGTTGCCCTGGTTCTGGTTGAAGATCGGCAGTTCCAAGCCGATGCTCGGGCCGGTAAGTGTGTCCGAAGAGAGACGCTCGATAGGCGCGATCTCGACCGTAGGCGCCCGCTCGGCGATTGAGGCCAGTACGCTGTCGGCGAGTATATTGCGGCCTTCGGGCGCCCGGCGTTCGTCGCGTTCGAAGGCCAGCCCAATTTCAACATTTGGGAAGAGCTTAAGTTTCTCCTCCTTGATGCGCGCCACGGCGGCCTTGACGGCGCTGGCGGCGGCTTGAATGTCCAGCCGGTCAGCCGCGAGGAGCAGCAGCGCCTCTTCATCAAGGCACCAGTGCGGCAGCTCGGGCAATGGATCGGTCAGCTCCAGTTCCTCCGGTGCGCTGGGAAGCGAGAGCTGGCGAGCCAAAGCCGAGCGGGCCGCGAGCGCCGCGAGCTTGGCATCCGCGAAGGCCAGCTCCGCACTGTGCACCTCGGCCCGCGCCAGGTTCACATCAATCTCGCTGCCCGCGCCGGCCTCTTGGCGGGTCAGGGCCAGGTCCAGGACGTGCCGCGCGACCTGGATGCTTTCGGCCGCCAGTTCGCATTTGCGGTCGGCCTGCTTGGCCTGGTAGTAGGCGGCTTTAGCGTCGTAAGCGGCGATACTCGCATCGCGCGCGACCTGGAGAATGACGCGCTCAAGCGCGCTGCAGGCGACGCGTTTGCGCGTGGGTATCTGCCACAAATCCGCGATGTTCTGCACGACCGCCGCTTCAATCTTCGTCAGACCGCCGGAATCGGGGAACTTGCCGGCGATCGCGAGAGTCGGGTTGGACAACAGACCGGCCTGGACCAGGTCGGCCCGGGCCGCGCCGATCTCGTACAGCGCAGCTTGAATCTTGCGGTTGTTCAGAAGGCAGACGTGGACTGCCTCATCGGCGGTCAGGCCGCCTTCCAGCAGCTCACACACCCGCTGCTGAGTGCAGGCGTCGTTCTCCGGCCGGTACTCAAAGCAGTACCCGGTCGCGGCTTCCACTTTTTCGGCGGCTCGATCATAGTCGGGTCGCGGATTGACGGTTGCGCAACCGGAAGCAGTCGCCGCAAGTGTTATCAGTGAAGCTCGAATCAATCGGTGCTTCAAACCTCAATCCTCCAGCCTGAGTAGTTTTGGCGTCCACGGTGCGTCGGCGGCCTCGAGGGCCGTGCGCAGGATTAACCGTGAGGGCGCGGCGCCCTCAATCGAGGAAACGGTCGGAGCGCATCAAATCAATAGGGGATAAAGCGCCGCGAATGCAAGTGTATTGTGGAGCAGCTCGCTCGCGTTCAGCAGAGCACAGACATCGGCCGGCTGGTCTATCAGTGGCCAAGCGGCGGGCAGGACGAAGGCGGAAAGACCTATCGCACGCTGGAGATCGGCGGAAGGAGTCATGGGAAACGCGCCCTTGCACAGGCAGGGGTGATGAGCGTGTCCTGGATCGTGTTCCGATTCCGCCGGCTCTTCGTCAGCGCAACCCATGTCCCCTAGACAGAACACGGGGCACGTCAGCAGCGTGAAGAGCATCACGAACGCTGAGAGGGTCCTCCAGTTCATGCTCCTAATGTTAGGCGACAAGGGGGGCTGCCGCCAAGCCCCGCCGCCGGAGCGCGTCCATCGCGCTGGCGAAGTTACCGGGCTCTTCGCCCGGCTAGCCAATCGAGTCTGGAAATTCACTTCCGCCTGCGGCGTTTGCGCTTCTTGTCCCGCTGCGGGTTGTACCTGGTCGTGCCCTTCTTCAGCTTCGGCATGGCCCCGTCCATCATGCCCATCTGCGAAAGCTGCGACATCATCTTCATGCGCCCGCCGATGCCCTGGCCGGCCATCGCTTTCATCAGTGGCCGCATGTGTATGAACTGCTTGACCAGTCCGCTGACGTCCTGCGGCTGTACCCCGGCGCCGCGCGCGATGCGCCGGCGGCGCGAGGCTTCGATAAGCTCGGGGTTGCGGCGCTCCTTGGGCGTCATGGAGTGAATCACGCCCTTGAAGCGATTCAGCTCCTCTTCCGGGAGTTCCAAGTCGTTCAGCGCCGAGCCGACGCCCGGGATCATCTTCAGGATCGACTTCATCGGCCCCATGTTGCGCAGCTTTTCGAGCTGGACCAGGAAGTCATCCAGCCCCATTGTGCCCTTGGCCATCTTCTGCTGCTGCGCCAAGGCCTCTTTCTCGTCGAATTGCTGCTGGGCCTTTTCTACCAGGCTGAGCACGTCGCCCATGCCGAGGATGCGGCTGGCGATGCGGTCGGGGTGGAATTCTTCGATCGCGTCCAGCTTTTCGCCGACGCCGATGAACTTGATCGGCTTGCCTGTCACGTGCTTGACCGACAGGGCCGCTCCACCGCGCGTGTCGGAGTCGAACTTCGTGAGAATCACGCCGTCCAGCTCCAGCCGCTGATCGAACGATTTGGCCGTGTTGACCGCGTCCTGGCCGGTCATGGCGTCAAGAACGAGGTAAATCTGGTGCGGCTGGGTGATCTCGGCGATTTTCGAGACCTCGGTCATCATCTCCTCGTCGATGGCCAAGCGCCCGGCCGTATCGAGGATGACGACGTCGCGGTCCAGCTTGCGCGAGTTCATGACCGCGTTGCGGCAGACTTTCACGGCGTTCTGGTGGTCGCGTTCGACGTAGACCGGTACTCCGACCTGCGTGCCCAGCACTTCAAGCTGATCGATAGCCGCGGGCCGCTTCAGGTCGGCCGCGACCATCATGGGCTTTTTGCCCTTCTGCAAGCAGTAGCGGGCGAGCTTGGCGCAGGTGGTGGTTTTGCCGGAGCCCTGCAAGCCGGCCATGAGGATGATGGTCGGCGGCTGTGAGACGAAGGGGATGCGGGTTTCGATGGGGCCCATGAGGCGGACCAGCTCATCGTGCACAACCTTGATCATGACCTGCTCGGGCCGCAGGGTCTCGAGGACCTGCATGCCGAGGGCCTTCTGCTGGCACTCGTCGCAGAACTTGCGGGCCACCTCGATGTGCACGTCGGCCTCGAGCAGGGCCGTGCGCACCTCGCGCATGGCCTCGCGCACGTTGTCCTCGGTGATGCGCCCGCGTCCGCGCAGACTGCGCAAGACTCCGGTTAATTTCTCGGAAAGAGCGTCAAACATGCAGAGTACTGTATCGCGCCGCCAGGCGCTTTTCACGCGGCCCGGGTTTTCAGGCGGGGAGGCGTAGAAAAGGGGGGCATGCCGCCGCCCAGTAATAAAACAACGAGCCCGATCCGCCGGCGGATCGGGCTCGCCTGGTTCATTCCGATTCGAACTGTCCTAGCGGCGCCGGAAGCTCAACTTCATCGCCCACAAGCCCGCCAGCATCAGTGGCAACAGTTGCACCATGCCCACGCCGCACAGCCAATGGGCGAGTCCGAGGCTCGGCGTTGGGGCAGGCGCCTGGGGGTTTTCGCCGGGCTGCTCGGGCTGCTCGGCCGGATCGCTCAGCAGCGGGGCCAGATTCACGTCGCCCAGCACCGGTCCACTGTCCCCGTTGTCATTATTGCCGTTCGCAGGCGCGGCCGGCGTCAGCAGGAACGCCAGGCGCAGCGCCAGGTCGCCCGTTCCGCTGGTTCCCCAACCAACGATTTGGCCGTGGATGTTGACGTCGCGTGCTTCAGTGAGTTGCAGCGCGAAACCGCTGTTGACCACGTGGTTAAGGTCGATCATCAGGTCGTTTATGCCGTCCTCGTCTTCGTCCGCATACCACGTGTCAGGCGCGCCGTCGTCGTCGGCATCCGCCGGAATGATGACGAATGCCCGCGGTAAGCCGGCCGCGTTGAGGGCCCAGCCGACGATCTGACCGTTCTCGTTGATCGCACAGGCGCTGCTGGCCGGTCCGCCCAGCGTGCCCAGATCGAGCATGGCGCCGTTTGCGTACAGGAAGGCGTGCGTCACGTAATCGCCGGTGTCCGCCTCACCGACAATCAGGCCGGCGTCGTTGATGTCGCGTGCCAAACTGTTTGTGCCGAACGATTCCCCGCCGGTGCCCGGCAGCGTTCCGAGAGGCGTCATGAGTGCGTTGTTGCCTTCGCCGTCATCCGTGAACCAGGCGACCGGGTTGCCGTCGACGTCGACGGTGGGGTTTATCAGGAACGCCTGATAGCCGCCGGTGTCGCTATAGGACCAGCCGACCACTTGGCCGTGGTTGTTGACGGCGGTCGCGGTGCTGACCATGTCCAAAGCTTCCAGCGTTCCGAGGCCAATCACCAGCGCATTGTTGACGCACGTCCCGTCGGGCACCGCCCACGTGCCATTCATCGGCGTTACCAGGAATGCCTCGGCCCGGCTCGAGCAGTCCAATTGCCCCCAGCCGACTACGTAGCGCCCCGACGAGCTGATGCCGGTCGGGCTGCAGAGCGTGCCGATGTACGTGATTGCCTGGGCCTGGTAGGGGGTGGTCAAGTCGCTGAGCGTTGGGCGAAAGATGACCGCGCTCGGGACCAGCAGACCCGGGTCGTCCTCCGACTCGTCCATAACGTACGTAATGACGTAGCCGGTGTTGGACATGCCGTAGCCGACCGAGTACCTCGTGGCGGGCATCGGAATGCGCCCCCAGGGCATCTCGTGAAACAACGCCAGTATCTGGCCATTTTGCCAGTAGAACACCTGGGCCTCGCCGGTGGCGTCGAAAGACCGCCCGACGATCTCGGCGTAGTCGTTGATCGCGTAGGCCTCGCTTTGATCGCCCCCGGTCGTGCCCAATTCAATCGCGCGGTAGGCGGGCTGAGCAGCGCCGCGCGCCGCGAGCGTGAGTACAAAGAGAATCGTCGCGATGAACAGGCCCAACATTGTTCGGGAGATGCGCATAACAATCCTCGCGGAGTTAATCCTTTTGGGAGCGGTTTTCGACCGGTGCCGTTTTCAACCGCTCGCGATCCTTAACCGGTTGCAGGCTTCAACCGGTGCAGTCTTCAGGCCGTCGCAGTTTTGAACCGGCGGGGCCGCGGCTCGGCGGGCGCGGCGCGCAACCCAGCCGAGCCGGCCACCATCCTCTTTCGCTGTTCCTGCGCTGGCCGGCCGCTCCGTAGCCGGTCCAGCGGGCGCGCAGAAGTTATCGTCATTGGGGAGGGCTTTATTCAGATGCGCTACGAGCCGCCCTATTCGCAGCCGGAGTCGCAACAATTATCGGATCGCGGGGCGCACGTAAGGGCGCGAGATCTGCAGAACGGAGAGGATGGGATTCGAACCCATGGAACCTTGCGGTTCACCGGTTTTCAAGACCGGCCCCTTCAGCCGCTCGGGCACCTCTCCTCACGGCGAATACTAGTATAACCGAACCACGCACCGCCTGCGGCCCAAGCTCGCCCCGCGGCTCCGCCGGCCCGTTGCTTGGATCGCTTACGGCCGCTCCGACGCGCGAATCGCTTCCGGCCGTCCGCCCGGCCGCCCTGTCGGGAACTGCTGCTCAACCCAATTCAGACTGTTGCGCGCCGCGGCGTCGTTCGGATCGGCCCGCAGGATGCGCTGGTAACAATCGGCCGCGAGCCGCAGCAGCACCGGGTTACGCGGGTCGCGCGGCAGGGCGCGCTCCAGGGCGGCCCGCGCTTCTGGCAAGCGCTGCCGTTCCATCAATAGCATGGCAATCCGCCCGAGCAACTCCGGGTGATCCGGCGCGAATTGCCGGGCGTGCTCGAATTCAGCTAGCGCCTCGTCACGGCGGCCAAGGTCGAGCAACACGTCGCCCAGATCGACACGCGCCAACGGGTCATTGGGACGAATCTGCAGGCCCCGGCGGAACAAAGCGGCCGCGTCTTCCGGCTTGCCCTGCTGACCCAACACACCTCCGACATGGAACATCACGCCCGCCGGATCGCACACGTCGATGCCCGCGGCCCGGTTGATTGGCCCCAGCAACATTTCCGCGCCCAGCGCGGCCGCCGCAACGGCACCCAGGCCGACCGCCCGCAAGCCCTGCACGCGCCAGCGCAGGGCCGTGTCAAACACCCATGCCGCCACAACAACGACGGCCAGCATCGCCGGCAGCCGATAGCGCGGCGTGTACCAGTGCACGGTTACGACGATGAGCGGGATAAGAAACATGAGCAATTCGGGCGCGAATCGAATCGGCCGCCGCAGCAGCAGCACAAAGCCGACCAGCGCCGGCCCGATCAGCCACGCCAACGGCAGCGGCGTCAGCCAGAACAGCCTATCCATGCCGGCCCGCAGCTCGGCCTGCGGCTGATAGATGTCGCCGTAGTCCCGCGCAGTAAGGAAGTAATAGAACTTCCTGGCCGCCAGCTTCACCGCCCGCCCGGGATCGTCCGCCCAGAATTTCCAAACCAAGTCGCGGTAATAGCGGTCAATCTCCGCCCACGTGCCGCGCCGGCCATGCACTAGCTCATACTGCCGGGCCACATCATCGAACAGGCGCTCGCGCCCGATCGTCGTATCCGGTATGGGCGTGTATACGCCAATCGATTGCGGCTGATTCCCCTGCCGCAAGTTGACGGCCGTGACGGATTGAATCAGAAAGAAGTCACCGCTGGTATACCAGTTGTGCAGCGTGGCCGGCGCAATCAGCAGGGTTGCGACAGCCAAGGGCGTAAGCGCCGGCAGCACATCACGCCGCGTTCTGCCGGACTGCCAGTACAGCCAGGGCACGACTGCCACCACCAGTAAAATGGCGGGCGCATACGAAAGGCACAAAAAGCCCAGCGCGACCCCCAGCAGAGCCGGCGCGAATCGCGCGGGAATCCAACTGACGGCTGTCCCGCTGTCTGAAAGCGTTCCCTCCGGGATCGTCACTGCCTGCGAAGCGCCGGCCCGGCGAGCGGTCATCGCATCCTGCGCGCGAAGCATCAGCAAATACGTGATCGCCAGCAGCAGCAACTGCAACGAACACGTCAGAATGCGTAACGAAAACGAGGCCGGCTCCTCCAGCAGCAGAAACAACGCCGCCGCCAGTAGTCCCACGCGCGCCCCAAAGCGCCCTCGCGCCGCATAAGCCAGCAGGCACGCCGTGGCCAGGTCTGCCAGTATCTGCAACAGGTAAATCAGCCGCAGCGAACCGCCCGCAGCCCGAATCAGCCCCAGCAAGTACGGATACAGCGGTGCCGAAAAGAACGGCGTATCCTGTATCAGCTTGCCCTGCGCAATGCGCTCCGCCCAATCCCAGTATGTCTGGGCGTCATTGATCGGCGACGCTGCCAGCGGGTTCCGGGCCGTGTACTCCACCAGGATCGCCAGCCGGCAGATGAGCGCGACCAGGCAGATCAACCCCAGAATCAGCCAGAACCGCCGCTCGCTCCACCCGCCCGCCGGGAGTGCGAAGGTCTGCTGACCGCGTGCTGGGGGACGCCGCTTTGGGCCAGCCCCCACGCTCCGCTTGACGCCGCCGGCCTCCGCGCGAACGTCCGTACTCGATGGGCTCGCCACGGCCGATCGACCGCTCGCACGCGGCCCGGCGGGTTGCCCTTTCTTGTGCGGCATCAAACGATCACAATCCCCAGCAGCGGCTCTAATCCAGGCTTAGTCCTTCGTCAGCAGCACGTTGACGGCTTTGACGACGACATTCACCTGGTCGCCCTGCTTCAGCCCGAGTTCCTCAAGCGATTCCAGGGTCATCACCGAAGCCATCTGCGCCGGAGCGGTCACGCGCACCTTGACCTCGCACATGACCGTCCCCTTCTTGATCTCGACCACCTCGCCGCGCAACTGATTCCGCGCACCGTATTTCATAGCGGTCTCCCTTTGGCCAAAGTATCAGAACTCCAGCCGCTATCGTCCTGAAACCGCGGCGGTCCCGCAAGCCCCGCGAACCGCCCCGTGATTTGATTCACGATCTCAGCAGCAACGGGACAAGCCGGTCCTCGACTTCCTGGAGGCAATCCGCAAGTCCGTTTCGCTGACCCCGCTGTCGGACCGGTCTCCTTCAATAGCACGAGCGCGCGCCAGGGCTTGCCCTCGCTAGCGCTTCAGGCTCCGAGGGCTACTTGCCCTTGCTGGCGCTTCGGGCTCTGACGGCTTCTTCGCCCTCGTTGGCGCTTCGGGCTCGGAAAACCTGGCTCTGTGCCTACGCTCCCCAATCCGCCGGGCACGCGCAGCACAAGTGCCGGTCGCCGTGGACGTTATCAATCCGCGCCACCGGCGGCCAGAACTTGTAGTGGCGCAGCCACTCGGTCGGGAAGGCCGCCTGCTCACGCGAATACGGATGGTTCCATTCCGTCGCCGTGACCGCCCGGGCCGTGTGTGGCGCGTTCTTCAGCGGATTGTTTTCCGCATCCATCCGGCCTTCGGCGATCGCCTGGGCCTCGGCTTTGATCGCGATTAACGCCTCCACCAGCCGGTCGCATTCCTGTTTCGACTCGCTCTCAGTCGGTTCGATCATGAGCGTGTCGTGCACCGGCCAGGACATCGTCGGCGCGTGGAAACCAAAGTCCATCAGCCGCTTGGCGATGTCTTCGACCTCGACGTGCGCCTTCTTCAGTTCGCGACAGTCGAGAATGAACTCATGCGCCACGCGTCCGTTCTTGCCGGCATAGTAAATCGGGTAATGCTCGCGCAGCCGGTGCGCCATGTAGTTCGCATTCAGAATCGCGACCTGCGTCGCCTTCTTCAGCCCCGGCTCGCCCATCATGCGAATGTACATCCAGGAAATGGGCAGAATACTTGGGCTGCCGAACGGCGCCGCCGCGACCGCCCCGACGCGGCCGGCATCAGAGCAGCAGGCCGTCCCCGCCTTCCCACTTTCCCATCTTCCGACGGCAGGATTGACCACCGGATGACCGGGCAAATACGGCTTCAGATGCTCCGCACACGCGATCGGCCCCGCGCCCGGCCCGCCGCCGCCGTGCGGTATGCTGAACGTCTTGTGCAGGTTCAGGTGGCAGATGTCGGCGCCGATGTCGCCCGGACGGCACAACCCGACCTGGGCGTTCATGTTCGCGCCGTCCATGTAGACCTGGCCGCCGTTGGCGTGCACAATTTGGCACAACTCGCGTACGGCCTCCTCGAACACGCCGTGCGTCGAGGGATACGTGATCATGAGAGCCGCCAGCTTGTCGCGGTTTTCCTCGGCCCGCCGCTTCAAGTCGGCGACGTCGATGTTCCCGTGCTCATCGCAGGCCACCGGCACGACCTGATAGCCCGCCATCGCCGAACTGGCCGGATTCGTCCCATGGGCCGAAACCGGAATCAGGCAAACATTGCGATGCCCTTCGCCACGCGCTTGGTGGTAAGCCCGGATCACCATCAAGCCCGCGTATTCGCCGGCCGCCCCCGAGTTCGGCTGCAGTGAAACCGCCGCGAAACCGGTGATCTCCGCCAGCCAGCCTTCGAGCTGCCGGAACAGCTCAATGTAGCCCGCCGCCTGTTCCACCGGCGCGAACGGGTGCAGGTACGCGAACTCCGGCCACGTGATCGGCAGCATCTCCGCGGCCGCGTTCAGCTTCATGGTGCACGAGCCGAGCGGAATCATGGACTGGCACAGCGACAGATCGCGCGACTCCAGCCGCTTGATATAGCGCAGCATCTCGTGCTCGGCGTGGTAACTATTGAAGACGGGGTGCGACAGATACGGGCTCGTTCGCCGCAGCGCGGCCGGAATCAGCTTGTCCGGCGAGCCGGCCAGCGCAACCACGTCCTCATCGCCGCGCCCGCCGAACGCCGCCAGCACATCCTGCACCAGGGCGACATCAGTCGTCTCATCCAATGACACGCCCACTGTGCCATCGCCGTAGTCCCGCAGATTGATGCGACGCTCGCGGGCCGCACGAATCACGTCGCCCGCGGTGCGGCCGACCGGTTTAACGCGCAGCGTGTCGAACCGCACGTGGGCGTCGTTGATCTCATGCCCCAGTTGCCGCAGCCCCGTCCGCAGCGCGTGCGTCAGGGCGAAAACGCGGCTCCCAATCCGCCGCAGGCCCGCCGGCCCGTGGTACGTCGCATACATCCCGGCCATGATCGCCAGCAGCACCTGCGCCGTGCAGATGTTGCTGGTGGCCTTCTCGCGCCGGATGTGCTGCTCGCGTGTTTGCAGCGTCAGGCGGAAACCCATCCCGCCGTCGGCGTCCTTCGACATGCCGATCAGGCGGCCCGGCATTTGCCGCGTGTACTCAGTGCGCGTCGCCATGAACGCCGCGTGCGGGCCGCCGAAGCCCATCGGTACGCCGAAACGCTGCGACGAACCAATCGCAATATCGGCGCCGAACTCGCCGGGCGGCTTGAGCAGCGTCAGGGCCAGCAAGTCGGTTGCGACCACCGCCAGCCCGCCGGCGGCATGGATTTGCTCAATGGTCTTCTCGTAGCACTCGACGCGCCCGTCCGTTGTGGGGTACTGCAGCAGCGCCCCAAAGCAGGCCTGCTTCGAGAAATCCGTCTTCAGCGGGTCCCCGACCACCACCTCGAAACCCAGCGGCCGCGCCCGCGTCTGCACCACCGCGATCGTCTGGGGATGGCAATCCTGCGCGACGAAGAAGCACTTGCTTTTGCCCCTGCTCACGCGGGCGCACATCGTCATCGCTTCGGCGGCCGCAGTCGCCTCGTCCAGCAGCGAAGCGTTGGCCAGCGGCAGGGCGGTCAGGTCGCACACCATCGTCTGGAAATTCATCAGGGCTTCGAGGCGGCCCTGTGAAATCTCGGCCTGATAAGGCGTGTACTGCGTGTACCAGCCGGGGTTCTCCAGGACGTTCCGTAGAATCACCGGCGGCGTGATGGTGCCGTAGTACCCCATGCCGATCAGCGAACGGAAGAGCTGGTTCTGCCGCGCGATGCCGCGCAGTTCTTCGAGCGCCTCGCGCTCGCCCCGCGGCGGTCCCAGGTTAAGCGGCTTCTTCAGCCGAATCGCCGCCGGTATGGTCGCATCAATCATTTCGTCGAGGCTGCGGTAGCCCAAAAGGCCGAGCATTTCGCGGATTTCCGCGTCGCGCGGCCCAACGTGGCGGTCGACAAAGCTATCCGAGGGACCGAGCAAATCGGGCAGGTTCGAGTCAGTAGACATATCGCGGGGAACTCCGGGCGGGGAAATCAGTCATCAAATCCAGGTCGTCAAGTCACAATGATTCCAGCGCCCAGCGTCGTGACTTGGCGAACTTGAGGACGCCATTCACGCTTCACTAATCATCTTATCGTAGGCCGCCGCATCCAGCAGCTTGTCCAGCGGCGACAGGTCCGTGCACTCCACCTTGAGCATCCAGCCCTCCCCGAACGGGTCGTTGTTCACCAGCTCCGGCTCGTCCGCCAACCGCGGATTGACCTCGCGCACCGTGCCGGAAACGGCCGTGAACAGCTCACTCGTCGCCTTGACGGATTCCACCTCGCCGAAGTGCGTGCCGCCTTCGATCTGACTGCCCACCTGCGGCAAAGAGACGTAGGTTACGTCCGTCAGCTCGTCGGCCGCAAACTTGCTGATGCCCATGGTCACGATTTTTCCGTCGGCTTTGAACCACTCATGCGTCTGCGAATACTTGCGATCGCTTGGAACCGGCATCCTGCGCTCCTTTTTGTGGGTCTGCCCCTGCGCCCAAGCTGCAGGGAAAACCGTAATCTTATCCGTCCCGTCTCCCCTGGAACAGGGGGCCGACGCCGGCCCAGTCGCGCCTGTGCTCAGCCCGCTGTCGGATCGTTATTTGAGGGCCGGCCACCGGGGCGGCGAGACGACGAAAACAGCCGGCACCGCGGCGGGATGAGATTTCGCGATTAAGGCGGTGATCAGCGGTTTAACAGGGACAACGCCTCGGCGCGGGTGCTTTGGCTGGTCTGCATGATGCCGCGCAAGGCGGAGGTGATCATCACGCTCCCGCTTTTCTTGACGCCGCGGCAGGTCATGCAGGTGTGTACGGCCTCCAACACGACCGCACAGCCTTTCACCTGGAGCCGTTTTGCGAGCAGGTCGGCCACCTGCGACGTCAGGCGCTCCTGAACCTGCGGCCGATGCGAGTAGACGTCCACGATGCGCGCCAGCTTCGAGAGTCCGAGCACTTTGCCGCCCGGGATGTAGGCTACGTGGGCCTTGCCCTCGAAGGGCATGAAGTGGTGCTCGCACATGCTGTTGAACGGGATGTCGCGCAGCACCACCATCTCATGGTGTCCCTCGTCGAAGGTGGCTTGCAGATGCTCTTCAGCATCCTGCCGCAAACCCGCGAAGAGCTCCGCGTACATGCGGGCGATGCGGGCGGGCGTCTTGCGCAGGCCTTCGCGGTCGGGATCTTCGCCGATCGCGATCAGAATCTCCCGGAAAGCACGCTCGATGGTCGGAATGTCAATCAGCTTGCGAGCCGCTGGAGCCGTCCGTCCGTCCCCGCTTGGACCAACTCGTTTGGCAGTCCGGCGGGGGTCGGTGTTACCGCGGGGTTGCCTGTTAGGTGCTATGTCCGCCATGGCGTCTCCGTTCCGATGATTCGGGTACGGTATTGTACGCGAGCTGAGCGTGTTGTCATTGGAAGCCGGCGTGGAGAGCGGAGCCGGGGCGTGCTGCCCTGGAGTACCGCCAAAGGCCTTCGCATTCGCGCCGTCCCACCGCGCGGTCCGCGCCCGTCCGGTAGAGCCCGAGGTTGCGCGTTCGGGTTTGGCAAAGTGCCGATAAACTCGCTGCGTGGCCTTACCCCAGGTGATCAAGCGGTCTGATAAAAAAGCGTGTGGGATCGGGCCACGGGGGCAGATGATCAGGCACTCATGGTTCTTGTGCACTCGATTTTGATAACCTGAGGCGCGGCTGCGCGGAGAGAGTTGGTAGGTGAGAGGTAAGGAGGGGGCACATTTCGAAAGCCGCATAGTCAATACCTTTCTGCGCGCGGGGCCGATCTTTTCTAGATGATATAGCTCGGGCACGCGGGCCCGGAGGCATGCAGGCAGGGAGGGGCGCGGATTGTTG
>ERZ795050.1465-NODE-1465-length-30452-cov-25.133763_pt1 | contig 30452 bp, 33 predicted proteins | sample MGYA00375134_ERZ795050 | MGnify/ENA primary metagenome ERZ795050 (study PRJEB30179, sample SAMN05720221) | activated sludge metagenome | isolation source: Anaerobic digester | place: Japan | collected 2015-05-26 ... | reverse complement strand
CTGTACCCCGACCCTCAATGGAAAAAATATCCTCAATGGGCATTAAGAAGTCTTTGTCCACATCACGTTGTGGCTCAGGAATATAATTATCCAAGGTATCCACTAATTCTAGAATTGATTTAGCATATTCACCGGTTGGATTCTGTAAGGCCTGCAAAGCTGAGCCGCGAATAATGGGGGTGGTATCTCCCGGAAAACCATATTTCTTTAATAAATCACGAACCTCTTCTTCTACCAGGTCAATCAGCTCTTTATCCTCCACCATATCGCACTTATTCAAAAAGACAACAATATAGGGAACACCCACCTGTTTAGCTAATAAAATATGCTCCCGTGTTTGGGGCATAGGGCCGTCAGTGGCGGCTACTACCAAAATTGCTCCATCCATCTGCGCTGCCCCGGTAATCATATTCTTAATATAATCGGCGTGACCTGGACAATCGACATGGGCATAATGACGTTTGTCTGTTTCATACTCTACATGAGTAGTAGCAATGGTAATGCCACGAGTTTTTTCTTCTGGCGCTGAATCAATCTGATCAACACTTTTCTGGGTTGCTTTATGACCAGTAGCAGTTAAAACAGATAAAATAGCCGCCGTTAAAGTAGTCTTACCATGGTCAATGTGGCCAATGGTGCCGACATTAACGTGCGGTTTAGTGCGTTCATACTTCTCAGACATATTTTCTTGGTTAAAGCCAACTAGCCAATCAAGGGCTAGCGGTCATAATTTTTAATTAAATTATTATTTATTATCTAGCAAATCCTTAGCCGCCGACTTACGGCTAGCCGGAATAGACCAATGAGATTTCTGCTGATCATTAATCTGTTCCACAAAACTTGATTTGACAGAAACATTACCAGTCTCAGGACTGGCAACATTACTGCTTAATTTAGCAAAGCCTTGACCTTTTGTCAAGCCAGCCGCATCTAAGAGCTTCTCATAATCGCTTAGCGATAAAATTACTAAGCTGCTTGCTGGATTTTCCTGGTCAGCTACAATCAGCCGATCACCGGTTAATTGGGCCAAGCGCAGAATTTGCTCAAAATTATTAATCATATATTCTTAATTACCATAATTTAAGATAATTTATTTGCCGGCTTTGCCAATAATTATTTCAGCCACATTACGCGGCACTTCCCGATAATGTAAAAATTCCATAGTATAATTAGATCGCCCCTGACTAATTGACCTTAGCTGAGTAGCATAACCAAACATTTCTGCTAAGGGGACTCGCGCATCAATAACCTTAAGCCGGCCACGGTCAAACATTCGATCAATCTGACCTCGTCTAGCATTAAGGTCGCCAATAACGCTACCCATATAATCTTCCGGGGTAACAACCTCTACCTTCATAATCGGTTCTAAAAGTACGGGATGAGCCTTATTACAAGCTTCTCTGAAGGCTAAAATAGAGGCCATCTTAAAAGCAATCTCACTGGAGTCAACTTCATGATAAGAACCATCAAAAACTGTGCATTTAATATCAACCATAGGATACCCCGCCAGCACTCCTTTGTCCAGAGCCTCGCGAAACCCTTTCTCAATAGCTGGAATAAATTCCTTAGGAATAACTCCGCCTTTAACCTCATCAACAAACTCTGAACCCTTCCCTTCGGGTTGCGGTTCTAAACGCAACCAACAATGTCCATACTGACCACGGCCGCCTGACTGTTTAATATATTTACCTTCAGCTTCGGCTGTTTGGCGAATGGTTTCCCGATAAGATACTTGCGGCTGGCCCACATTAGCCTCAACCCCAAATTCACGCCTCATGCGATCAACAATAATATCTAGGTGAAGTTCACCCATGCCAGAAATTAAAATTTGACTAGTTTCTTCATCAGTTTCTACCTTAAAGGTCGGATCTTCTTCAGCTAAACGCGCTAACGCTAAACTCATTTTTTCTTGGTCAGCTTTAGTTTTCGGTTCAACAGCAATCTTAATAACTGGCTCAGGAAAAACAATGGACTCTAAGTAAATTCGCTGATTTTCATCGCACAAAGTATTACCAGTCGCCGTTTCTTTAAGGCCAATAACTGCGGCGATATCCCCAGCACACACTTCGGTGATTTCTTCGCGATGATTAGCATGCATCCGCACTAAACGGCCAATACGTTCTTTAGAACCATTAGCCGAATTGATCACATAAGAACCAGCCCTTAAAATGCCGCTATATACCCGAACAAAACATAAACGGCCGACATAGGGGTCGGTAGCAATCTTAAACGCTAAGCCGACAAAAGGATCATTATCATCTGGCTTAACTATAATAACTTTATTAGGATCATTGGCGTCATGAGCTTCTATCTCTGGCAAATCTATGGGTGAAGGCAGATAATCTACCACAGCATCTAAAACTGGCTGGATGCCGATATTTTTTAAAGCTGTTCCGCAAAAGACAGGATAAATTTCATTAGCAATAACCTCTTGCCGCAAAGCTTTTTTTAACTCTTCCTCGGTGATTTCTTCGCCATTGAGATATTTGTCAATTAAAGATTCATCTAATTCGGCAATTTTTTCTACCATTTCGTGCCGATATTTGCTTACTTCTTCTTTCATCTTATCTGGTATGGGTATTTCCACAATTTGCTCGCCATATTGCCCATGAAACTCAAAAGCTTTCTCCGTAATTAGATCAATAACCCCTCGCATATTTTCCTCTGCGCCAATAGGAAGCTGAACAGCCACGGCTCGAGGATTAAGCCGTTCGCGAATAGAATTAAGGCTCATAACAAAATCAGCCCCCATTTTATCCATTTTATTTACAAAACACAATCGCGGCACCTTATATTTATCAGCCTGACGCCACACGGTTTCTGATTGTGGCTCCACTCCGGCGGCACCATCAAAAACTGCAATAGCTCCATCTAGCACCCGCAGTGAACGCTCTACTTCTACCGTAAAATCTACGTGCCCTGGAGTATCAATAATATTAATTTGCTTGCCCTTCCAAAAACAAGTAGTAGCCGCAGAAGTAATAGTAATACCCCGTTCTTTTTCTTGGGCCATCCAATCCATTTCCGCCTGTCCATCATGAGTTTCCCCAATTTTATGTTTTTTGCCGGTATAAAATAAAACTCGCTCAGTAAAAGTTGTCTTACCAGCATCAATATGGGCCATTATCCCGATATTTCTTAAATCTTCTAGTTTAAATTCGCGCATAACAATAATAAAGAAAATAAAAAAATAATAAAAATACACCAAAAACTAACCAACCATCTCATTAATCATAAATAGTTAGCTAAAGTTTACTAAGTACTAATGGCGCGCAAAATGAGCAAAGGCTTTATTAGCCTCAGCCATACGATGCACATCCAGTTTTTTCTTCACTGATGCGCTTTCTCCTTTAATACTATCTAAAATCTCAGCAGCTAATTTTTCAGCCATGGAGTGTTCCTTACGACCCTTAGCGGCGGTAATAAGCCAACGACAACCTAAAGTAAAACGGCGATCACCGCGTACTTGGTAGGGCACCTGATAGTTAGCCCCTCCAATCCGCCGACCACGAACCTCTACCAAAGGACAAACCATTTTTAAAGCTTTATTAAAAACATGACGTGGCTCTTGCTTGGTTTTTTCTTTTAGAATATCAAAACAATCATAAACAATACGTTCAGCTACTGTCTTTTGGCCATCCTTCATAAGGTAATTAATAAACTTAGCCACTTCCGGATCATTATATTTAGCATCACCAGCTATTTCTCGTTTTTGAGCCTGTTTTCCTCTCATACATTAAATAAATTAAATAAACAATTATTTAGGAGCCTTAGCGCCATACCGACTGCGAGCTTGGCGACGATTTTCTACTCCTTGGGTATCATAAACCCCACGCACTACTTTATAGCGCACCCCTGGCAAATCTTTGGTACGACCACCCTTAATTAAAACAATTGAGTGTTCTTGCAAATTATGACCAATACCGGGAATATAGGCAGTCACCTCCATGCCATTAGACAAGCGAACTCGAGCAATTTTTCGTAAAGCAGAATTAGGTTTCTTTGGGGTGGTGGTAGTAACCTTAAGACAAACTCCCCGCTTAAAGGGCGAGCCTTTCCTAATAACACTCTTCCGACGGTGCAGAGAATCGGTTGTTACCTGTAAGGCTGGTGTCTTACTCTTATGACTGGCGACTGTCCGTGGATGACGAATTAACTGATTAATTGTGGGCATAAAAACAATACTCGTTCTTAATAATTAAAAATAAAGCTGGCAACTTTAAGCCAGGGTATAATGCTTAGTTGCCTATTAATGTAGCAAAAGAGATGGATTAAGTCAAGAAGTCATATTAGCCAACTCATCAACCAGCTCACCGGATAATAAATTAAATCTGGAAACATCACCATAATAAAAAGTAAAACAAAAAAACTCCAACGTTCAGAGGCTAAGTAGGAATACCGCCAACGCTCTGGCAAAAGAAGCGCTAAAATTTTAGAACCATCAAGGGGTGGAACAGGTAATAAGTTAAACGTCATAAGCACCACGTTAATCATGGTCATGAGGAATAAAAGTTGCCCCCAGGCCGAACCAGGACCGCCAGCTAAATAGCGCATCGCTAAAGCAGCTACTATGGCTAAAACAAAATTAGCCGCTGGTCCAGCTAAAGCTGTTTTAGCTACCCCCTTAAAGCCGCCTCGCAAATTACTAAAATTAATAGGCACTGGCTTAGCATAACCAAAAACTATCGGGGAACCGGCTAATAATAAAAGGCCAGGAATAATGAGGGAACCGAAGATATCTAAATGGGCTAGAGGATTTAAAGTCAGACGACCAGCTCGAGCCGCCGTATCATCACCTAGCCTAGCTGCTGTCCAGGCATGACTATATTCATGGGCTATGGTTGACAGCAATAGGATTATAATAAGAAAAAGGTTTATCATAATATTTATTGAGTTAGATTATTATAGATTAACACGCCTTGATTATTTTGGCAAAACTTGTTAAGCTAGATCCAATCTTATGAACTAGAGTATTTTTATTTTGCTTACTTAATGAATTACAACTATGGCTAAAAAGTGTGATATCTGTCGCCGTAGCGCCACCAAAGGCGCTAGTCGCTCCCATTCTAATATCAAGACTCTGAAACGGCAAGGCATTAATTTACAAACTTATAAAATTGGCGGACAAACAGTCAAAGTCTGTACCGGCTGTTTAAGGACAGCCAAAAAGCTAAGCCAGACGAAAGAAAAATAAGATTTTTCATTGTATTGTGTCAATATTAAAATAACTCCACTGTAAGGAGTTATTTTTTTGAGCCATCCGTCGGGCTTGAACCGACGACCTACGGTTTACAAAACCGTTGCTCTACCAACTGAGCTAGGATGGCCTAAGGCCAATAATAGGGTATTTTGACCAATTTGGCAAGATTGTAAAGAAAAACCCGATCAACAAATGTCAATCGGGCTAATTAAGTTTTACGCCAGTGATAGACCGCGCCGCCTAAAAAATAAAATCAATGCGCCGATTAATAACCAGCCGGACAATATCACCACCCTGACCAAACCGAGCCAGCCGGAAATGGCCGGGACCGACCACCGCCGACACTCGAAATTACGGCAAACCAACTAGACCGTGGCGGATAGCTGGGCCAATCCAAATTCCGACTTGATGAGCAAAGTAGCCGACTGCCAATCTGACCACCGCAAGGGCGGTAGCCAGATAATAGACCTGATTACGAAATCAAACCCACAGTATCGTGATAAACCATTTTCTCATGGCCATCACCTCTTGTTTTCTTTATTAAGAAGCAACCTTTCTTTAATTTAAAACAAATTTGGATAGTTTTGCCAATATCTTGACAAAATGGTATAAATATGCTATAGTTTAAATGGTTCTTAAAAATACATCTCCGCTACCGAGGGAAATATCGGGGAAGGAGAATTCAATGGCACAACAGAAGATACCTGTGGGTTAATGGTGTCAATAGCAAATGGATCTATTATGATCCAAGACACCATCAATTCTACGCCATCACCGAGGGAAGGGCTAAGGGCGCTCACTGGTTCGGCGGTGAGGAAATATCAGGAGGAGATGCACGTCTCGTCTGATGAGTCCAAAAGGACGAAAATAGAATAAAGATCTTTAACAATCTAATAAAGGAGGTAACGAGAATGTCGATGATATTAACAGTGAGACATTTTTGTGACCGTAATTCTCTTAGGAGTTACGGTCATGATGGTCCGTTAAAATTGGGCCAAGAAAAGCTCCTGATAGACACCTCCGAGAAAATTTTGGAGGAACTAAAAGGAGAAAAAAGGGCAGTACGTTTGCTTTATACGGCAAAAACCCGCCGTATTAGAGAAACGGCCAAACTGCTAGCCGAAAACCTTAGACAAAATGGCGTGAGCGTCGTGTTCCAGCACGACATACGCCTAGAGGTGATGGACCAGGGCGATTTGATTCTACCAGATAACTACCAAGACGGAGAGTGGTTCACCCCGCTGGATGTCGCTTGGGATGCCATCTGCGATGAAGCATATTGCTATGGTAATATATTTTATCGTTTTGGGGATAGTTTGGAAGGTAAATACCCCGAACTTCAAAAAAGTTTCTCTCGAGTGGGAGAGAGCCTGGCTTGGTCGCTGATTAACAAATATTCATTAATCAACGATTTAGCTCATAGGTCCTTTTCTAATGATAATGAGTTGTTGGTGATTGTCGGACAAAGCGACTTGCCATTACTCATTATGGAGCTGGAAGCTCTTAGGGGACGGATTGATGTAAACCCGGACAATCTTCCATACAAATGTTGGGAGATCTATAAATCCGGCCTCCAAGAGAAAATGTATGATAAGGATGCTCAGGGGGATGGTAATTTTGATATTCCCATGGGCTATGTTGGAAAATTTAACTTATCAAATCTTGCCAAAAACAGATTTGATCAAGTTATTAAAAAAGCTGGCTTACTGCTAGCAGAAAGGAGTCATCATGAAAAATATAATTCCAATTGTATTCGCCTTTGATGACAACTACGCCCTTCCGGCGGCAGTTGCCATTAAGTCTCTGGTGCATACCGGGAAACGTGGTACCTGGTATGAAATATATTGCTTATACCACAATTTATCCGACGCTAATCGGAAAGCGTTGGACAAGGTGGCTAAGATCAACTGGATTAAAGTTGATCAAAGTTTATTTTATCAAGTTCCGGCCACCGCTGAATATCCGGTGGATGTCTATTATCGTTTAGCGATACATGACATTCTACCACGTTATGATAAGATTATCTACAGTGATGCAGATGTCTTATTTCAGGGAGACCTGACAGCGGTATACCAAATTGACTTGGGCAATGCATATTGGGCCGGGGTTCCTCTTGAGAGGAACGAAGAGCCCAGACCAGAGGCAATTTTAGCGCAAGTTGGCAGCCCTGACGATCCGCAGTATATGTCAGGACATACCAAATTTGCGGAGAATAAAAATGAATTTATATTCGCCTCCGGTTTTATGGTCATTAACGCAAAAAAAATGCGTGAAGACCATATGACACGAAGGTTTATGGAAATTATTTGTAAGTTTTCCCCGAGGTTGAAAATGTTCGACCTCGAGGTCTTAAACCTTGCGTGCCAGGACGGCAGCATAAAATGTCTGCCGTTTGAGTACTGCGTTCTGGAAGACATTGCGGCAGCAAAAGATTACAGAAAAACTAATCTGTATCCGTTTCTGTCGCGAGTGTATTCAGACGCAAGCCTAAAGCACGCTATCCGCAAACCGGTGATTTTGCATTACACCGGAATGGAAGCGGTACGTGTGTGGCGCCGGGAAGAAAAAAAACAACCACCGCCATATCATTTATTTTTTAGTATGGTGGCGGGGCTGTTATAGAAAAGCCGATGCACGAAAAAGGAGTTGATATGAAAGAATTACAAATTTCGACGTATGATCGTGTCCTCGTACTGGCGCCCCATCCGGACGATGAGTCTATGGGTTGCGGAGGATTGCTTCTAAAACATCCTGGCCAATGCGAGGTTATCGTCCTAACCGATGGCCGTCATGGCGGACTGTCGGGACAAGATCAACAATCGGTCGTGGCCATGCGTAAATCAGAGTTTGAAAAAGCAATGGCTTACGCATTGGTGAAAAGGTGGTTTTTTCTTGGAGTGGAGGACGGCAAACTGAGCGAAAATTTTGCAAAGTTTTCCGAACTAGACTTAAGTGGTTATAACATCATCTTGTGTCCATTTCCGGGAGAGAACCACCAGGATCATACTTGTGTGTTTGACTTTCTCAGAAAAGTCAAAACACAAACACAATGTAAAATTTTGGGCTACGAGGTGTGGTCCACGCTGAGTAGCCCATCTCACTACATCGACATCTCCGATGTGGTGAACAATAAAAAAAGGCTCATTGCTTTTTATAAGTCACAAATCGTTCAAGTCGATTATGTGGCTAAAGTTATTGGCCTTAATTGCTTCCGTGGACTCCTGCCGTATCCGGCAGTAAAATACGCGGAAGCCTATCAAGAATTATAAAACCGCTTGCAACGCATGCGGTTTTTCTTTATATAAACACTACTAGCTCGCTAACACCCCTATAATGGCTTTCAAAAACGTACGCCGTACAGGATTCGAACCTGTGACCATCTGCTTAAAAGGCAGTTGCTCTACCACCTGAGCTAACGGCGCAAAAAGGCTAAACCAAATCTAGCAAAAAAAAATAAAAAAAACAAGGGGGGCACTATTCTCGATAAGACTTCAAATCACGACGTAAACGTCTAAGGCTTACCAAAAATTGAATAGTATCTTTAATGAATTTAACTTTAGTTGTCCTTGTCCCGTAACGATTATCAGCCCAATCCACTGGCACCTCCTTAATCCGCCAACCTAAACGCTCCGCCCAAGCAATCAGCGCGGTGTCTAAAAAATAATCTGACTCTCGAAGAAAAGGACGAACAGCTCGCCATAATTCATGAGACACAAACTTACAACCACATTGATGATCTTTGACAGTAGTACCTAAAACATGTCGAGCTAATTTATTATATAATGCCGAAACAATTCCCCGATAAAAAGCCCGCTCGCATGAAGATTCGGGCAGAAAACGAGAAGCAATCACCAGATCAGCGGATTTATTAACTATAACCTCAAAAAGTTTTGCTAAGCTTTCAAAAGAAATAGACAAATCGGCATCAACAAAGCCCCACCACTCAGCAGAACTAGTATCAGCATAATTTAACAGAGCTCGACTTTTGCCTGGCAAGAGATAAACTCGAGATTCTACCAAATTAGGATACTTTTTAGATAAATGCTCAGCTATTTTAGCTGATTGATCGGTAGAACCATTGACTAAAATAATAATACGGCAATCAAGGCCATAATCCTTAGCCCTAATAAAGCCTACAAGACGTTCAACATTGTCTGTTAGAATGGCCGCTTCATTATATACTGGAAGGCACAAATCTAAACTAGGCCGATTATTGACGGACATAAATCATGGCGGTAATATCGGCATGAACCAGACGCCAGGCCGGCGACTTCAGCATAGCCCGCCGCACTATATCAGATAAAGTATAATAATCTTCTTCTGCGAGTCCCCGCCCTAAAAACAAAGTTTCAGCCCAATTATAATGAACAGGCTGAGGCTGAGGAATAACTATTACATCTAAACCATAATCATCTAGCGCTTTTTTAACTTCTGTCTCTTTAAAAAATCGCCCATAATGCTCAATTAGGCTTTGACCGCGCCACATATATTGGGGTAGACGGCCATCAATAAAAATAGGCTTCTCAGGCCAAAGCCAATAAAAATAACCACCCCAACCATATTCAACAATTGTGGGCCAACTAGCATAGGGCGACTGCCGCAGATAACTAATAGCGACACAAGGATAAGTATGACAATAATCTTTTTCTGGGTGCACAGACCAATGGGTATCTATAATTAATAATAAAGAAGTTAAAATAACAATCACCGCCACAAACCATTTTAAATAATTAGGCCATGTATCTGGCTGAAACAACTTATCGTGCCAAGAATGGTAGAAAAATCCAGCCATCCATGGTAAGGAGACAACTGCAAAAAGCGGAAAATGACGTAATGAACGCCAAGCCGCTATCCATAAAATAAGAGATAAAATAAGGGTCCACCAATCTTGTTGCTTTAGCCAGAGGACCATTTCGCGATCATGTTTGTCGTGACTGCAACAGTGAAAAATTAATAAAGTTAAAGCTAGACCAAAAATAATAAAATAAACCATGCGCCAACTACATAAAGCTTCAGTCATTGGTAGCCATTCAACGATGCACCATAGATAAGCCCTGCTGGTACCATAATCTCCTAGAAATTGGTAAAGCCCCAAACCATAGGGAGTTAAGCAAGTAGCTATCCAGGATAAAACCAGGGTTAAACCTGAACGAATAATAACACCCTTGGGCAAGATATTGATTCCCTTGTTAGACTTATGAGGAAGCCAATAAAGAATAAGTCTAAAGAAAAACCAAGCAGTAAAGATTGCTAAACCAATTAAAAATCCTCCATGTAGCGAAGCCCACAACCAGAAAAGTAAAGGTACAACGATGATTTTCCAGGTTGGCCACTTACGCTGACGGACTGACTGGGCTAACCAAATATTTAAAAGCACCACAAAAAAAACGGTAATTTCTTGAACTCGCACCCCCAAATTAGGTAAAGAGGCTTTAAGACTAATAAGCAATAAAAGCCAAAAAACTACAGAATTAGTTTTATTATCCAGCCAGTGTTTTATTGTCTCTTGGGCCAATAAGTACCAAATAAGTATAGTAAGCAGAGCAAAAAGAAAACTTACCAGCAGATAACCGCCCCAATTATATGTAAGATAAATCAGGACATTAGATAACCATTCATGGTCCACCCAAGATTGGCCAGCAACAGGGAGAATATGATGTTCTAAGTGTGGCACTGCATGATTTTGCCAAATTTCTCGCCCCACTTCATAATGCCAGCCAAAATCAGGATCAAGATAGCTAAAACTATTATGTAAAACTAGGGCCAAACTAAAAATAAACAGTAAAACTATGAGCCACCGACTAAATAAGGCCCGTTTAACGCTTTTTGAAGACATAATTTTATTTTAGACTATAAAATTACTATCATTATACTAGTTAGCACAATAATTGACAAGCTCGTTATACTCTGTTATATTGCCTAAACAAACTTAATTGCAAATCTTATGGCACACAAAAAAGCTGGCGGGTCAACCTCGCTAGGACGTGATTCTCAAAGCAAGCGACTGGGCATAAAATTACAAGATGGACAAACCGCTAAAGCTGGCGCTATTATTGTCCGCCAACGTGGCACTAAATACCGAGCCGGCAAAAACGTAGCCGTCGGTCATGATGATACTTTATTTGCTACTAAGACCGGCCAAGTTAAAATACAAACTAAAAAAATACGCCGTTTTGATAATCATCTACAATCAACAAAAATTATTCATGTAGAAGAATAGAAATATTAATAAAAAACACTGCTCACTAGCGGTGTTTTTTGTTGGTTAGAACAATAAAAACTATTTACCAACCTGATTTAATAAAAATTCTTTAGCTTTCTCTATTTGCGGGTCACGATTAGCATTAAAGTCTTCCTCAGTAAAGTCAATCTCAATATCGGGAGTAATACCTTTGTCATTAATGGAAACACCGCTTGGTGTCAACCATTTATCCGTGGTTATTTTAATCATAGAACCATCTGGCAAATCTTTAACCATCTGGACTGACCCTTTGCCAAAAGTAGTTTTGCCAATAGTTGTTGCCTGTCCATAATCCATTAAAGCACCAGCTACAATTTCGGAGGCTGAAGCGCTACCTTGATTAATTAAGACTACGGTGGGTAAATTAGCCAGCGGAGCAAAACCACGGGCCAGGTATTGACGCGGTGACTCAGTAGCTGACTGTTCGCCAACAATTACTCCACTCTCTATCCAATAACTAGCGATAGCCACAGCACTGTCTAAATATCCACCAGGATTATTGCGTAAATCCACAATAAGGCCCCGGGGATTTTTAACTTTAATATCTGCAACGGCTTCAGCAAAAAGCGTTTCGGTGTCGGCATTAAAATTATTAATAGTAATAATAAAAAGACCATCCTCGGAGTTATATGAATAGTCAAGGCTCTTAACCACAATAACATCACGCACAATAGTAATATCCTGCAATTTAGCATCACCCCGCCCAATAGTTAAGGTTACTTTTGTCCCCTTGGGCCCGCGAATTTTTTTAACAGCCTCATCAACCGTTAACCCGGCCGTAGATTGTTGATCAATAGCATAAACTTTATCCCCCGCCCTAAGACCAGCGCGCTCAGCCGGTGTGTCGGCTAAAGGGGCAATAATAGTTATGACATCATTACGCAGACCCACTTCAGCTCCAATACCGCTAAAACTGCCAGCTAGATCCTCATTAAACATCTTAGCATCCTCTGGATCCATAAAAATCGTATAAGGATCTTTGGTCGAGCTAACTAGGCCCCGCAGAGCTCCATAAAACATCTGTTTATCTGTTAGTTGATCATGATCCACATAATTAGTTTTGACTATATCCCAAGTCTGCCAAAATAAATTAAAATTAAGATCAGAAGATAAACGCCCTCCCGTGTCAGAATTATATAATCCGCTAACCTTACCTAAAAATACTATCTCTGGATTAGATAAACGGCGAACTATTTCCGCTTTTCCGTTATAAATAATGCCCGCCAAAAAACCAATAGTTATAGCAATAAATAGTAGCAAAATAACTAATAGCCAGCGCCACTTACGCCGCGGGGTAGATGATGAAACCATATAGCAATAAAATATTTTTTAACTTTAATAAGTGTAGCACAAGTTGAAAGAATCAACAAAGTGGTCTATCATTATAATCACAATCAATAAATCTTTTAACTTATATTATGAGTAAGTTTGTAATCCAAGGACAGACACCGCTTAAAGGACAGATTAAAGTTAATGGGGCTAAAAATTCAGCTCTCAAAATCATCCCCGCCAGCCTACTATCCGAAGAGACGGTTACTATTAGCAATTTACCGGCCATTGAAGATATTAAATTATCTCTGGAAATTATTAAAGCCGTAGGTGGAGTAGTAAACCGCCAAGATCATCAATGTTCTATCAGCACTAAAAATATCCAAACCACTAGTATCCCGCCAGAACTGGCTAATAAATTTAGGGCCTCAATTATGTTTGTCGGCCCCATATTGGCCCGCACTGGAGAAGTCAGCTTCCCCCACCCCGGCGGCTGTGTTATTGGAGCGGGTGTAAGGCCAATTGATTTATTTTTAGAGGGTTTTTCTGCCCTCGGGGCGACTATCCATATTGCTAATAATTATTATCACCTTACTGCTAAAAAACTTAAAGGCACCGAATACTTTTTTACAACGGTCAGTGTTACTGGAACAGAAGCCCTGATGATGACTGCTACGCTGGCTGAGGGGCGTACTACCCTCAAAAATTGCGCGATGGAACCAGAAATTGTAGCTTTAGCCAACTATCTTAATACTCAAGGAGCAAAAATTTCTGGCGCTGGCACCCCCACTATTACTATCGAGGGCGTTGATTATATCAAAGGCGGCAACTTTACTGTTATTCCCGATCGCATTGAAACTGGCACTTTTGCTATCTTGGCTGCTGCAAGTCAGGCGGAATTATTAATTACCAATTGTCATCCTGATCACATTGCTATTTTACTCAATATCTTCCATAAAATAGGCGTCCGTTTTGAACAGGGTGAGGATTGGCTAAAAATGTTGCCTAGCCCAAAAATTAAAGCCTATAACATTAAAACTCATGAATATCCAGGCTTTCCCACAGATCTTCAATCGCCCTACACCGTTTTAATGACTCAAGCTCAGGGCTTAAGTATTATTCATGAAACTATTTATGACCGCCGTCTTCTTTTTACCGATATGCTTACTCAAATGGGAGCCAATATTATTATGTGCGACCCGCATCGAGTAGTGGTCAATGGACCAACCCCCCTGCACAGCCGCAAATTAACTTCACCCGACCTGCGCGCCGGCATCGCCATGGTCATCGCCGCCCTCATTGCTGAAGGAACTACTGAAATAGACAATATTTACCAAATTGAACGTGGCTATGAAGCCCTAGCTGAACGGCTACAAGCTATTGGCGCCAATATCCATAGAATTGACTAATATGTCAACTAAGCAAAGATGGTGGCTTTCTAAAATTTTTATTCTGCTTTTCTGTTTAATTACTCCACCTATTTTAATTTATGCCAATGGTTACCGTATTAATTGGCATTCATGGAAACTAGAACGAACTGGCTTACTAAAAATTAAAAGTGAACCCGCCAATGCCCTAGTAAATATTAATGAGCTCAAAGCGTGGTGGGGTAAGCCCAAAAAAATAGTCACCCCAGTCAAATTAAAAAATCTCCGACCTGGTAATTATAATGTCAATTTAAGTTTGCCTGGCTATTATGAATGGCATAAAACTTTAACGATCTGGCCAGCGCAAACTACCATAGTTAAAGATATCCGTTTATTTAAAAAATCCGAACCGCAATTATTAGCCGCCCTACCCACCACCACTATCTCTGGGGCTATTTTACCGCTAGATAATCGCCAATTTAATTTAGCAACTAAAAATTTGACCACTACCTCTATTCGTGCCCTTATAGATGAACAAAAGCTCGCTACTAATTGGCTAGACACCGCCTCAATTTCATTGGCCTGTCCCCTACCCAATGGTAAAATTGCTTTTAGCAGTCAATTTGAATTATGGCTAGCCAATCCTGATACAGCAACAACTGAATTATTGGGCCGTTTTAGTCAACCAATTGTTCAACTGATCTGTTTGCCTAATTCAGATAATTATTTAATCTTTGGACAAGACAACGGCTGGCAAGTTATAGAAGTGGATAATCAACAATCACATCTTATTTGGCAATTAACCAATACTGACCATTTAGGCAACGGCGCCATTGATAAAAAAGCCAATACCCTATATTTTTATGCTCAAATTGGCTCAACTACCGGTCTGTTCTCTTTAGAATTATGAAGATAATGTTCTAATAAATTTCTTCAGCTCAGGACCAATTTCCTTATTTTTCAGGCCTAGTTTAATAGTGGCCTTAATGAAACCTAATTTATCACCAGTGTCAAGCCAAGTGCCACTGAACTCTTGCCCATAAAGAGGACGGTCATGGGCCAGCATTTGCTGAAAAGCATCGGCCAACCGTAATTCACCGCTTGGTCCAGGTTTCATGGTGGTAAGCCAAGACAAAACTTCCGGCGTAAGAACATAAATGCCCACTGCTACTAAATTAGAAGGCGCTTCGCTGGGCGATGGTTTTTCTATAAAACGTTTAATTTCATAAGTTCGCTCACCTACGGCCACTCCATCAATCACTCCAAATTTACTAACCTCGTTACGTGGTACTGCTGAAAGACCAATAACTGAATCACCATATTTAGCAAAAGTTTTTAAAATTTGGCTAGCTGGACCCTCTTTGGCATCGTATAGAGTATCACCAAACATAACTAGCACTGGCTCATCATATATTAGATGAGCCGCACAAGCCAAGGCGTGGCCATCACCTAGGGGTAGGGGCTGACGAACATAAGAAAATTTAGCTAATTCGGAAATACGCCGTACCTCTTTTACTAATTCTAATTTATTTTTCTCTACTAAAGTCTTATCCAGCTCAAAAGAATAATCAAAATGATCTTCAATAGCTCGTTTTCCTCGGCCAGTAACAAAAATAATCTCTTTAATACCGGCAGAAACTGCATCTTCAACAATATACTGGATAGCCGGTTTATCCACGATAGGTAACATTTCCTTGGGTTGAGCTTTAGTAGCCGGCAAAAATCTAGTGCCAAAACCGGCTACTGGCAAAATGGCTTTAGTAATTTGTCGCATATTTAGATATTTTTACCGCGGGGAACATGAGATTTACCTCCTGGGCCCCACTTAAGAAGATACTTAAACCACGACAGTACATGCTGGCGGCCGGCCCAGCTACTAAATATTTTATACCACGGCACCTGGGCGCTCGCTCGCTGATGATTATGAATAATTGTTACCTCTGGGCAGTAAACTACCTGCCAACCATGATGCCACATCTCCCGACTTAAATCAGTATCGTCAAAATATAACCGGTAACGTTCATCAAAATAACCAACTTGGCGCATCGCCGCTGCCCGAATAAACAAAAAAGAGCCTAAAAGCCAATCTACTGGGCAATGTTGGCTTAAATCAACATCAGCTAAAAGAAAACGGCGCAATTCTTTCTGGGCCCACGAGAATTTTGCTAGTCTGGGAGAGCGACGGCAAAAAGGGGTATAAAGACGATGCCAGCGATAACAAGAATCCTGCCTGCTACCATCGGGATTATGTTGACGTGGCCCCACCACCCCCACCCGGGGATGACATTCTATAAAATTATAAAGCTCCCAGATGGAATTAGGCTCAACAGCAGTGTCTGGGTTCATTATTACCCAATATTTGCCGCTAGCCTGACGCAAAGCTAAATTATTGCCCGCCGCATAACCAATATTGTTACTAGGAATATAATGAACTTCAGGCCAGTGCGTAGCCAACTCTTGAGCTAAATCAGCTTCTCTGGCATTGTCCACTACAAAAATTTCATACTCTAGGTTATGCCATTCAGTCTGTCGGAGCGACTCCAGACAGCGATAAATTATGGGCTGGCTATGATAACTGACAATGACAATACTAATATCCATAACTACCAAATAATAATAAGTTTAATAATTTGCCAATAAAGATTAAGCCCCCAATTACCCACACTAACTGATAGAGAATCGACTTCCTGAAACAAAATCCGTCCGCTAAAAGTCTTAATAACATGATGGTCTCTCACCTGCCGTAAACGTTGAGTCCGAATTCTCATGGCCATTAAGTTTGGCCAATGCAATGGATTAAAAAAATACCACCAAGCTTGAAGCTTATAGGATAAACGGCCGTTGCGTCTAAAAATAACGGCCAAAACAAGCTCACTTAATAATAGAGCTGGCAATAAAACAAGCAAAGTCAGCAGATGATAATTCTTCCAGGCCGAGAGTAAGCGATTGCGATCTAGCCAATAATATTTACTAGCGCTCCGGCTAAATTCATATTTATGATAAACCACAGAATAAGACGCTAATTGGCATTCCCAACCGGCTAGCCATAAACGCCACCCTAAATCTTGATCCTCATTATACATCCAAAAAGTTTCATCAAAAAGTCCAACCTGGCGGAGAGCTGACAGACGAAATAATACCGAAGCTCCCGAAGGATAAGAAATCGGCTGACCATTAAGTTTGTCTAAATTAAGCTCGGCCACTTTTTTCTTATAACCATCGCAATAGCCATAACCAAGAAAGTGGGTTACATTGCCCAAACTATTAACTAAATCTTTGTCTGGCCATAATTTTAGCAGTGATTGAACGCCCCCAATTTTAGGATTACGAATCATTAATTTTACTAGTTCCACCAAACTGTCTGGCTCAACAATGGTGTCCATATTAAGCACCCAGGCAAAATCATAACCTTGAGACATGGCCAAGGCCAACACGTCATTATTACCTTTAGCAAAGCCGTCATTATTGGCGTTGCGGACAATATGGGCAGTTGGCGCCATGGTTTGCAGGGTGGCATAGGTCGTATCGTCAGATTGGTTATCCACAATAAAGGTTGTCGTCTCAATCTGCCATTCATCAGTGGTCAAATGAAGCTGTAATAAACTCTCCCAGCAATCAGCTAAATATTTATTAGCGTAGTCTTTATAATTGATTATAATAATTGCTGTCTTATAACTCATCATAGCTTTAAGTTTTAGCCGGCCGATGCCAGCTTAATTTTTCTCCCAAGACAGCGATAAAAATACCAAGAGGCCAAGCTAATTTTAAAAGTCGCGACTGCCACCGCGGTTCCCATTTAGTAAAATATTTAATCATGCTCTCCCGAAAATAAGTTTGCGCTTGACCACGACCCACTTGCTTAAAACTTTGACCCACATAATCTACACAAGTAGCGGCTGGGGTATACCATACTTGACCACCGTTTAATTTAACCTGTCGGCAATAATCTACTTCTTCAAACCACAAAAAATAACGTTCATCTAAAAGAGGCACCCGGCCCTCACGGTCGGCTCTAATCCAAAAAAAACCGCCCCGCACCGAATCAACTGGCGCGGCCTGAGTGTAATCAAAATCAGTTCTTAAATAATGATCCAGAACATGAGGAAAAAGATGGGGCAATTTTAAAACAATCGCCAACTGGTCCCAAATAGTCGGAAAACGGCGAACATGTAATAAAGTTTCACCGTTTTCTGTTACTAAATGACAACCAGTCACTGTGGCTTGCGGATTAGCATCACACCACGCCAACATATTGGCTAAGGTATCCGGCCGAACTAACATATCAGGATTAAGAAGTAAAACATAACGAGCCCTGATCTCTCTTATGGCCTGATTATTCGCTCTAGCAAACCCACGATTATCTGGATTGGCAATCAGATGAACCTGAGGAAAATCATGTTTAATCATCTCCACTGTACCATCACCGGAATTATTATCTACCACCCAGACCTCAAAACTAAAATCACCTTGACTAGCCAATAATTCTCGGAGGTTAGCGGCTAACTTATCTTTAACTTTCCACGAAACAATGACAATGGCTAAATCTAACATAAAAATATTACTTATTACGATGACGCCATTTTTCTAGCGACAAGGGATTAATTTTAATGTTTAAGGCTCGCCGCCGAGCGACAATAGCGGCTCTCTCCTGAAAAATCGCTCTCCAGGCAGATAAAGTAAAAGGTTCTAGCATTAGGGCAAAGAAAAATCTTTTTATCTGATAGTTTATTTCTTTCAACCGAGTGGAAAACTTCTTGGGCAAAAACCAGTATTTGAAAAAAATAATTAACTGATTATGGTAGGACCACTTCCGAATCAACTTACTGGATCGACGGCGTTCTTTCCATTGATTTTTGGCTTTACCTTGGGCTCTGGCAGCCGTACGATCATGATAAATTACTGCTTCTGGCAACAAGACAATTTCCCAGTCAGCTAAACGCAGACGATAAGATAAATCACAATCCTCCTTATACATAAACATTAGCTCATCAAAATATTCTGAATATTGACCATTATCAAAAGCTACTGACCTTAAAGCTGAAAGTCGCAGCAAAACACCAGCTCCTGTAAAGCCAAAAATGGAACAGGGCTGGCTTGGTTCTCCCCCGTCAAGTCGACCCTGTCCAATATCATAAAAAGCACCGGACTGAGTTAGGGCCACACCCAGACTATCTATCTCCTTGGTCAAACATTTATTCTGGAAATCCCATCGTAAAATTTTAGGCATAACTGCGCCGGCTTCACTATGCTGGTCCAAATAATTTACCAGGTATTCAATAGTTTTGGGCTGAAGACAGGTATCGGGATTAATCACTAAAAAATAGTCAGCCTCCTCCTCTATGGCTAGTTTGAAAAGCCGATTATACCCCCTAGCAAAACCCAAATTCGCCTGAAAAGGACAATAGCGGACAGACGAATAATGTTTAATAATTGCTTCATTAGGGTTGTCTGTACTCGTGGGAGTATTGTCTCCGGCAATAATTTCTATATCCGTAAAGGTTTGCTGTCCTAAACTATCTAAAAAATCAGGCAAATATTTAGCTGTAGACTGGCCATAGCCTAAAAAACCAATATAAACTCGTGAACCTTTGGCCATATTATAAATGACGGTAACAAGCAATTGTTCCGTCGTCAAAATAATTCTTATTATTTAAATATTTTTCTGTTCGCCGAATAATTTTTTCCATAATAGCCACAGCTTTAGTTGGATACTGCCCTATAGCCGTCTCATCAGAAAGCAGCAGGCCATCGGCATCATCTAAAACAGCATTAGCAATATCGCTAACCTCCGCTCTGGTTGGCCGTGGATGATCAATCATGGAAGTCATCATCTGGGTAGCAATAATAGCCGGCTGACCATGCCAATGAGCATGACGGACTAAATTTTTTTGGATAATAGGTAAATCTTCTAGGGGCATTTCAATCCCTAAATCTCCCCGAGCAACCATAATTCCGTCTGATTCTTGAATAATTTCATCAATATTTTCCATAGCCACAGCCCGTTCAATCTTGGCAATAATTCTAATAGGGCGACCAGCTATAATTTTGCGTAGCTTCCGTAAATCAGCTGCGCTTTGGACAAAAGAAAGAGCAATATAATCTATACCGCCACATTTCATAGCCATCTCCACATCAGCAATATCTTTAAGGGTTAGTCCGCTACGTCGTAACCGAGTATTAGGTAAATTAATACCTTTATGAGACACCAGTAATCCACCTCGCTCCACTTGAGCATAAATTTTCTTATCTTTAATATCCACCACCCTAAGCTCTAACTCACCATTAGATAAAAAAAATAAATCACCCTTTTTAAGGTCTTTATATAAATCAGGGTCATCAATTTGAATTTCCCGATTAGCTATACTGGAAGGGCCAGCTGTAAAAACATAAATCTCTTCATCTATTAACTCTATCTCTTGATCTAACTGACCAATTCTTAAACGTGGCCCCTGTAAATCCTGCATAATTAAGGCCTGACGGCCAGTTTCCTGTTTAATCTTTTTCAAATTCTTTTTTAGGTCAACCAACTGCTTAATGTCTGCATGAGAAAAATTAAGCCGTACAATGTCGGTACCGTTACGAATAAGACTTTTAAGAACATTATAGTCCCAAGAGCTCGGCCCAATAGTCGCAATAATTCGGGTATTCATAAATAGACTCTTGCCTAGATAATAAGCTTACTTTGTAAACGGTCTCTGGCTAAAGATTGGGCCTCCAGCAGGCTATCAAAAGTACCAGCATCAATCCAGGCTCCATGGACTAAACTGACTTCTAGCTCATGACGCGCTAGATACCAATTATGCAAATCAACAATTTCTAATTCACCGCGAGCGCTGGGCTTCAATTTTTTAGCTACATCAATGACTCGATGGTCGTAAATATATAAACCAGTAATGGCTAAATTGCTCTTGGGTTTAAGCGGCTTTTCTTCAATAGATAAGACTTCTGCCTTATTGTTTATTTCTACCACCCCAAAGCGCTCCGGATCTTTAACCTTTTTGGCAAAAATTTTAGCTCCTTTTTGAAAACTTCTAATGTCTTCAGTAAAATCATCTTCAAAAATATTATCACCTAAGATTAAAGTAACATTGTCTTCATCAATAAAATTCTCGCCAATAATAAAGGCCTCCGCAAGGCCCCGTGGCTTATCTTGAATCTCATAGGTTAATTTCACGCCAAACTGACGGCCACTACCCAACAAATTAAGATAATCGCCAGCTCTTTCGGGAGCAACAATAATTAGAATTTCCTTAACGCCCGCTTTTATTAAAGTATTAAGTGGATAATAAATCATCGGCCGATTATAAATCGGTAATAATTGTTTAGATGTTACTTTAGTACAGGGCCGTAGACGGGTAGCGCTACCGCCGGATAGAATAATTCCCCGCATATTACTTATTATCTAATAAATTTTGTAAATATTCAACTAGAGCCTCATGATAAGGCCTTAAAGCCGGTAATTTAGTCATTAATAAGGCGGAATACTGAGGCCGAGCCGCTGGTCGAGGTAAATCAGCACTGGTAATTGGTTTTATTGGCAAATCAAGATGGGCTAATTCGGCTAATTTCTGTAAAGCACCATACCAGGTGGTAGGCTCGCTATTAACTATGTGATAAACCCCGCTATCAGCCTGGGAAGCTAATAATTGCCAAGTAGCCTGAGCTAAATCTGGGGTATAAGTAAAACAGCTGAACTCGGCATCTACTCCTTTAAGTTCAGAAGAGGTAGCGGCTAATTGCAACATGATGTCAAAAAAACTGGGTTTAGCATTAGGACTAAGACCACGTGGACCAAATAATTTAGAAGTTCGAATAAGATAATAATTCAAGCCCTGTTCTTCTTCAACCATAAGAGAAACCTCGCCAGCCCGCTTGCTTCTTCCATACTCATTTATAGGGTGGGGCTCGTCATCTTCCTTATAACCCTCAGGTTTATCACCAGCAAATACATAATCACTAGAATAATGAATTAAGGTTAAACCTCGCTCCCGACACCACTGGGCTAAATTAGCTACTAGCTGATGATTTAAAATATCGGCCATTGTTCTCCCCGGTTCAGTCTCGGCAGCATCAACGGCATTATAAGCTACTGTATTTATTACGGCCTCAACGTGAGAAAGTGAATTTAACTTAACCTGCGCGAGCGGCCAATCACTTAAATCAAGATCATCACGGTCCCAACTAATAATATCATGGCCCCAAGATGGACCGCTTTGTGTTAGCTGAGTGCCTAAATTACCTTGTCCACCCAAAATTAACACCTTCATACTTTAGTTTTTAAGGGACGCCACCAATCTTCATGTTCTTGATACCACCTTACCGTAGACTCAAGGCCAGAAATAAAATCAATCCGAGGCTCCCAGCCTAATTCTTCTTTGGCTTTATGAAAATCTATACTATAGCGCCAGTCATGCCCTGGACGGTCAGCTACAAACTCAATATAAGACTCATCTTTGCCCAGCAAGCTAATAATTTCTTTAGCTAATTCCAAATTACTAATTTCATGGTCCCCGCCTAAACAATAGGTTTCTCCCAAACGACCATATAATAAAATAGCCTCTAGACCAGCATTATGATCATCAACATGAATCCAATCACGAATATTGCTGCCTTGGCCATAAAGAGGCACTTTCCGATCTTCAATTAAATTAGTAATAAATAAAGGAATAATTTTTTCTGGATATTGATAAGGCCCATAGTTATTAGAGCAATTAGAAATGGTAACCGGCAAATTATAGGTGCGATAATAAGCCCTAACTAAATGGTCAGCCGCAGCTTTAGAGGCGCTATAAGGACTGCTAGGACGATAAGGGGATAATTCATTAAATTTAGGGTCATTAGGGCCCAAATCACCATAAACTTCATCAGTAGACACTTGATGGAATCTCACACTATGACGACGTGCAGCTTCTAATAAATTAGCCGTTCCTTCAATATTGGTCTTCACAAAAACTAGACTGTTGCCAATAGAGCGGTCCACATGAGTTTCAGCGGCAAAATTCACTATGCAATCCGCTTGCCCCACTAGTTCATCAACTACCTCATAAGAAGCAATATCGCCCTTAACAAAACGATAATTCTTCTGGTCAGCGATGTCCGCTAAATTAGCTAAATTCCCCGCATAAGTAAGCAGATCTAGGTTAATAATTTCATCAGCTGGATGCTTTTTTAGCCAGTAATGAATAAAATTAGAGCCAATAAACCCCGCCCCGCCAGTTACTAATAATTTCATAATGATATAAGCATTTAACTGATCTTATAAGGGGAATCGGCTATCTGCTCCCAACGAATTTCGTCCACTTCTTCGGTTTTATTAATTCCGCGATATAGTTTGTCTGCCAAGTTAATAGACCAAGCGTCTTGGTCGCCAATAGCCTTATAGCCATGAACGACACCTGGCGGGACAATTACCATTACCGGATTACTTTGACCCACTACTTCTTTTATGTATTGACCATTAGTAGAGCTATTTTCACGCCGATCCCATAAATGAAGCTCAAAATCACCTGGACCCACAAACACAAAACAATCTGATTGATACTTATGTTCATGTGGCCCACGGGCTACCCCCGGATGAGTAACGCTAACATAACCCATTACTGGCTGGTAGTGATCTTCATCGTCACGATAAATCTCGGCTAGCCAACCCCGCTCATCTTCGTGTAGTGTAAGATGTTTAATAATAACACCGTGAATCATAAGCTATAAAATTATTTCTCATTATTAATCAAAAGCACTTCTAGGATAGCACTGGCCGCCCAAAAAAGCAACCACAAATTAAGATTAATGTATGGTTGCACAAATCCAGGACAAATGGCTTCCGAAAGTAGAAAAAGCCCTAAACCCACCGAAAGCCAGCCATAAAGAAAATCATTAAATTGAAGACAAGTCTGCCATCTAAGTTTCATATTAGCTTTTTAATTTTGACCATAAAAATTGAAGTCTATGCTTTATGGCTTGCCATAAATTAGAACCGCTTAATTTAACCTGAATTTCTTCAATAGTCAAGGGGGTTGAGGTAGATAATTGATTATCGCCGACAGAAATAATAAATTGGTAACCATCATCAGGATGCCAAAAAGCATCTTTAAGCGGTAGAACAGCCGACGCCTCACAAATTTGCTTACTACAGCTTGGCGCTTGGTAATCAGCCGCTATGAAATTAATGTCTGGATTTTTAGCTAAAAAACTATCTACCCGACGCGGATAAGGATTAAATACGGTGGAAGACAAAGAAAAAACACCGCTACCACTAAACTGAATATCCCCGCCTCGCCCCTTTATCTGGCTAATAGGACTATTGGTAATTATATGATATTGTTCATAGGTGTTGTCCAAAGATAAAGGCTCGCCACCAACACTAATAACCTGACGGCTAGTGGGCTCAATAGTTTGCGCTGTCAGATCAGGAACATCGGTCCAAATCTGCCAAGAAAAATCTGGGCCAAAAACAGGCCATATTTGATCTCGCCAACTAAAAATAGATTGTTTAGTAGTCAGAGTAAATAAAACTTTAGGGCTAGCCTTAATTTCTACCCTATAAACCCCGGCGTCCATGGAACTAATGACTATCTCTTGGTCTATCCGTCCTTGGTCTAAAGAAAAACGAGACGATTGTCTTCTAATATTACTAGGATCATAAACATTAACTTCCACCACTTTTTCGTCAGCTGCCAAGGGCTTAATACTATCGCTAGTTGCCGCTAAACGCCACGCCAGACTCTCGCCTTCTCCAACATAAACAATTAAATGCTGACTGCCGCGCCACTTGCCCGGCAATTCCTGCCAATTAGTATTAGCCTGATAATTATCTAGCATCGGCACCATGGCTAAAGGCCAAGAAAAATTATACAGAGCTAGTTGTGAAGCTGGTGGAGGATTATTAATAAAATCTTGCCAACTTAAATATACTGGCTGCTTCTGCCACAGATGGTATGATCCCTCAGCCACAGAGGGCCAGCTTAAATTATTAAGGATAGGATTATTAAGGGGTTTAGTAATATATTGCCAATGGGCCCGATCTACCAGCACACCAATCTCTAGAGGAAAATCATCAGACTGACGCCATTTAATGGTTATTTCAGCTTGATTAAACCGCCGAGTTGGCCGCAAGTAAAAATATCCAGGCTCGCCAGTCATTATAAGGTCATCGCTAGAAGTAGCCCATCTTTCAGGCGGTCTAAACTTGTGGAGAAAATAATTACCTGACTGGTCTTTTACCCGATAGCTAGCTATTCCCGTCGGCCTTACAGCTAGATATAATAAAATAAGCCAGACCATAATTAGTCCTAACCAAAAAATTTTTTGCCATAATTTAAGCTGTCGCCACCTCTTTAACATATATTAAAAGGGTATTTTAATAAATATAGGATAATGGACACACAAAAACTATAAATAGCGCCCAGTTTATGTTATTATAGCACAATATGAAAAGAAAAAAATTAAGAACTGTTTTGTGGTTAGTATTATGGCTAATAGCCGTAATTATTATTATAGTTATTAATTATTATAATCGACACCTTGTAATCTCTAACTATAAAATTAATGACCCCCGCTGGCCAGCGACAATAAACGGCTGGCGTTTAGTCCAGCTGTCAGACATCCATAATCAGGCAACTGAAGGGCCAGGTAATAACAAAATAATAAACTCAGTCCAGAAACTTCAGCCCGATATAATTACTATTACTGGTGATTTATTTGATGGAGATAGAACCAATATCCCTAATAATCTTCAGCTAGTAAAAAGGTTGACCTCTATCGCCCCGGTCTATGTGATTCTAGGCAATCATGAATTTGCCAATGACGATTATATCAGGTTAATTCAGTTAGTAGAAGAAGCCGGGGCTCGGGTTATTCGCAATGAGCTAGTTACCATTAACGATAAAAACACACCAATAATGATTATCGGCTTAGATGACCCGGCAGCCTGGGGCTGGCCGCTTAGCTATAAAGCTCAAACGCAACTAACAGCTCAAACCTTAAATAAAATAATGACCTCACCCGAATTTGACTCTACCGCTCCCCGCCTTATCTTAGCCCACCGGCCAGAATTGTGGTCTCAATATCTATTAGCCAACCCGCTCATTATTCTCTCGGGCCACACCCATGGAGGCCAAATTCGTCTCCCCTTAATTGGAGCCATCTATGTACCCAATCAACCACTGCTAGCCCAATATGATGAGGGTATTTTTGCTATAGCTAATAGCTACCTCATTATTAGCCGCGGCCTTGGCAATAGCTTTATTAACTGCCGTTTTAACAATTATCCAGAAATAATAACTATTGATTTCTATCACGAATGACGAATACGATCTAGCAATCTTACAAGATCATTATCATCATGAAATTTAATTTTAATTTCCCCGCCGCGCCCCTCGCGGACAATTTTAACCTGAGCCTGTAAAAATTCTCGCAGAAGAAATTCTCGGCCACGGTCATTATTTTGATGGATATTATTAGAAGGCGCTACGCTCCGTAGATGTCGCACTGCCTTAGCGGTCTCGGTTACGGTAGTGTGTTCTAAGTCCATCTGGGCCAAGGCCTCGGTCTGCTTATGAGGCTCTAAACCAGCTAAAATTTTAGCTTGACCCAGGCTAATTTTCCCGGCCCTTAGGGCTTCCTTGGTCTCAGTGGGTAAATTTAAAAGGCGCAACGTGTTGGCGATACTGGAACGACCCTTGCCTAAACTTTTAGCTAATTCGTCTTGAGTTAGATGAAACTCATCTAATAACTGACGATAAGCCTTAGCTTCTTCTAAAGGATTAAGATTTTCTCGCTGAATATTTTCAATTAACGCTAAAATTAACTTCTCTTCTTGATCGGCTGAACGAATAATTACTGGCACCTGCTTAAGACCAATTAATTTAGCAGCTCTAAGACGACGCTCTCCGGCAATCAGCTCATAGCCTACTGTGGTTTTAGCCACAATTAAAGGCTGCAAAATGCCACATTTTTTAATGGAATCAGCTAATTCCTGTAAACTCTCGGGCGAAAAATCCTCCCGTGGTTGTCGTGGATTAAGTTCAATTAAATCAACCGCTAAATAAGTAATCCGCTCGCTATCTATTGGAGTAGTGGCTGGACTGCTGCTTAAAAGAGATTCTAGGCCGCGGCCTAATCCTGATGATGACATATATTATTTTAAGGCTAAAATTTCTTTGGCTAAAGATTCATAAGCCCTGCTGCCGCTTGAATGTTTATCATAATCAACAATAGACCGGCCATAACTAGGGGCTTCAGCTAAACGGACATTACGAGGAATAACCGTCTTAAAAACCCGATTGGGGAAAAACTGCCCTACCTCTTTAAGAACAGCCCGAGCTAAACGGTTACGCTGGTCATACATTGTTACTACTGCCCCTAAAATACCTAAATTAGGCTTAAGATGAGTCTGAATTAAACCAATAGTATCCAGTAATTGTTTCAAACCCTCTAGGGCATAGTATTCTGCTTGCACTGGAATTAAAAGATGCGTCGCCGCCACTAAACTATTAATGGTTAATAATCCTAGCGACGGCGGACCGTCAATAATAATATAATCAAAATCAGCTTGAACCGGCTCCAGGGCTTGGGCTAACTTAAATTCACGTTCTTCTAGATTAACTAATTCTACACTAACGCCAGCTAAATTAATGGTTGACGGCGCCAGTAAATAACCATTGGGCGAATTAACAATGATATCAGACATAGACCGTTGGCCGACCAATGCTTCATAGATTCCTGACAATAACCCGGTCGGCAAAAGACCAGAGCCAGAAGTAGCATTAGCCTGGGGATCAATGTCTACAAGCAAAACCCGCTGGCCCATTTTAGTTAAATAAGCAGCAAGGTTAACTGCGGTAGTGGTTTTACCTACCCCGCCCTTTTGATTAACAATGGCAATTGTCTTTGACATGGGGGATTATTACTTAGGTATTATAGCGAATTGCCATTTTTTTGACAATTTTATTTCTCTCCTTTATAATAATTGGCCGAGCCTCGGTGGCGGAACTGGTAGACGCGCACGACTCAAAATCGTGTGAGAGCAATCTCATGAGAGTTCAAGTCTCTCCCGGGGTACCAATAAAGAAATTAAAAGAAACACTTTATTTAGTTAGAACCTTAACAATAAATAAAAAGGAGAAGGAAAAATGAATTATTACTTTTTTCCCATTGAAATGTTCGTAAGCTGGCTACCCAATATTCTAGATTGGTGCAGCCACAATACGGATAAACATTATTTTTTTGACGCTGGCCAAATAGCTAGAATAATTCTCAATGCTATTATGGTAGCTGAACACGATCCCGGTTTATCTAATAAGGATAAATTAGCAGGATTAATTAAAGTGTCAGAAAAATTTATGAATCAAGAGGCCCTACTAGAGTGTCTTGAGGATATTAAATTTTTCGAACAGTACCCCGAAATTGTCAAAATTATCAGGGAAGCGGATGGTCCGGCCGATTACCTAGTACATAAGGCCCAGATAATGGAATGTATTGGCCCTACCGCTCCGGGGCATTGGCTGATTTTTGATCCCAGTAATGATATTAATGAATTTTGGCAGTGGTGGGAAGAACAAATTGTCAACTGCCAACGCCAATTTCCTAATAATATAATCATTAACCAATATTTAATCTGGGCCCAACAAATAACCAGCACATTCAAGTCTAGTTATGGCCTATGGAAAACCGGCGGCGAATATTTAAAAGATAATATCAAAAATTGGCTAAAAAACATAACAGCCAATAATAATCTTGACCTTATTGAATCGGCTATTAAAAAACTAAATAATATGGAAGAGCCGATGCAAACTGCCTGGTATAATGGTCTCCAGCGATCTTTAATGTGTACCACCCAGCAAAAAGATTACTGGCGACATAATATTAATCCAGTAATATTGTCTAATCTCCCAACCGATGTCAGTCTTTTGGGAGATGCCTTTGATTTTATTGTCTAATTGGAATCGCCCCCAGCTAGACAGAACATATCACAGCCGTTAGTTATTTAGCTAACGGTTTTTTCTTTTTACCTAATTTCATCTGATCCCGCCGCCACTGGGCAATAGCCTGATGATTACCAGACAATAAAATATCTGGAACAGCATAATACTGACCGTTTAAGGTTAAAACTTCTGGCTTAGTATATTGAGGATACTCTAATTGACCAACGTGGCTATGCGATTCTTCTAGAAGACTGGCCACATTACCGACTACCCCTGGTAATAAACGGGCAATAGAATCAATAATGACCATCGCCGCCAACTCTCCACCGGTTAAAATATAGTCACCAATAGAAATTTGTTCATCAACTAAATAAGCTACTCTTTCATCAACTCCTTCATAACGGCCACAAATTAAAACTACTTCATCTAACTGACTATAACGGCGGGCTTTGGCCTGGGTCCATTTATTCCCCCGGGGAGACAATAAAATAACCTTGCGTTTAGCATAATTAGTTTTAATATCTTCTAATGCCCTAGCAATAGGTTCTACCCGCATTACCATGCCTGGACCCCCGCCATAAGGAGTATCGTCCACTCGCCGCTGTTTATTTAATGACCAATTATGTAAATCATGAATTTTTACTTGAAAATAGCCCTGCTCTTGAGCCCGGCCCATAATAGATTGGTCTAAATAACCAAAAGCTTCGGGCAAAACAGAAATGACTTGAAATAACATAGAATTCTAATTATCTTCTTTTGCCTATTATATCATAAAAAACAAAAAGACCGGAAAAATTCCGGCCTTTTTGCTATCCTGATAAAATTTTAGATAGATAAATTCTCTACTGAAGAAGTGTCAATTTTTTCTTCGGTGGAGCGCTGTGGACGAGGTTCACGACGTGGACGCTCTCCAGCATTAGGATCATAAATTTTTAGATTGACCCGGGCATTGTTCTTAGCACCGACAATCTTTAATAAAGTACGGATGGCCTGCGCCGTTTGACCACGACGACCGATAACATAACCCATGTCGGCCGGATTAATTTTTAAGGTCAAAAGGACGCCCATCTCGTCAACGGTTCGCTCGACTACAACATCTTCGGGCTGGCTGACGATGGCCTTAACAACATACTCTAAAAACTCTTTGTCTTTAAGTTCCATAGTTTTTACTTTAACTTAAAATTAGGCTAAATTACCTAACTAAGACTAATCTAACATAGCTAAACTATTCTGTCAATAAATCCACCTAAGCCCTCAAAACCATATAAATCACCTTTTACGCGGTGTCATCTATTAAAAATCTATATTTTAATATAATAAAATTATAATGCCATAAACTCCACCAATTGGTCTAATTTCTGTTCCAAACAAAATTACGAGATAAATAGCTATCGGCGCCACTAACCTATGGCCAGTATTAATATCAGTAAGCTGGCCACCGAAAACCGACCGTC
>ERZ795050.1454-NODE-1454-length-30584-cov-5.589833_pt1 | contig 30584 bp, 30 predicted proteins | sample MGYA00375134_ERZ795050 | MGnify/ENA primary metagenome ERZ795050 (study PRJEB30179, sample SAMN05720221) | activated sludge metagenome | isolation source: Anaerobic digester | place: Japan | collected 2015-05-26 ... | reverse complement strand
GATTTGCACAACTCAAAAAAGAGTTCAAGGAACAGTTGAAAGAAGAATAAAGACTGAATAAGGCAATAATTGAAAATTTAAAAAAGGTGAAATTAACATGAAACTAAAATTAAAATTTTTATATCATAATCCATAAAATAAAAATGTAATATTGAAGGATAATAAACATCATTCCATTTTTTATAGTTTGAATATTCTACCTTGAATTTTAAAATCTGACTATCAATTTCTGCTTTTATTATTTTATAATCTTCAATTAAAAAGTTAAGATCTTCAATAATAAATTCGCCATTTTTATAATTCGGTATTACATTATTTTTTAATAATAATAAAAATAAAAAGATATTTTTCTCAAAATAATTCAGTAAACTTTTAGATATTTTTAGTGATTCTGATGAAATTTCAAATTTTTCACCCGTCATAATGTAGTCTATAAAACCTGAATGAGAAGAATAATCATAATCAACTTTAAATAAAGGTAAAGCAGTTGAACCCACTTGTGTAGTTCCTTCAAGAAAAATCTTTTGATTTAAACAAATGCTTCCAGTAAGATTTATTAGTGGGTAGCTTTGAGTACTATTTTTTATTGTTAGCAAAGCTTTTTTTATATTTATCTTTTCAATATACAAAAATCCAAGAATCGGGTATTTGTCTATATATAATGCAAGATCTTTTTCATTAGATAATTTTTTTGAAAAAGAAAAATATGTACAACTATAAAAAATCAAATTGAAAAGAATTATTAATAAAATTAAAATTAATATAATTAATTTTTTATTTTTCATTTTTTTCATTTTTTTTCATTTTATTTTTTTAATTCTGACTTTCAACTCCCTGAATAGATATCAATGCTTCCTGATATGCGGGGTTGGAAATGATGAACTGGTCTATTGCATTTTTATTCTCATTTGCATAATCTTCATATTGTTGTGCTGTAATACCAAAATATGAAAAAAAATCGTTTTTAAGTGATTCGATATTTTTTTTCTGTTCTTCTGTATATGAGCCTAAAAGATTGTAACCTGCATTATCGAGTTCTTTTCGCCATAAAACCATTATTGTGCAAAAGTCCTTAACATTACTTATTCTTCCTATACCTTTAAGTTTTTCCTTTTCAGCTTCCCAATCTATTTCAGTACCTTTTGAACCGACGACAATATCGATAGAATCGTCTTCTTCAAGTTGATATTCCCCTTCATTAGTATTTTTCTTAGCACATGCAAAAAGAAAAGAAAAGATAATAAATAAAAGTATTAAAAATAATAAAATAAATAAAACCTTATTATAGTTCTTATATTTCATAATATATTCCTTAATAAAAATTATATATCAAGTTTGTCTTAATTTTTTTTTTTGTAAAATATTAATTCTAATCTATATTTTTAATAGCTTATTAATTTTAAATTATAACTTTACTATAAAAATTTTTATTGTTAAACCGGAGAAGTTTTTTATGAAAAAATCGATGTGGGGTTGGTTTAAAAGATTATTTTCAAATTATTCTAAAAAGACATTGCATCTTTATAGGATTTTTCTTTTTAAAATAGACATATATCTTTTTAATAGAAAGAAGAATAAGTACTTTAAGCAGATTGGTAAAATTTTTTATAATGAACTTTTAAATGGAAAAGAAACCGATCAAATTATTGAAACATTGCAACCTATTTTTTCAAATATAGAAAAAATAGATAGAGATATAGAAGGCTTAACTAATAAGATTAATGATATTGCAGAAAAAGAAAAAATATCAAAAGAAGATGTTGAAAAAATAGATAAATTCATCATAGATGCTGATAAAAACTTAAAAGATTCGATTTTTGATGATTTTGATGATTTTGATTTAGATAATGAAATTGAAGAAGTAAAATTAAAATCTGATTTTATTAATGATGATTTTAATTTGAATGATAAAATAGAAAACAAAACTAAAAAGAAGAAAACTAAAAAATCTGAAAAATCAAAAGTCAAAAAAAAATAAAAAGTATAACAAAAATCTTAACAATAAAATAAATTAATCTTAGTAAATTACTTCTTCAATTAGCAAAGACATAAGTTTTGCAGTATTTAAAAGTCCAATCTCATGAGTTCTCTCATATCCATGCGATGCTGAAACCCCTACTCCAAAAAGTGCGACTTTTATATCAGCTCCAGCTCTTAATGCTGCCGAACCATCAGAACCATAATAAGGAAACAGATCTTTTACATATTTTATATTGTTTTCTTTAGAAAGTCTTTCTAGTTTTTTAGTTAATTCAAAGTTATATGGTCCTGAAGAATCTTTTGGGCAAATTGAGACAGCAAACTCGTTTCCTTGTAAACCCGACCCTACGACACCCATATCTACAATATACAATTCTTCAATTTCCGGAAGATTTGCAATCCCCTGTCCTGTTTCTTCTGTTACATTAAAATACATATAAATAGGCTTAGTAAAATTAATTTTGCCATTTTTTTTAAAATCCATAAGAATTTCTGCAATATGCAAAAAGATAGCACAGGATGCTTTATCATCCAAAAATCTTGTCTTAACAAATCCATTGATATACTGAAATTTTGGATCTAAAAAAACATAATCGCCGACTTGAATATGATTCTTTATATTATCATCTTTTTTTATCTTTTTTTCTTTCTCTTCTTCATTAGATAATTCATTATCTTTAGAAAAATCAAAATCTAATCTTATAAATGAATCATCATAATTTGGAACAAGTTCATATATTTTTTTATTAACATGAGCTGCTGGATTTTCTGGTAAGACTGTTCCATAGTAAATTTCACCATCACTTGCTTCAATTGTCACATAGTCCCCTATGGCATAAATCGGTGGAATACCTCCAACTGATGTTATCTTTATAACATCATTTGAAACTGATTTTACCATAAGCCCAAGGGTATCAACATGAGCTGCAAAACAAATACCTTTTATATCTTTTTTAATTTTATCATTTTGAATATTACCAAATTTGAAAATAACAGATCCCTTATTTGTAAGTTCATATTCAATACCATTATATTTAGCAAATTCAATAATAAAATCCGTAACTTTCTTTGTATTGCCCGTAGGAGAAGGAATTGAAATTATTTTTTCAAGATGTTTAATAATCTTTTTACTATCTAATTTATTGGTAATTTTTGATTCTTTTGTCATACTATTCCTTTAAAATTATCTTAAATAATATTTGATTGATAATATTAATTAAAAATAATTGATCATTAAAAAAGATAAATTTTCAAAAAATTTTTACTAAATGTCAATTTCTTTGCAATTTGGAGAAACAACAATATCAGCAGGTGTATTTTTTATAATAAAATCTGGATCATATCCTTTAAAATATTCCTGCAATACAAATTTTCCATTTTCGATTGTAAAGAATCCACAATCGGTAACAACATAATCTACTTCACCTTTTGCTGTTAGTGGCAAAGAACATCTTCTTACGAGTTTACAATTCCCCTTATCAAAATGAAGGGTTGCAGCAATAACCTTTTTTGCTCCAACAGTTAAATCCATTGCTCCACCCATACCAGGTATTAATTTCCCGGGAACCTTGTAATTAGCGAGATTACCTTCCTGATCTACCTCTAAAACTCCAAGTACTGTATAGTCAAGATGACCACCTCTAATTATACCAAAACTTGTGCATGAATCAAAAAATGCTCCACCTGGTAATATTGTTACCGGCATACCACCGGCATTTACCAGATCAAAATCTTCTTCACCAGGTTTAGGAACTGGACCAAGTCCAACAAACCCATTTTCTGATTGAAGCGTTATTACTACACCTTCGGGTAAGTAATTTGCAACCTCTGTTGGAAGCCCAATACCAAGATTAACTATATCTCCAGATTTAAAAAATCTTGCTATTCTTTTAGCTATTTTTGACTTATCAGGTGTATATTCCATAATTTCACCTCTTTATTAGTATTTTTAATTTTTTTACTATTTTCAATTATTAAATTATTTAGAATCCTTTCATTACTCTATTTTTTTTTATTCTCATTTAATACTAAAATAGATACAAATATAAATGGAGTAACTATATCATCAGGATCAAGCTGCCCAATTTCGACTATTTCGTCAACTTCAGCTATTACAACTTTAGCAGCAGTTGCCATTATAGGGTTAAAATTTCTTGCGGATTTAGAATATATAAGATTTCCAGCCTTATCTGCTTTTTTAGCCTTTAGTAAAGCGAAATCTGCAAATAGAGGAAGTTCTAAAAGATATTTCTTACCTTCAATTTCAATAATCTGTTTTCCATTCTCAACCTCTGTACCAACTCCTGTTGGAGTCAAAAAACCACCAAGACCGAAACCTGCTGCTCTAATTCTTTCTGCTAAAGTACCCTGAGGAACAAGTTGCACTTCTGTCTCTCCAGCAGTCATCTGCCTTCCAGTCTCTCTATTAGTTCCAATATGAGAAGCAATGATTTTCTTAAATCTTTTATTAACTACAAGTGGTGCGACTCCAGTTACAAGGTTTTTATCTGGATTATAGATTGCTGTATCATTACAAATCAAAGTTAAATCTTTTGTTCCCTGTTTATCAAGAGCATTTACCAAAGATAATGGTGTGCCACACCCCATAAACCCGCCAACCATTATTACAGCACCATCTTTTATCTGCTTTACTGCTTCTTCAGCTCTCATGATGGGTTTTTCAATCATTATATCCCCCTTATTGGATTTAAAAAAAATTATAAACCTATATTATTAATAATAATATTTTTTAAGATGTCAATAAATTTGAACTATTTAAAAACTTAGTTTTCTTATTCAAATCTGTTCTTATTCAAAATATTCTGCATATTGCTTTTCAGTTTCCCAAACTCTTACTTTTTCAATTTTCAATCTTTGCTCTTTTATAATTTTGTCATCTTTTAATCTTTGAATAATCTGCTTATAAATATATAATGCAATATTTTCACTTGTAGGATTATGAAACTTAAAAAACTCTAAATCATTTATAAGGCAGTGGTCAAGTTGGTTTAAAATTTCTTTTGTTATTTTTTTTAATTCTGTAAAATCTATTACCATCTCATCATTATTTAATTTTTCAGCTATAATAAAAACTTCAACTTTATAGTTATGACCATGAAGATTCTCACATTTTCCTTTATAATTTCTTAAAAAATGTGCAGATGAAAATTCATCATTAACAACGACTCTAAACATATTTTCCTCAATGTTTTATATAAAAAATATTTTATGTAAAATTCATTTATTTTCTTAATTTAATTTTATATTTAGATATTTTCTTTTTTCAAATATAATTCTTTGAATTTTTTTGAAAAGATTTTATTTTATAAGCAGAAAATAATATTTTAATTAAGTAAATATTTTTTATATATTAGTATAAATTGAATTAAAATCAAAAATATTATATTCAATTAAAGGTAGCATCAAAATTAGATTTCAAATAATGAGGATTTTATGGAAGATTTTAAAAAAAATATTGAAAATGCAGTTGAATTATTAAAAAAAAGTAAATATATAATCGCATTTACAGGAGCAGGCATTTCAGTTGAAAGTGGGATAGCACCTTTTAGAGGAAAAGGAGGCCTTTATGAAAAAGTATCAGACAAAATTTTTGATCTTGATTACTTTTACATAAACACGAAAAATTGCTGGTATCTTTTATTAAAATTTATCTTAATTCCACTATTGAAAGCGCAACCAAACGAAGCTCATTATAGTCTTTCAAATATTGAAAAGCATGGATTTATAAAATCTATAATTACTCAAAACATTGATTCACTTCACGAAAAAGCAGAAAGTAAAGATGTTATAAAATTTCATGGAAGTGCAGATAGTTTTAGTTGCACAAGGTGCAAGAAAAAATTTCAATTTAATCAACTTTTTAGCAATGATGTTATCAAGAAAATTGAAAATGATAAATATTTTGCAAAATTAATTGAAAAGGATTTTATAAGTGAAAAAGATATAACAGAATATCAATTTGATTCAAACTTTACTATCCCAAAGTGTGACAGATGTGGATCAATCATTAAACCTGATATTGTATTTTTCAAAGAACCTATTCCAGAGGAAGCATTAAACGCTAGTTTTTACCATGCTGAAAATGCAGATTGCCTTTTGATTATAGGAACATCGGGAGTAGTATATCCTGCAGCAATGATACCACAGGTTGTAAAAAGAAATAATGGTAAGATTATAGAGATAAATCCCGAACCATCAGAATACACATATAGTATCACAGATATATTCATCAAATCTTCTGCATCCTTGGCACTTAGCGAAATATCTCAAAAAATTATAAAAAAAGACTTATAAAACAAGATAAAATTTGATTTAATTTTTGATTTAATTATTGATTATTTTCCTTTACTTAAATTTCCAGAACTTTCACTATCTTTTCTGGGTCAAGCCTATAAGGAGAACCAATCCCCTGATAAAATCCATGTTCTTTTATTAAATGAATCGAAAGATCGCTATATTTAATCTGCTCGTTAATCTTTGTATTTATAACTATTATCTCTGATTTTTGATATATCCCTTTTTCTCCAAAAGGACATGGAAGTTTTCCTCTATAAATTTCGACTTTTATTTTAAAATGATCCTTATAATCTACAAACTGCTCAAGTCCTTTTAATCCAATCTCTTTAAATTCAATTAACTTTTCAGCAATAATCTCATGAGTTAAACCAAGCCTTTTAACTTTTTCATTATCATCATCTATAATGTCAACAAGATTTCTTTTATCTTCTCCTAAAAACCCATTTAAAACAAGATTTCCTTTTTTCATCCTTTCTTGAACCTTAGAATAAAATATGTCCTGTTTCATACGTTTAATCCTTATTTTTATTAATTTTATTTTTTAATTATTTTAATTTTTTTATTATATTTTATTTAATCTAATTCTTTTATTTAATTTTTTAATTACCCTCTTCTGTTTTTAACATTATAAATTCTTTTTTAATATTAAGATTAAAAACATCACAATCTTTTATATAAATTCTTAATTTTTTTATCTAATTAAATAATTAAAACTTATTTAATTATTAAATTTCATTTACTATCAATAAATCTTTAATCAATATTATTATAAAACTAAATAATTATAAAACTAAAAAATTTAAGTTGTTCTAAGCAAATTTATCATAATATATTTTTTCAATAGGGATCCCTTTCTTTGTCAATACAGAAATACAAGCATTAATCATACCAGGAGAACCACAAAGATAAGCCTCTTTATTTTCACCATTTAAAACATACTTATCGACAACTTCTGTAATAAGACCTCTTTCCCCTTTCCAAGATGGATCGGAATTTGAATCTGATAAGGCTGGAATAAACTTAAAATTTGGCATATCCTTCATCAATTCATCCATCAAGTCAATTAAAAATAGATCTTTAGTGGTTTTAGCTCCAAAAAAATATGTTGCTTTTCTATTTATTCCTTTTTCTCTCATATCCAAAAGTATGGATTTTATGGGAGCCATACCAGAACCACCCGCTATAAATATAATTTCAGCATCTGTTGGTCTTAAATAAAACTCACCATAAGGCCCATTTATCTTAACTTTATCCCCAACTTTTAAGTATTGGTGGACATATGTTGTACATATACCATTTGGAACAAGCCTTATTTCAAGTTCAATTTTCTTATTATCTTTCGGATTTGACGCTATTGAATATGCCCTATATACAGATTCAGAAGATAGTTTATAAGGCGGTACTTCAAACTGTATATACTGACCTGCTTTGAATTCTATTTTCTGATCACCTTCAATCTCTAATGTAACCTGCTTAATATCATAAGTTAAATCAACTAGATTTACAACTTTTGTATCAAATTGTTGAACAGAAAATAAACTTTCAGGTATTTCTATATCAAGGTTTGACTTAACCTTAATCTGACAGGATAACCTTACATTGTTTTTCTTTTCTTCTTCTGATAAATAAGGAATCTCTGTGGGGAGAAATGGTGTATCTAAATTTTTTATTTTAACCTTACAATAACCACAGGATCCTCGACCACCACAAGCAGAAGGAATGAAAATCTTTTTTTCTTTCAATGCAACAAGAAGAGGTTTTCCACCTTCAACAGTTATTTTCTTTTTATCATTTATATTTATTTCGAAATCGGGATAATTATTTATTATTAAATCTATAATAAGAATCAAGATAACTAACACAGAAGAAATGGAAGTCACAGCTAATACTGAAGAGAAAAAAATTATCATTATTCCTCCATTTTAATTAATTTTTATTATTCCAGAAAAACCCATAAATGCGATCGCCATAATACCAGAAATTATTAAAGATATAGCAGCTCCTTCTACACCTTTTGGTAAAATATTTTTTGAGATCTTCTGCTTTATAGCAGCAAGTAAAATTATAGCTAAAAGCCAACCCAAGCCACTTCCAAGTCCATAAAATATTGAATTAATAAAAGAATATTGCCTGATTATCATAAATAAATTTACACCTAAAATAGCACAATTTACAGTTATCAAAGGTAAAAAGATGCCTAATGAATAATAAAGAGTCTGTGAAAACCTTTCAATTATCATTTCAAGAATCTGAACTATACCTGCGATAACCATTATAAAAACTATAAATCTTAAATAAGTTATATTTAAAGGAACTAAAATAAGATAATAAACAAGCCAGCTAAGTGGTGTTGTGATTGTCATAACAAAAGTTACTGCTATGCCAAGTCCGACAGCAGATTTCATCTGACTTGAAATAGACAAAAATGAACACATCCCAAGATAATATGACAATAAGATATTACCGGTAAACACAGATGCAAATAAAATTGCAATTGGAGAGATATTCATAAAATTACCTCTTATTATTCTTAATAATTATTTTTCAACTATTATTTTATTATTATTTCATTATTGTAATTATTTTTCATTATTTAATTTATTCTTTAATTTTTATCTATTTTTTTCTATCCTTGGAATATAATATCCTTTTACAAGCCATATAATAAGTGCTAAAAGAAAAAAAGCTCCAGGCGCCATTATCATAATATTCCAGCTTACCCAATTAGATCCAAGAAGCTTATGACCAAATATAGAGCCTGAACCTAAAAGTTCTCTTATTATCGAAATAAATATAAGTACAATTGAATATCCAAGACCAGAAGAAAGACCATCCAAAAATGATGGGATAGGGGGATTCTGAAGACCAAAAGCTTCCGTTCTACCCATGACAATGCAGTTTGTTATTATAAGACCTACATAAGGACCAAGTTGCTTTGAGATATCAGGTAAATATGCTTTTAATATTAAATCAACAATTATTACCCAAAAAGATATTACAAGGACTTCTATAATCATCCTTACTTTAGAAGGTATAATTTTTCTTATTATTGATAAAGAAAAAGAAGATAGACTTACCGTAAAGATTAAACCAATGCACATTACAAGAGTATTTTTAACTGAATTTGTAACTGCTAAGGTGGAACAGATACCAAGAACCTGGATAAGTATTGGATTATTAGTTAAAATGTTTTCCTTAAACATATTATTCTTTTTTGCCATAATTTTCCCTGCTTATCATTAAATTTTATTATAAATCTATCCATAGTCATATAAATATTTAAAAAATATTTGAACTCTATTCTAATTTTTCAAGGTTAAAAGCTTTTACATAATCTTTTCCGATTTTTATGAGGTTCAAAACATAGTTAGTAGTATTTGTTGCACCAGTTATTGAAGAAATTTCATCAAACGCTGGTTTTTCTTTTTCTGACACCAATCTATTGATAATATTTTTCCCTCTAAATTGATTTTTAAACCAGCTTTCAACTATTCTTCCACCAAGACCGGGGGTTTCATTTTGACTTATAAACTCAATTCCTGCAATTGTTTCAAGATCTTTTCCTATTGCTAAAGCAATGGTTATTTCACCCCAAAGTCCAGGACCTGAATAAATTAAAACATATCCTTTACTTAAAATATCTTCATTATTAAGCTCTCTATTCTCAAAATAATAGATCTCAACACTTTCTCTGATTCTAAGCTCCTTAATAGAACTATTATAAAGTTCAAATATCTGTAAATTTTTTTCAGGCAAGCTAAAACCCGCTGCAATCAGGATAGCCTTTTTTTTGAATATACTATCATTTTCTTTAATTCTTGTCTGGGTAAAACTATAAATTACAGCAAGTATACTTATTAAAATTATTGAAATGATTATTACCACTAAAAGATTATTAAATAATTGCTTGATTTTATCTTTTTTCATTTTCCCTCTTTCTTAATATTTTTACTGTTTTAATTTTTTTAATAAAATTTTTATTTTATATTTTAATTTTCAATTTTATATTTTAATTTTTATTTTAACATATGCTATTCAAATACGGTTTTCTTGTTTATTTTCCTTTTTTTATTATTTATATTTTTCTAATTTTTATTTTTTTATAATTTTTTTATAATCTTTTAATAATTTTTTTAACATTTTTTTAATTTTCTCTTTTTGTAATTTATTATTTTTTATTTAATATTCCTTTTATTACTAACTTTTTATTTATCTATTTCTTATTTTTTTGAATTTCTTTTATTAAATAATCAATAAATGGTGCAAATGTATTGGAAATAAGTATTGCGAACATTGCGCCTTCTGTCCATATTCCAAAAAGTCGAATTATAACTGTCAAGAAACTATAAAGTGATCCATAAATAAACTTACCAGTTTTTGAAGTAGCAGAAGTTACAGGATCTGTCATCATAAATAAAAGTCCAAATAACCATCCTCCACTTAACATCATATAAATTGGATTTGCAGATTTACCTGAAAAGTAGAAAATATAGGAAAAGAAAATGAAACTTACAAATCCACTTAAAACAATTTGCCAAGAAGCATATTTTTTATAAATTAAAAAAAGCCCTATAATTAATATTAATAATATAAAACCTTCACCAATACAACCCGATTTATTCCCAAAAATAAAGTTTAGTATAAGATTAATATCAAGCTTGAAAGATGGACCTTTTGATAAAATCTCTTTTAATGGGGTAGCTGAAGAGATTGTATCTACCTTATATTTCATTAATCCTGCTGGAAAATTTATTAAAGGTTTATACCATTTTGATGTAAGATATGGTCCAAATGATATATATATAAAAGCTCTAGCAGTAATTGCGGGATTAAAGACATTTTTGCCAAATCCTCCAAAAAGCATCTTGCCAAAAGTTATACCAAAGATAATTCCAACAACAGATATCCATATAGGAATTGTAGGAGGAAGTGTTAACACATAAAGGATAACAGAAACGAAAATTGCTATTGAAATTTTTTGTTTAAGCAATCTTGCAAAAAGATATTCTGTTAATAAGGCAAAAAACAATGTAATCAGAAAAATTGTAAGAACATGCCATCCATAAAAATAAATCCCACAAATTAAAAGCGGAATTAAAGCAAAAAAAGTATTGCTCATCATTGGCTGTTTTAAGAAGTTTTGTCCGAAAAATGAATTATTCTTCTCCATTAAATCACCTATTAAAATATTAATTTAAAAAATTTAACCTCAAAAAATATTATAATATTAAATTAAAAAATTCAAATTATAAGACATTTTATTTTTATTTTATTTTTTAAAACAAAAAAATCTTTTAACAGAATAAAAAATTACCAAATTACAAATAAAATAAAACTTAAAGCCAAAAACAAATTAAAAAAAATTAAAATATACAAATAAGACTTAATAAAGAAGCTGTCCGCTTTAACGGACAGCTATATTTGTTATACTTAATTTAAAGTTATCTACAAAAATAAAATTTTTATATTTTATAAAAAATAATATCTAAAAGAATAGTGTTTAATAATAATTTTTTAAATCCATTAGAAATCTTCACAAAGAATTTCAAAGTAGCTTTGTGGATGAGCACAAACAGGACATTTAATAGGCGCTTCATTTCCCTGATGAATATGTCCACAATTTCTACATTTCCACAGCTTTGGAACTTCTCTTGCGAACATCTTTTTTTGCTCAATAAGTTCAGCAAGTTTTAAGTATCTTTGTTCATGATGCTTTTCAACATTTGCTACACCTCTATACAGGATAGCAATTTCCTGAAAACCTTCTTTTTCTGCAATATCTGCAAAATGAGGATAAAGCTCAGTATATTCTTCATGTTCGCCCATTGCAGCAGCTTTTAAGTTTTCTAGAGTTGTCCCTATTTTACCAGCAGGATAGGAAGCAGTTATTTCTACAGCACCACCTTCTAAAAAACTAAAAAATCTTTTTGCATGTTCTCTTTCATTTTTTGCAGTCTCATCAAAAATTTCAGCAATCAATTCATATCCTTCCTTTCTTGCAACAGAAGCAAAATAATCATATCTCATCCTTGCCTGAGATTCCCCTGCAAAAGATTTAAGCAAATTCTTTTCAGTTTCTGTACCTTTTACACTTTTCATAGACCCTTCCTTTAAATCAATTTTAATAATTTATTTGTTAATTATAAATAAAATTAGCTTTTCCATACTCCATGAAGATTACAATAAATTCTTGCTTCAAGTTTTGATCCCGAACAACTAAAAACAGCTTTAGGCTCCATACCAGGAGTAAGCATAGCAATATGCCTTATACCATCCGCAATAAGTTCAATAAATTCAATATAGTGCTTTTCTTCCATAGGATGAGGTACTGAACCAACTTCAACAATAATTTTATCAGATTCTTTTTTGATTACAGGTATATGTTTCTCCTTTGAAGCTTCGACTGTATTTTCCTCAAGGTATTTCATAGGCTGACCACAACAAACAAGTTCCCCTTTACCTTCATGTACTACTTCAACTACATTTCCACATATTTCACACTTGTAAATACCATGCATTTTAGCCATAAAATTCCTCCTTTTTATTCAAAAATTTCTAAGTCTTTATAATATTATAAAAAAAATAGAAAATAAAGTCAAAAATATTATTAATAGTTTATCAATTTTCATTAATTTTAATTTAATTTCAATTATTTTTCCTTTATTCATATTCTTTCAATAGGTTAACTAATTTATTATAATGCGATTTCTCTTCCAAAATTATATTTTGTAGTATATCATAATCATTCTGATTTAAATATTTTTGAAGCTCAAAATAATATAAAATAGAATAAAGTTCAACATCGATAGCATAATTAAGAATATCCAGAATATTTCCTTTTTCTAATCTTTTTTCTTTAATCTTGAAAAGGGAGATATTTGCATATTGGTATAGATATTCATAATAATCATCAGGTAGAGGATTTTCTGGATCATATGTTTTATCATTTTCTAAAAGTCTTAAGAAAAATGAAGAATGCTCTTTCTCCTGTTTAGCAAGATCATTAAAAATTTGCTTAACTTCACTTTTGGTCTGTAAATTTGCCTGCTCTTTATAAAATTTTTCACCTCTTTGTTCAAGAGCAATAGCAAGACTTAACAGTTCAGTAAGGTTAAGTTCTTTTTCAAGTTTCATAACTAAATCCTTTTAAGTAATTAGTTTTTCTTCTTATAATATAAAGTAAAGTTTCTATTTTATCAAGAAAATAATTCTTTAAAGCTAAAACTTATATATAATGTTTTTATTCTTAATTTTATTAATCACTATTCATCAATAAATTTTATATTTTTGCTTTTCAAAAGTATATTTTTTTTCTTCACAATTTCATTGCATAATTTTATTGCTTCAATTGCATCTTTTGCATAAAGTACTTTATATTCTTTCGCAATAGATTCGTTCATAGAAGTGCCACCTGCAATAATTGGTGTGTATATTTTTTTTGATTTTAAGTAGTTTGAAACGATTTTTATTTGTTCTATAGTTGAAGTCATCATTGCAGAAAGCCCTATAATATCGGGTTTGAACTTTAAAACACTTTTATATATTTTTTCTTTACTTACATTTTTACCAATATCAAAAACCTCGAAACCATAACTTTTCAATATTGTTGCAATTATTTTTTTGCCTATATCATGTATATCTTTTTCGACAGTAGCAAGTAAAACTTTCCCTTTTATATAATTTTCTTTTTCTTTTATTTGTGAATTTAGTAAATCAAATGCAATTTGCGAAGTCTCAGAAGCTATTAAAAGATGTGGCAAAAAAATCTTGCCTTCTGAATATAATTTACCTATTTCTTCCATTTTTTTTGAAAGATATTTTTCTATTATATCAATAGGTTTTTCTTCTTTTAATTTTTCATTAATAAAATAAAGCAAATGATCCTTATCACCGCTTATAATACTTTCTAACAAAGGATCATTAAATTCAATCTCATCTTTCTTATTATAAAGATTATTCAATAAAAGATACCCTTCTATAATTTTCATACTCATCATAGATGATGTATCGCATATTGCTGCATTAAGCCCTTTTTCCAATGCTAAGGCTAAATATGTTGAATTAATATTTTTTTTTTCTTTTATTCCATAAGAAAGATTTGATAGTCCCACAATCGATTTAAGTTTTTTTCTATTTAAGTATTCTATTTGTTTTAATGACAATCTGTAATCTTTACCAGAATTTATCGGAAATATTAAAGGATCAAAAAATATTCTTTCTTTATCTACTTTATTTTCTTCAACTATTTTTATTGCATCTTCTATTATTCTTATTCTTTTTTTATAATCTTCAGTTATATCTTTTTTCATAATAAGTATGACAAGCATTCCTCCAAATTTTTTGATTAATTTAAGATGTTTTTCAAGTTCTTTTCTCTTTGCAATTGATGAGTTTACAATACATCGGGCAGGATATTCTTTCATCGCAATACTTAATAGTTCAGTATTCATAATATCTAAAGAAAGTGGAATACTATTATTTTTATCTAAAAATTGAATAAAATCCTTAACAATTTCATCTGTAATTTGGTCTTCTTTACCAAAATTAATATCCAGACAACCTGCTTTCTCCTCTTGCTGCTTTAAAACAAGCGGTAAAATTTTATCAAAGTCTTTGTCTAAAAATAAATTTTGAATTTTTTTATTTGCAGAAGCATTTATTTTTTCACCAACTATTAAAAATGGATAAACACTTTTAATGATAGTTCTTGAGCTAATATATTGCCTATCTTCCACCTTCCTTTTTACAGGTTTTATAGTTCCTACAAATTCTATCATCTTTTTTATATGATTAGGGCCAAAGCCACAGCAACCTCCTATAATATTGGCTCCAAGTTCAGCATAGGTTTTTGCAAAATTTGCTAATTCTTCTTCAGTAACATTATAAATTAATTTACCTTTTTCATATCCTGGATTTGATGCATTTGGTTCAATAGATATAGGCTTTTTAGATATTGAAGTCATTTTTTTAAAAACAGGTATAATATCACCACATGATAGACTACAATTTATACCGACGACATCGACATCAAGATCATTTAATAAAGTTGTAAATATCTCTATCGATGTCCCTGTTATGCTTATGCCATTTTTTAAAAATGTCATCTGGACAATTAATGGTATATCATCATCAATATCTCTGATTGCTAAGATGGCAGCCTTTAATTCTTTAATATCTGAAAATGTTTCTAAAATAATACCATCTACATTAGCTTCAATAAGAACTTTTGCTTGCTGATAAAACAGATTATAGCAATCCTCAAAAGAAATTTCTCCAAAAGGCTCGATATAAGTTCCACAAGGGCCAATATCACCAAATATTAAACTACTTTGCCTTGCAACACTTTTTGCAATCTCGACAGCTTTTACATTTATTCTTTCAATCTCTTTTTCATATCCTAAGGCTTTTAATTTTAATCTGTTTGCACTAAATGTATTTGTTAGCAATATGTCAACTCCAGCATTTATATATTCATTTTGCAAATCTCTTACAGCTTCTGGATTTTTAATATTTAAAAGTTCAACAAGATCTTCTTTGTAACCTCGTTTAAAAAACTCGGTTCCATATGCACCATCCAAAAATAAGACTCTTTCTTTTATCAAATCATTAAATTTTTCTCTTTTCATAAATACCACCCTATTATATAAACCTACTATAATATATTTCTATCATATATGTTTATATTTTTGTAGTTTTACAAAGAAAAATTATTACAAAATCAAGCACTTTTATTTTTTCATTTAAATATATTTTCAATAATGTTGAATTTTTAATTTTTTCAAATATCTTAATTACTGATGGTAGTTTATTAAAAGTAAATCTAAATTAAATAAAATATCTATAAAAAAGTTATTTAAAATTTTAATTTAATATGAATTTATTGATTTAATCTTTTCTATTTCAATAAATTTTATTATTATTATTTATGAATGAGGAATCAAAATGTTGCAAAAATTCTTAAAAGCAAAAATACATAGAGCTAAAATTACTCAGGCAGATTTAAACTATGTTGGTTCAATAACTATAGACGAAGCTCTTTTAGAAGCAAGTGGCATAAAGGAATTTGAAGCAGTCTGGATATATAACATTAACAATGGCGAAAGATTTGAAACCTATGTCTTAAAAGGCGAAAGAAACTCTGGAATTATAGGTTTAAATGGTGCTGCAGCGAGAAATGCTATGGTTGGTGATCTTGTTATAATAGCAAGTTATGTATATCTTTCTGAACAAGAGTTAAAAAGCTTTAGCCCCAAAGTTTTACTTGTTGATGAAAATAATAGAATTAATGAAATTAGAAAATTTGACCTGTTAGATTAATTTTTATATTGCATTTATCATTATTATATTCTAATATTTTCATAATTTAATAAGGTAGTTGGTGTTAGTGTCAAGAATTGTGTTTTAATAAAATAATAAATATTTTTTTCTTATTTATTTTTTTAATTTTTTATTTATTTTTTTCTTAAATTACTAATAAAATGAATAATTATATCAAAATATATCATAGAATCAAAATTTTGAAAAATTTGCATTTTTCCCTTCTTTGAATTATTTTTAAATCACAAAAATTAAAAAATATTTTAAAAATTTTCAAATTATTTAAATTCAAATGCTTCTTTTTCCGATATAAAGAAAAAGCAGAAAAATAAGGGAAAGGAGTCATAAAATGAAATTCTCAAAAATAGCTGTTCTGTTTTTAATTCTGATTATTTTTGCTGCCTTTTTAGTAAGTAATTCAAACCTAACTGCGCAACAAACAATGAATAAAAATGAACTAATTACTTCAATTGTCCTTGAAACATTTGAAAACAACGACAGAGGTTGGTATGCAGAAGGTTCAAAATATACTAAAACAGGCTTTCCACAATGGCAAACAAAGATAGAAAACTGGCCAACTTCACTATTTGGTCAAAAAGGTGATCCAAACAATAAATATTGTTTTGGAGTAAGGACTTCTTATTATAGGATGGGATATAACTACCTATGGATTCTACCTAAAGAACCTATAAAGACACCTGGAATTGCAAAAGCTTTTTATATCTGGGTCTGGGGTGCTAATTTTGCATATGATTTTGAATTACAGGTAACAGATTATACTGGAATCAGTTATTCTCTTCCTGGTGGTAAATTAAATTTTCTAGGTTGGAAAGTTTTAAGAATCGATGTTCCTAATTATATACCACAATTACAGATTCAACTTCCTAGAATTAAAAATCTTCTTTTTAACAAGTTTATCATATGGTCAAATCCAGGTGCTCCTCTTGAAAACTTCTATATCTATCTTGATCATTTTTCAGTTCTCACTGATATAGCTCTTGAAACATATGATGGTGATTCATTAAACAATGTTGATCAGATCTGGACAAATCCAGAATCAAATCAACAGGGTAATAAATAATAGTAACCCAAAAAAGGATGGTTACCATGAAAAAGATAAAATATTTAGTTTTTATTTTAATTTTATTTGTTGGTTTTTTATTCTCAAATCTTTTAAATTTACAGGCTCAACAGGTTTCAACAACTCAAAATATGGAACCTGGAGTTCAGGAAGGTGAACTTCTTGCAGATATTATCATATCAAAATTTGAAGATGCAGAATCATGGTCGGGTCAGATGCCACTTGATCAAGGGAACATCTTTTTAATGAAAAGATATGGTAAACCAAATGCCCTTCCACAGGTCGATCCAACAACTGGTGTTGAAAACAAATATGTTCTTGGTGTTAAAGTCATGTTCAACAAAAGAGGCTACAATAGATTTATTGTTAGACCTCCTAGACCAATAAAAGTCCCTGGAATTACAAAATCTCTTTCGATCTGGGTTGCGGGAAGGAATTTCAGTCATACTCTAATTTTTGTGGTTAGAGATTATTATAATCAGGATAAACTTTTAAAAGTTGGTACATTGAACTTTTTAGGATGGAAAAGACTTACTTTTGTAATTCCTCCAACACTAGTGCAGGATGAATATCATTATACTGAACTTGAAGGTATTACATTTATGGGTCTTGCTGTCGAGACAAATCCGGAAGAATCCTATGGAACTTTCTATGTTTACTTTGATGAATTAACCGCAAAAACAAATGTATTTAATATGTCAACTCAAGATAAAGATGACATGGTTGATAACTGGTAAATCTCCTTTCCATAATTTATAGAAAAAGGGGCTATCTTGTTTGATAGCCCCCTTTTTTATTTATACATTACATCTGTTTTTTAATAAAGTAAATTTTAAATATTAAATTTTTTCAGAAATTTAATCAGTATTATTTTAATGTTTTATCGACAATTTCATCAATAAAATCAGTATCTGCTATCTCTGGTATTGTAATATGAGAATCTTTTTCTCTTTTATTATATGTAATAGCAGTAGTTATAGCATTTTCATTTCTTGCCCATGATCTTCTTGCAATACCACCAATTACATCCCAACTTACAGCACTTTTTATTATTCTATCTGTCTGCTCACTTCCATCGAGTAAAAGTCCAAAGCCTCCATTAAATGATTTACCAATTCCTACTCCCCCACCATTTGATAAGACAGCCAGAGTCATACCTCTTGCACAATTCCCCGCAAAACAATGAACTGCCATTTCAGACATGACATTACTTCCATCATATATATTTGCTGTCTCCCTAAATGGAGAATCTGTACCAGAAACATCATGATGATCTCTTCCAAGCATAACTGGACCGACTTCTTTATTTCTAACCATCTCGTTAAATTTTAATGCGATTTTAACCCTGCCTTCTTCATCTGCATAAAGAATCCTTGCCTTTGTTCCAACAACAAGTTTATTTTTTTCAGCATCTCTTATCCAGTTATAGTTATCTCTATCCTGAGCTCTTCTTTTAGGATCAATGCATGACATTGCTGCCATATCTGTCTTTCTTAAATCTTCATCTTTTCCAGAAAGGCAAACCCATCTAAAAGGACCATAACCATAATCAAAGCAGATTGGTCCCATAATATGTTCAACATAAGATGGGAAGATAAATCCTTCTGATGTGTCAACTTTATTTTTCGATATCTCTTTTTCACCTGCATCAAACACGGCTTTCATAAAAGAATTACCATAATCCCAGAAATATGTTCCTCTATTTACCATCTCTCTAATAAGGATAAATTGTTTTTTTAATGAAGCATCGACTGCTTTTTTAAATTTTTCTGGCTCATTTTCAAGTAAACTTCTAGCCTCTTCAAATGAATAACCTTGAGGGATATATCCTCCTTCATAAACTGCATGACAGGAAGTTTGATCTGATGCAAGTTCTATCTTAATATTATTGTTAACCGCATATTCCCATAAGTCCACTATATTACCATAATAGGCTATTGATAAAGCCTTGCCCTCTTTTTTTGCTTTCATTGCGGTATCAAAAGTTTGCTTGATATCTTTACATATTACCGAAACCCATCCCTGATTATATCTTGTTTCTATTCTTGAATAATCAACTTCCGCTATTATTCCTACCCCACCTGCAATTTCTACTGCTTTAGCCTGAGCACCACTCATACCACCAAGACCAGAAGAAAGGTATATTACCCCTTTTAAGTTACCCTCATCTGGTATTTTTAAATATAATCTTCCTGCATTTAAAAGAGTGATATAGGTTCCATGGACTATTCCCTGAGGACCTATATACATCCAACCGCCTGCTGTCATCTGTCCATAATTTGCTACTCCCATAGCAGCAGCAACAGCAAAGTCTTTAGGATTATCGAACATTCCGACCATTAGCCCATTTGTAGATATGACTCTTGGTGCATCTTTTTTACTTGGAAAAATACCCAGAGGATGCCCTGATTGAACTACTAAGGTTTGTTCATCTGTCAATATTTCAAGATATTTTTTGATAAGTCTATATTGCATCCAGTTCTGCATTACCTGTCCCGTCTCTCCATATGTTACAAGTTCATATGGATAAAGGGCTATATCGAAAGAAAGATTATTATCTATCATTACCTGAAGAGCCTTACCTGCAAGGCATTTCCCCTCATATTCATCAATAGGTTTTGGTTTTATATCTCCGTAAGGTCTATATCTATAGCCATAAATTCTACCACGACTCATCAATTCCTGTAAAAATTCAGGTGCAATCTCTTTGTGTAAATGTTTTGGAATATATCTAAGGGCGTTTTTAAGAGCAATTTTTATCTGATTTTTATTTAAAACCATACCCCTAGAAGGAGCCCTTCTAATACCATCAATAAATTTTGGATATTCCGGTAAATTATCTGGTAATTTTATTTCCATAACAAACCTCTTTTCTAAACTATGTTTTATAAAAACTGAAATTCTTTTTTCTTATAAAGAAGACTCTTTATACAATTTTGTAAACTAAGTTATATATAAAACCTTATTATAAAAAAATAACTTTATTATAACTTTTTTATACCTTGCCCGCCGAACCCAATACATTGATATTTTTATCCATGTACATCTTAATTAACTCTTCTCTTGCAGGACCAAGATATTTTCTTGGATCGAATTCAGATGGTTTTGTCGCTAAAATTTCTCTAATCTTTGCAGTCATCACTAATCTTCCGTCAGAATCTATATTTATTTTGCAAACAGATGACTTTGCTGCCCTTCTAAGCTGATCTTCAGGAACACCAACAGCATTTTCCATTTTACCACCATATCTATTGATCATGTCTACATAATCTTTTAATACACTCGAAGCACCATGAAGAACTATTGGAAAATCTGGAATTCTTTTCTCTACCTCTTCTAAAATATCAAATCTTAAAGGAGGTGGTGTCTCGCCAGGTTTGACTTTAAATTTATATGCCCCATGTGAAGTTCCGATAGCTATAGCAAGAGAGTCTACACCGGTTGACTTTACAAAATCTTCTACCTCTTCAGGTTTTGTATAATGATGAACTTCAGATTGAACATGCTCTTCAATTCCTGCTAAAACTCCTAATTCACCTTCAACTGTGACATCAAATTCATGAGCATATTCCACAACTTTTTTTGTTAAAAGAACATTTTCTTCATATGGTAAATGAGATCCATCTATCATTACTGAAGAAAATCCGCTTAATATACAACTTTTACATAATTCAAATGAATCTCCATGGTCAAGATGAAGCACAATTGGAATTTCTGGTAACTTCTTTTCAGAAGCAAATTCTTTCATAAATTCTACTGCGCCCTGGGCAAGATATCTTAATAGTGTCTGATTTGCATATTCTCTTGCACCTTTTGAAACCTGCAAAATAACCGGAGAACTTGTTAGCACGCAGGCAATAATTATAGCTTGAAGTTGTTCCATATTATTAAAATTATAGGCAGGTATTGCATAGCCACCTTTTAATGCTTTTTTGAAAAGCTCCTTTGAATTCACAAAACCAAGTTCTTTATAGCTTACTATCATAGTTCTCTCCTTTTATTATTTTCTAACTTCAAAGTAATTATAATAATCATATTTTTGAAATCAATTATTTTAGTCTTTTATTGAAACCTTTTTTTAAAAACCTGCTCAAATGGTTCTTTCCAATAGATTTTACCTTCATTTTCAATTGTTTCGTAAATTCTATATTTTGAAAGAATTTCATGTGGAGAAAACCAGAGTTTTACTTCATATTCTGATGCATCATTAAAACTCGCATGTATTACATTTTCATATCTAACTACAACATGGCCATTTTCATCAAAAATTTCATTTCCATTTTCATCTTTTACAATAACATTTCTTCCATACTTTTGTCTTAAAGTAACAATTTTTTTATCTGGTTCTATTTCCATGGGATTTGTTTTGCCAACTATTGAACGAATTGTACTACATGCATTTTCACCCGCATATACAAATGCATAAACCCATTGAAAACTATGATATCCGCCTAAAAGGTATTTTATTACATCCTGATAAAATGGTTTATCGCGATGTTCATAATAATGATATGCAGCAAGCTGGTAAGTAGGTTCTACAACTTTTGCGCCAACTAAAAAGAGATCTTCCCTTTCAAGATGAGAAAGAACTTCTCCAACAAGAGAAAGTTCTACTCCATCAGGTTTAATAAGGACAAGACAATGTTCCATTTTAATTCCTTTTATTTATTTTATTCATTATTAAAAATATTTAGAATTTATAATTTAATTTATCTTAAATTTTATTTTTAATTAAATCAACTTCGATTTTGTCAAAATAAAATTTAGAAATGACAAAAAAGCCTTTATTTTCATTTTTTTCTTCTTTTTTATTATAAGAGCATAATTCTATATATCTATCTTTCAATACCTTTTTAACAATAAATGTTTGACCAATATTGACATTAATTGACTTAAATCTTTCAAATATTCTTCTGGAAATTCTAATTTCTTTAATCTGAATAATATCGCCAATTTTAACTTCAGATAAATCCATAAATTTGCACTTTCTTTTTTTATTTATTATTGAAAAATATTAGATTTAATTTTTTCTCCTATAATCTTGAAAAACTATATCAATATTTAACTTTTTTGCTAATTTTTCCATCTGTGTTCTATCAACAATTTTTTCTACCAAAGTTGTTCTTGCCTGAAATTCTATTTTATTTTCTTTTACAATTTGCAATGTTTTTATAATTTTTGAAAAATCAAAATTTTGTAGTCCAATTGTTTGTGGGTATTTTTCTGGAATATTTTTAATATCTATAGAAATAAAGTCGATGATTTTTTTCATTATCAATTCTTCAACAACTTCAGGATTTGAACCATTTGTATCTAATTTAACTAAAATCTTCTTTTTCTTTATTTCATAAATTAAATCAATCAATTGCTGACCATGGATTGTTGGTTCACCTCCAGAAATACAGATCCCATCGATTTTCCCTTTTCTTTTCTCTATATGATTCAATATATAATCAAAAGGTATATTTTTAATATTTGGCAGAACTTTTTCGTCAACAAGATCAAAATTATGACACCATGGACAGCGAAAGTTGCATCCACCTAAAAAGATTACACTACATATTTTTGAAGGATAATCAATTAAGCTTACTGGAATAAAACCTTTAATTTCTAACATTAATTTCTACTAACTTTAAATTTCTATAATCTTTATATTTCTATATTTAGTTTTAAGTCTTATTTTTAATTATAATTTAATTTTTGTATTTTGTCTTACGCCTAATTTATTACATTTAATTTTATAATTAGTTTTATTTTATAAACTCATTGATTCTTTATTTTTTATATTTTAATTTATTAATATTCTTTCATTTTTCCTGATTTATATTAAATACCTTTCTTTCATAAAATTCCATTCTCTTACCATTATTCCAGTTCTGAACTGGACGATAATATCCAACTACCCTTGAATAAACTTCATTAGGTATTACTTTTAAGTTTTGAATATTATCCAGATCTATAAAATATTTATCTTTGTTTTCATCACCTTCTTTATCAATTGGTTTTTTATTATCATTATTAAATTGATCTGAAAACAAATCATATTCAAAAAGGTTTTGTTCATTTTTTGTTCTAGATTTTTCAATTTTTTCTACTTCTTTTTCCTTTTTATCTTCAAAAATTGAACTTTTAATCTTATCAAAATTAAATGCCTCTATATCTTTTAATAAAACTCCAAATTGATTTAATTCTTCTTCACTATGTTTTTCTTCACAAATCCATTTTTCTCCTGGTTGATATCCATGAACAGGACAGATGCTATATGTAGGTGTTATTGAAAAATAAGGTAAAGTATAAGTATAGGAAATTTTCTTAATTAGATTTTTCAACGAATCGATATCTACTATTTGCTGACCAACAAAGATATGAAGTACTGTTCCACCAGTAAATTTACTTTGAAGTTTATCCTGATGATCACAAACCTCAAAAAGATCATCTGAAATATTAACAGGAAGTTGAACCGAATTTGTATAATATGGTCTTGCTTCTGTTCCTGAAGTTATAATATTGCCAAATTCTTTTTTATCTATTAAAGCAAGTCTATAACTTGCTCCTTCTGCTGGAGAAGCTTCAAGATTAAACATATTTCCAGTCTCTTCTGAAATTTCTTCAATTTTAGAGAGGAAAAAATCCAGAACTTTTTCAGCAAATTCTTTACCTTCCTTTTCAATATAAGATATTTTAAGTAAATTCTGAACTGCTTCATTCATCCCAATAAGACCGATTGTTGAGAAATGATTTGCCCAATAATGACCTGTCTTCAATTTAACATCTTTTAAGTAAAATTTAGTATAAGGATAAAGTCCATTTTCTGTCAAATCCTCTATGACTTTTCTTTTTAATTCTAAAGAAGTTTTTGAAATCTGAATAATTTCATCCAATCTATTAAAAAAATCTTCTTCATCTTTAGAAAGATATGCTAACCTTGGAAGATTAATTGTAACTACACCGATAGATCCTGTCATAGGATTTGAAGCAAAGATACCACCTCTTCTAACCTGATGCTCTTTTTGCTCTCCTATAATTTTTTTAAGTCTTTGTTTTATCTTTTTATTATCAAGTTTAAGTCTACAACACATGCTTCTTGCATCTTCAACATCCATTGAAGAATTTACAAAATTACTAAAATAAGGTGTTCCATATTTTGCTGTAAGTTTCCATAAAAGATCATAATCTTTATTATCAAAATCAAAATCTTTTGTAATATTTATAGTAGGTATAGGAAAAGTAAAAGGTCTTCCTTTGCCATCACCTTCAAGCATGACTTCACAAAATGCTTTTAAGATCATTTTCATTTCATCTTGATATTCCGAATATGTTGAATCTATAAGTTCTCCTCCAATTATGACAGCTTTATCTTTAAGACTTGATGGAACAACAAGATCAAAAGTTATATTGGTAAAAGGAGTTTGAAATCCTGTTCGTGTAGGAACATTTAAGTTAAAGATAAATTCTTGCATCGATTGTTTTACTTCACTATAACTAAGTCTATCTTTCCTTATAAATGGTGCGAGTAATGTGTCAAAATTAGAAAATGCCTGAGCACCAGCTGCTTCCCCCTGCATAGTATAAAAAAAGTTTGCAATCTGCCCCAAAGCAGTTCGAAAATGCTTCGCTGGTTTACTTTCAACCTTACCTGCAACTCCCGTAAAACCTAAAAATAAAAGTTGTTCCAGATCCCAACCCACACAATATGAAGATAAAGATCCAAGATCATGAATATGAACAAAACCTTGCTTATGAGCATTTGCTATATCGGGTGTATATATTTTATTCAGCCAGTATTCAGAGATTAATGTTGAAGATATATGTGAATTTAATCCCTGAAGAGAATAACTCATATTTGAATTTTCACGAACTCTCCAGTCATTTTCCTTTATATAGTCTTCTATCATAGAAAAAGCAGCATTGAAAGCATTTGTTAGATTTCTTGCTTCTGCCCTTTTAGCCCTATATAAGATATACATTTTTGCTGTTTTTCTATACCCCATATTCATAAGGGTGTCTTCTACAAGATCCTGTATGGTCTCAATATCTACTATTTCGGTTTCAATCCTGGATACAACATATCCTGTAACCTCCCATGCTTTAGATTCATCTCCTTCTTTACTTGCAGAAAATGCTTTATTTATAGCATTTGCAATTTTTGATGGATCAAATTCTACGATTTTACCATCTCTTTTTTTAACCTTTGTAGCAATATTTGAAGATTGTCTTGATTTTACGAGCTGATTGACATATACTTTCATAAGTCCTCCACATGATAATTTCTTACTCGTCTTCCGGCTTCAAGGCTGTCTACAGGTTTTTGTTGCCTCTTTTCCTTCGCAGGATTTCCCACTGGAAAAGCAAAAACCATTCGTACCTTTTCACGGCTGTGTGGACAGCACAGGAATTTAACCTGTTTCCGTTAGTAAGAAATTTTTTATCTTTATAACATGAAATTTTTAACTTTCAAGAAAAAGGTCTTCTAAAATTTCTGAAATATCTTTCATCGTAAAAGGTTTTGGTAATATATTAACATTTTTATATTTACTTAGTTTCTCAACCCTTTCATCCATAGCAAGACCAGTGGTTAAAATTACATGTAAATTTTTTTCAACAATCTTATATTTTTCTTCCAACAAATTAAATATTTCAAAACCTGAAATCTTTGGCATTATAAGATCAAGTACTAATAGATCGATATTATCCTTTAGTTTTTCAAAAGTATCCAAAATTGATGAAGCATCACTTATCTGAAATATTTCAAAACCAAGTTTTGTTAAAATTTTATTAAAAACATCTTGCAATGTTTGATCATCTTCTATAATTAAGACTTTTTTACCATCAAAATTTATTTTATTCTTTTTTGAAATATTTTCACTTTCTTTTTTTACTAAATCTATCTTATAGACTGGCAAAAAGACTTTCATAGTGGTGCCAATACCGACAGTTGAATCGACCTCTATAAATCCCCCGTGATTTTCTATTATATTATATACAAGAGCAAGTCCAAGTCCACTTGATGTTGCTTTATCTTTGGTTGAAAAAAATGGATCAAATATTTTTCTTAGGTTTTCTTTAGGTATACCAACTCCATTATCTTTCACTAAAATCTTCCAATATTCTTTATCCTCTCTTTTCTCATTCTGCAAAGATAAAGTTAGAACTCCTCCTCTTACTTCATCTTCTTTTTTCATTATTGTCATAGCATGATAACCATTTATACATAAATTTAAAAGTGCCTGTTCAATTTGACTTTCAATCCCCCAAACGAAAGCTTCTTTTATTTTATTATCATAAATTATTTCCACAGATTTATCAAAAGAATGCTCACATATTTTTATTATATCATTTATACAATTCGAAACATTTACAACATCAAATTGTACTGTCTGTTTTTTTGATAATGACATAAGTTGATTTACAACAAGTTTTGCCTTTTGTGTAGATAGTTTCAAAATTTCAATATAATCTTCTATTTCTTTTTTACTGGTTATACCTTTTTTCACATCATCTTCTATCAATGAAATTGTACCTGTAATACTTCCAAGTATATTATTAAAATCATGGGCAATTCCAGAACTTAAGAGTCTAATACTCTCCATCTTTTGCATTTGAGTTAAAATGGAAAAATTTTTAACATTTTCTGTTTCATCATCTATTTTGATTATAACACCATTTAAAGTTTCTTTCTCTGCATTCGCTAGAAAAGGTATAAGGTTGATAGTATGATATCTTCCATTAAAATTAGCTTTTTCTATCAGTTTTTGATTGATGCTTTTGAATTGATAATTTTTAAAAACTTCTAAAATATCATTTTCTAATTCTAAAAAATAAGTATCAATTTCAAAAATATTTTTTTGTAAAACATCAGAAGCATTTTTTTAAAAAGTTTTTCAGCTGCTATATTCCATAAATTTACCTTAAATTGCCCATCTATAAATATTATAGCACTTGGCAGACTCTTAACTATACCCTCTATTAAAGAAATATTGTAATTTAATTTATCCAACATTTCATTAAAAGCTTTAGATATTTGACCTATTTCATCATCAGAATTGAATTTCAATTTACTGCTATAATCTCCTTTACTTATCTGATTGATAAAATTAAGCAATTGAAATAATGGAAAACTTAGATTCTTATTTAAAATATATAATATAAGCAAATTACTAAATGCTATTATTAGCAAAATATTTACAAAAAGAATAATTTTAACCTTTAATAATGAAAAGTAGTAATTTTTAAAATTATATCCTATTTTTGCTTCACCTATCTTAAAATTATGGGAATTTTCAATATCTATCTTTATTTCTTCTATTAAATTGGAACTGGTATTTATTTTTTCATAATAAGATTGATTAATCAAAAAACCATTATTATCAAATATATATACATAATTTACAATTTCCTCGCTTAGAAACTCCTGACAACTTTTTTCGACCCCAAAGTAATCATATCTTTCTAAATTAGGTGCAACTAAAGAAACAAATAATCTTGATAGTTTATCTTCCAGATATTTTTTTTGATTATCATAAAATGAGTTCATAAATAAAGTTATAATTGTTACAGAAATAAAAAGTATAATACTTAATGCTAAAAGAATATTTGTAGTTACTTTATAGGAAATTTTCCCTTTTGGGAAAGAATTTATATCCATTTTAAAACCTTATGATTTTATTATAATTTTTTTAGTCATAAACTGATTTTACAACTATTTCTTTTAAAATAATCTTATTTTTAAGTTGTTCTAAAAGATTTATTATTTCTTTACCGATAATTTCCTTAGTATATTTCATTTCAGAAAGACCAACTCCGTTTTCTTTCAGACCAATTCTATAGTTTTTATTAGAAAACTCTTTATTAATGATTTTATCTATTATATATACTACTCCAGTATCAAGATTCTTTATCATCGATGTAAGTATATACCCGGGGATTAAATAATCCTGATCGGTATCAACACCAATTGCAAATATTTTATTTTCTTTTGCATCTTTATTATTCTTTTGATTCTCAATTTCAAATTTTAACGCATCAAATATTCCCATATTTGTTTTTCCAGAAACAGCATAGATTATATCGGCATTATATTTTTCTAATATATTTTTCGCAATATTATATCCTTCCTGTTCATCTTGGAATGGGTCTTTTTTACTTATCTTGTCGACAAACCTATAAACTATATTTATTTTTTCATCTATATATTTTATGCCTTGAATAAAACCAATTAGAAAGTCATTTATTACAGGTATATCCATTCCTCCAATAAAACCTATAGTCTTTAACCCTGTCATTTTAGCAGCTAATACACCTGCTAAAAATGAACCTTCATTTTGTTTAAAACTAACGGAGCAGACATTTTGAGGATAATAGGAAAAAATTGTATCCATACATATAAAGTATACTTTTGGGTAAAGAGGAGCGACTTCTAAAATCGGTTTTTCAGCTAAAAAGCCATTGCCACAAATTACAATATCATTTCCATCCTTTATCGCATTTAATATTCCTTCTTTTATGTTATCAAAACTACCTGTAATATATAGTTTATAATTAATTTTATATAACCTGGAAGCATTTTTTACTCCTTCGATTTGCATATCTGCAAATCCTTTATCATCAATCCCTGAGATAACAAAACCTATTTTATGTTGAGATGAAATTGTTTTATTACTCATGAATATGAAATTTCCAAAAAGAACTATAAAAACAAATAACAACAATATAGATGATATTATCAATATTTTTTTCATATCCGCTATTTTCTCCAAATATTTCTTAAAATCTTTTTCTTTATTATTTCTATTTATTATTTTTTATTATTTTTTAGCTTAAAAATTTATTTTTACCTTTATTATTTCTTTATTATTATTTTTTTTGTCCATTATTTTATTTTTTTATTATTTATCTTTTGATTATTCTATTTTCCAAAAACAGATTTTACTAATATTTGACCATCAATAATTTTTTTTTGTAATAAATTTATCTTTTTAATAATATCATCACCTACTATATCTTTAGTAAATATCATAGGACTTAAACCAACACCATTTTCTTTTAAACCAAGATAATATGATTTTGATTCAAAATTATTTTTTATAACCTTATCTACTATAAATACAATAGCTTGATCCAGATTTTTAAGTACAGAAGTCAAGATAATTCCAGGATTTATATAATCCTGATCTGTATCAACTCCTATAGAAAAAATAGAATAGTCTTTACAAGCATTAAATATTCCTATATTAGATGCTGATGCAACTGCAAAAATAATATCTACTCCTTTTTCTCTTATCATTGCTTTTGCTATTTCATAGCTAATTTTTGGTGCATCCCAGACCTTTTCAAAATCTTTTACATAATTTGATATAAAATCTTTTTCTACCTTGCAATCTGATTTAATATAATTTATCCCTTGATTAAAACCTATAAAAAAATCTTCTATTACAGGTATTGGAGCACCACCAATAAAGCCAACCCTATCTTTTTTTGTCATTTCTGCAGCTAAAACACCGGCTAAAAAAGATGCTTCGTTTTGTTTAAATAGAATTGATGCGCTATTATGATATAAATTTTTACATAAATTATCCAAGACAACAAATTTTATTTGAGGATATTTTGGCGCAAATTGATCCAAAACCTTTTGTCCTGTAAATCCTTCCCCTATAATAATTAAATTTGAACCATTATCGATAAGAATCTGCGTATATTTCATGATATCTTCAAAATTTTTTGGAGCAAAATATTCAAAATCAATACCATATAGTTTTTTAGCAAGTACCAATCCATTATATTGCATGTCATTAAAGGATTTATCTCCAAGGCCACCAAAGCCGGTAATTAATCCTACTTTAATTTTAATAAAAAAATCATTCTTCTCCTTTCTGTATGATGCCTTTTTATA
>ERZ795050.1447-NODE-1447-length-30710-cov-8.024433_pt1 | contig 30710 bp, 27 predicted proteins | sample MGYA00375134_ERZ795050 | MGnify/ENA primary metagenome ERZ795050 (study PRJEB30179, sample SAMN05720221) | activated sludge metagenome | isolation source: Anaerobic digester | place: Japan | collected 2015-05-26 ... | reverse complement strand
TTCGTCCAACTCGCCGCCCTCTTTTGTTGGATCACCTGAATGTCAACACGACCTAATATTCCTCGACATGCTCTCACACTACAAACCATCACACCCGGTGTCAATAATAGGTGACTGTCCCTAATATCCCACACTACAAACCATCACACCCGGTGTCAATAATAGGTGACTGTCCCTAATATGTAGGCATCGGAGTACTGCCCCCAGTCTATCCGGGTTTGAACCTCGATCAGGCGATTCTCCCTTGACACGACGGGCGGCGGCGCCGCGAGCCAGAGGCTCCAACGCTTGGCGTTGGCCGTCGCGTCAAGGGTCCCGGCGTCCCAGGTATAGTCGAACGTGCCATCCTGCGTCAGGTTCCCGTCGTCGTAAATAGGTGACTGTCCCTATTTATCGAGAGAAAGAGCTGCATCCCCTTTTACAGCCCCCTTTGATCGCCCCGGGTGTCCGCCTGATCAGACCGAGGGGGACCGAGGGGATAAACCCCTCGGCTCGTCAAGACCGGGGGGGCAGCGTCCGCGGCGTGACGGCTAAGCCGGTTCTCCCTTGACACGACGGGCGGCGCGGCCGCGAGCCAGAGGCTCCAACGCTTGGCGTTGGCCGTCGCGTCAAGGGTTCCGGCGTCCCAGGTGCAGTCGAACGTGCCATCCTGCGTCAGATTCCCGTCATCGTCGTAGGCAAACGCCTCGGTCGGGTAGGTCGTGGAGGCGTACTGGTTCAGGTCGTTGGCCGTGTAGGTAGCGGCGGCATTACTCGTCAATGCAGCATAATACTTCTTTAATATCCTTATGACTCCTATCAAATAGGTGACTGTCCCTAATATTAGTTGCGACGGAAGGGACTAGGTCGTGTTGACATTCATTGTAGCGGTTTTGACGCCTTTGCCGATGTTGTTAAGGATGTCACGGGCCATGGATGGTTCGTCTGGTTGGTTCAGGGAGGAACGCGGCCATGCGACGGCACGAGATCGGCGACGAGCAATGGAACAAGATCAAGGATTTGTTGCCCGGCAAGCCGAGCGACCCGGGGCGAACAGCCCGGGACAATCGCGGGTTCATCAACGCGGTTTTGTGGATCGCCAAGACGGGGGCTCCCTGGCGTGACTTGCCGGAGCGTTTTGGGAACTGGAACTCCGTCTTCCAGCGATTCAACCGCTGGGCCAAACGCGGCGTATGGCAGCGGTTGTTGCGGGCCTGGCAGGATCCGGACTTAGAGCGTCTGATGCTCGACTCGACTATCATTCGGGCCCACCAGCACGCCGCGGGGGCGAGAAAAAAGGGGGCGATGATGAGGCCCTGGGGTGGTCGCGTGGCGGATTCGGCACCAAGCTGCACCTGGCCGTCGAAGCCCAGGGCCGTCCGGTGGAACTGACGCTGACGGGGGGCCAGGTTCACGACATCACCCAGGCGAACCGATTGCTGGCTGACCATAAGCCGGACTATGTGATTGCGGACAAGGCGTACGATTGCGACGAACTGGTGGCCGAAATCAAGGACCGCGGGAGCACGCCGGTGATTCCTTCCCGGGCGGGTCGGACGGTCCAGCGACGTGTGCTGAGGAAGCAGTACCGGCAACACAACCTGGCGGAGCGATTTGTGAATCGGATCAAGCGTTTTCGTCGCGTCGCCACCCGCTACGAGAAAACCGCCCGGAACTTCATGAGCTTCGTCCAACTCGCCGCCCTCTTTTGTTGGATGACCTGAATGTCAACACGACCTAGCCAGGAACTCCGATTCTCTTACCTATAACGAATTGCTAGAACTCATCGTGCTCTTTACATTCGCTGGGGGCGAGAGGCTGCTGACCTGATGTTTGTGCTTGGTACTTGTCAATCGCGGGGTCAAATCGGCCTGCATCAGTGGCTCACAATCGTGCAATTGGCCTCTGGGGCAAGCACCAGACCCGGGATACATTTAAATCAAGAGTTGCTCGGGCTCACGTGCGTTCTCGGGGATGGGCTCGCGTCCGGGGTCTGCGTTGGCACGGCTGAATCCCAATCGGGCCTGACGATTGCCGGCGTCGTGACAACAGGAGCCTGGGCTATCCGCAACCGGCAAGGCTCCCAGGCAAATGCGGTTGGAGATTTCGCTGCGAGGCTTGCCGAACGCTATGAAGATGAAGGGGATGGCATATTTGCTGACCTCGACGGGGCTTTTCTTGCTGTTGTTGGCGACATTAGATCGCGCAAGGTCGTTCTAGCCCGGGATCACGTTGGACAGTTTCCGCTCTACTATGCCCTCCTTGATCACGGTATTGCTTTCTCCTCTCAAGCTCATCTTCTGCTGGATGGCCCAGTGGTCGGCCGCCATCTTGATCGGGAGGGCGCTGCGCAGTATTTGTTGTTCGGCTTCCTGATGGGTAACAAGACGCTTGTTAAGGGTATTGCATTGCTTGAAGCCGGATGCGCTTTGCATTTTCAGCCAGAAGCAGGCAAATCTGAGGTCAGGAGATACTTCGTGTTGCCAAGCGGCGACGAAGAGCCCAATCCCGCTGCTGCTATTGATCAGATTGACGACTCGCTTAGAACGGCGTGCAGAGGCGCTGCGGCTGCTGGTGACGTGCCAGCAATTTGCCTGTCCGCAGGCCTTGATTCGCGAGTGCTTTTGGCAATCACTCACAGGGAGGGCCTGGATCTCGCTTGTGTGACAAATGGCGTGCAGGGAGGCATCGAACTCGAGTTGACGAGCCGGATGTGTCGGTCAGTTGGACACAAACACATCAAATGCCTCTTCGGTCCAGACCTTGTGGAGAAGGCTTCTGATTGGCTCTCAGGCGTCGTGGAGGCGAGCGATGGCGAAGCAAGTCTCTTGGATATTATGATGTTGTACGTGGCTCGCAAGTACCGCCACGAATTGGGCATTTCCCATGTGATCCGAGGTCATGGTGGTGAACTAACCAAACTCGAACGAGCCTATTCCTTCGCGGTTCCTGCTGAATTGGCTCTTGGCTCCGATCATGTCGCTGTCCGAGACCATCTGTACAGGCAACTCATCGCTTCCTGCGAGGGCGTCGATTTGTGTGCTATTTCGGCGGCCGACTGGCGAGATGTCATGCTCGATGGACCGCGAAGCACGTTCTGCGCGTCGTATGCGAAGTGGGAGGGATCTGTCTACCCCGGCCAATGCGTTTCGATTCTATTCATCACCGAGTTCCTTTCGCGGCGGATGATGTCAAGCATGAGGTGTCTCCGCACCGAACTGGCTGTCTCGCTACCCTTTCTCGACCCGAAAGTGATTTGTGCGATTCTGCGTTCTCCCCTCAGGCTGCGGCTGGGGACTACCATGCAGAACTTGCTCGTCTCCAGGAATCATGCCGGATTGTTGACCATCCCGAACTCGGCGATGAGAGTACCATTGACGGCCAGCCCGTTGAGGAGGCAACTCGTCTCGTATGCCTACCGGATAGCCCGGCGATTGGGTTATGGTCGGGCGGATGTTCCGGAGCGGTGGATCGAGCGGCGGCTCGCGAATCTGTTCGATACGGTATTGCTGTCTTCGCAAGCAAGATCACGTGACTTCGTCCAGAGTCAGGCAGTGTCCAAACTTGTGCGCCGATACGCGGAAGGTGAGAAACGACTTGCCGGTTTCCTCGGTCGCATGACGATGCTTGAGCTGTGGATGCGCAGGTTCATGGACTAAGATGCCGATAAGCGGTTGCCATGATGACTGATCGCATCTTCTTCTCGTTGCGGGACGACGATACGTCGTATTTCACGCGGCCGGAACACCTGGAGCGTTGCTACAAGCGCATTTGGAGGATCTGTCCCATATCCTTATCAGTTGTTCCATTCCACGGTTGTACAAAGTCTGGAGCCTTGCCGCGTGAATACTGGCGCGGAGACAGGATGTTCCCACTGGCTTCGAATGGAGAACTGGTGGCCTTTCTTCGGGAGAACATGTCGCATGGACGTATTCATGTGACCCTGCATGGTTACCATCATCGCGACGAGGTGCGAGGATTCGAGTTCGTTGCCGGCGCAGATCTTGATCGCAAGGTCCGCGACGGTAGACAGTATCTAGAAAGCCTTCTGGGACAGCCTGTCACCGTGTTCGTTCCGCCACACAACGCGCTCAGCTGGGAAGGTTACAGGGCAGTCGTGAGGGCCGGCCTGCACATCAGCGGTATCCAGTCATTCCACCCGTCCTTTCGAGGATGGGATCCGCGGATCGCATGGCTCGGGCTCAAGCGGCGGTGGTGGTACGGCCAGCATGGGTGCGAGTGGCCATGGCCGCTCGTCTTTCCGGATGGACATCGCGAGGTGCCCCATTTGACAGTCAGTCCATCCGTTGGCCTTGACCATGTGATGCGTGCCTTCAGGAGCGTGCTGAAGACTGGCGGCGTGTTCTGCTTGGCGACGCACTACTGGGAATTCGATGCCCCCAGCCGATGCGGGTCTGTCACTGTCCGAGAGATGGTGGAACAGTTGTGGGAGGAGGCGCAGCAGCACGTCGACCGTATCGAGTTCCTCCCACTGGGACGTCTGGCCGAGGTGAACAGGCCATGACCCGCTCTGCAGCGGCCGGTTGAAGTGCGAATCACGTTTGTCAATAGAATGATGGGGATACTCCGCGGCGGGGGGGAGCTTTTTGATTTGAACATGGCCCGAGCACTGAGAAGTCTCGGAGTCGACGTTCGCTTTGTGGTGGGGCGCAAGGTCGCAAGTGTTGACCAGCCGTTGGATGAGTTCGAGACTGAGTACATTCGCAGTCCGTACCTGCGAGATGTGGAGTATCGATACAGCGGGAGTCCATGGAGAATCTTGCGGGCTGCCTCTCTCCGCGCGCGGAGAATGGATGACCGCCTGTTTCAGATGGCCGCCCTGAAGCGATTGCTTGCGGACAAGCAAGCCGACGTATTCCAGGTTTGCGCCTTGGCCGATCTAGCGGCCCGGCTAACTGAAGCTGGCAGGAAAGCGGTTGTCCGATGGACCGGCCCACCGTCCGGTTATATGGCTGGCTGGGCCGTTCGTTGCAGCGGTAGTTTTTCGCATGGCGAATCGTACGAAGCGGCGAAGCGATGCGGATTGAATCCGGCTCATATAGTCGCCGGTTGCGATACGGAGTTATTCCGCCCGCCTGTTCGTCGGGAGTATCTCCGTGATCGTTGCGAATTCATCTTTGTGGGCCGTTGCGTTCCCGTTAAGAACCTTGAGTTCCTTCTGAGCGGCTTTGCAGAGGCAAGAAGACGGAGCCACGGTCTGCGACTCTCGATAGTGGGAGACGGCGACTCGTTGCCGGGTATCCGAAAGAGGATTGCCGAATTGGGAATTGCTGATAGCGTGAGACTACCTGGCTTCCTTCATGGGGCGGATCTGGCGCAGCAATACCAGGCAGCCGACTGCTTTGTTTTGGTCAGCCTTTACGAGTCGTTTAGCCTTGTCGCTCTTGAGGCGATGAGCTCCGGATTACCGCTCATTTTGTCGCGAGTGGGTCATTTACCCCGTTTTGTTGAACAGCATCAGGCGGGAAGTCTCGTGGAACCCGGCGACGTACAGGGGCTTGCGGACGAGATGCTTCGCTGGCAAGAGCAAGTCGAGGAACGCAGACGTACTGGCGAGAACAACCGTCGAGTGATCGAGGAACAGTACAGTTGGAAATCGAGTGCCCGCAAACTGCTGGATTACTACGAGAGTCTCTGCAGGAAGGCCTGAATATGAGAATTGCAGTGGTGTCTCCTTCGTTTCTACCATCAATCGGCGGGGCTGAGTTCGTTGCTCATCATTTGGCGCGGAACTGGTCAATGAACGGACACGAAGTCTGCGTGATGAACGCTATTAGTGACCAGCCTCCCGAAAACGAGACCTCTTATAACGTGAAGCGATTCACCATACTTCGTGGTTCGACGCGATTTGGCTATCACCGGTTTCCCTTCTCCGGATACGCGACGAGGCAGCTGGACCGCCTTATTTCTGATTATAAGCCAGACTTCATCTCGGCCCACTTCGGATACCCCACAGGGGTGTGGCTGAGCCGCATCTCACGATTGCCCACAACTCTGGTAACCTGCCACGGGCGTGAACTCACCAAGTTTGACTGGGGGTATCGGTCCGTTCACGGCATCGATTCGATACTCGCAAGAGCGCTCAATTCGTTGACGCGGTCCGTTGCCATCAGCACACATGCAAGAAAGCTAATGGAGGAGCTGGGAGTCGTGTCAAACAAGATCGTGGATATCCCGAACGGCGTCGAGTGGGGCAAGTTTCAAGAAAAGGCCACGTTCGACCTTCGAAAGAAGCTTCAGTTGCCTCGCGACGCCATTGTCGTCCTCACTGTTGGTCGTCAGCACCAGCAAAAAGATTATGAAACCGGTCTTCGTGCCTTCGCCCAACTGGCAGCCGGGACAAGAGGTGTGTACTACGTGATTCTCGGGCGTGGCACGGCGTGTTGGCAGCGCCTAGCGGAAGAATTGGGTGTGTCGACTCGCGTGCGTCTGTGCGAGGGACTCCATGGGATCGAACTCATTGGGGCATACCAGCAAGCGGACGTCTTCTTCTCCCCTTCAATATGGGAGATGTTTCCGTTGGTGGTCATCGAGGCGATGGCTGCTGGATTGCCTGCCGTAGTGACGAATATCAGCGGCAGCCAAGATGCCGTCAAGACGAATGTCAATGGAATAATCGTAGAGCCGAGACAACCAGGTCAGATGGCCGAAGCACTTGGCAGACTTACGGCTGATGCCGGCGTGCGTCATCAAATGGGCCAGGCCAGTCGGGAACTGGCTGAACGCTATGATTGGAGACACATCAGCCGCATGTACATCGATTGTGTCAAGAGCAATGCTGAGACAGCCTAGGGGAGAGAAGCCGAAACGGCGAGGTCGGAGTGTACAATGATCAATCCTAACAGCATGGTCTATGCGCAAGAACGGGTCTGGGTTGCGCCTTTTGCACCGCGCCCGATTTCTGCGGCGTCGGCATACGATCAGCCCCCTTCTCTGGGGCGAAAATGCGTCGAACTGTTCTACTATTTGTCTGTCGTGAATAGTGTCTTCGTATATAAGACAGGTGCCGCCATGCTGCCGTATTTCGGCGGAGCGCTTGTGGTCATGGCCGGCGCGGTCTGTCTGACCATCATGCTGGCACAACGTGAACGTATCCCGTTGACAGTGTGGTGTGCCGTACTCATCAACGTTTTCGCGACGCTCTCGCAAGGCATACGGGGCGAGATACCCATTATTGGAGAGGGGTTGAATCAGCTCTTTCTGTGGGCGTGTCAGTCGCTGGTTATCTGTTACCTCGTTCGGAATCCGGGGACACAAAAGCGGTTGCTGTTGTTTTTTGCAATTGTGCTCGTGTTTTGTGTTTACTTCTCCGGCGAACTGCAGGGCGGGAGCTCAGGCAGGCGCTTGCGATTGGAAAGGTATGGTGTGGGTTCGTCCTTTGGCAACGCCAACGATTTGGCCTACATGGTGGGAACCTTTGCGGTTGCCGTCCTGTTCTGGTCGCTTCGCAGCATAAGATCTGTGCGGCCGCTATTGTGGGCGCTGGCCTTAGTTCTTCTTGTTATCACTGTTCGGACTGTTTCCCGTGGCGCGATCACGGCTGTTGGCTGCGGTCTGGCCATGCTAGCGGTCGCCATTATGTTGGCCAGGGGGGCGAGGATCGGTGGTATCGTCATGGTTGTCTTCGGCATCATATTACTGTCGCAGCTTTCATTCTTGTTGGCTGACCCCATGGAGTTCCTGAAGGCAAGGATGAAAGGCGATGGCAGCAGTCGAGTGCGACTGGCGGTCTACAACGAAGCAACGCTTGAGCAACTGGCTGAGACATACCTGTTTGGACAAGGGATCGCGGGGACCAAGTCCGTTGTGACAGGAGTAACACCGCATAATACCTATCTCTACACTCAATTCGCATATGGCGGCCTCGCGGCCGTCAGCTACTTGGCCTGGATGCTGGCGATGGCTATTCGTACAACTCGTGTGTGTTTCCGGAGCGAATTACGGATGGATCTGCGGCTGGAAGTTGTTGCTCTGTTTGGGATGACGCTCATGTCGCACCTGCTCAGCAACCAAGGGTTCGTTTTTCTTTCCAGCATGTATGCAGTAGGTCTGATTGAGAAGTACGCTGTTCGCCTGCCGCGTGACGTCTGGGTGGGGCAAGCCGGTTGGCCCGACAGGCAGTCTGCTGGACTTGGCTGAGAAGCGAATGACTTCTTCTTTAGGTCAATTGCGCGCGCTGGTGGACAGCCTCCAGTGGCATCCGGTGGCTCGGCGAGATTCACCCGCCACGAACGGGCCTGCGTATCGGCGAGCGGAGACCCCGCTGTAAGTCAGCACGAGGCAACGAATTCGATTGACTCCCCTCCGTATTCTCCACGTGATCCCTCAAATCGGGGTTGGCGGCGCCGAGCGGCAGCTCCTTGAGTTGATCGTGCGATCGGACCGTGCTGTGGTCGAGCATCAAGTGTTGTACTACAACGATGCCCGAGACACGGATCAGATGGCCGCATATCAGCGTCTGGGCGTAGCGCCGGCGCGCGTGCCTCGCAATAGGGCACGGCCGTGGCGTTTCATCCGGGACCTGGCGGCGATGATCCGAGCGGCACGGCCGGATGTCGTGCACTGCTGGATGGGCAGCGGAGCGGTCTGGGGGCGGTTCGCGGCGATGCTGGCCGGTGCGAGGAACATCATCGTGGTTTACCGGGGCACGAGACTGTCCCGGGTGTACATGCAGCGGTTGAACGAGAGACTGACCGGGCGCCGCGTTCACTATATGTCGAACAGCCGGGCCTGCGCGCGGATCATTGCCGAGCAGTTGCACCTTGTGGCCGCGAAGTTTCATGTGGTCTACAACGGCGTCGACGCCTCGCGCTACCAGGTTCCCTCAGACCGGGCGGCGCTGCTCAGTGAACTGGGGCTGCCCGACGATCGCAAGCTGGTTGTGACCGTAGCCCGGCTCACACCGGTTAAGGATTATCCGACGCTGTTGCGAGCAGCTCGGCGGTGTCGGGGGCAACTGCCTGTCCGGTTCCTGATCGTCGGACACGGAGAACTCGACGCGGAACTGCGAGCCGTAGCAAGCCAATGGGATCTTGACGACACGGTGCACTTCCTTGGGCTTCGCCACGATATTCCCAGAATTCTGCGTTCGTCGGACCTCTTCTGTTTCACCAGCCTGAGTGAAGGATTCCCAAACGCTCTGCTCGAGGCGATGGCCGCGGGCCTGCCGATCGTAACTACCGATTTCCCCGGGGCCGAAGAGGTCATCGATCATGGGAGCACGGGGTTTGTCGTAAGGTCGGGTGATGACGAAGCGGTGTACTCGGCGATTCGGGAATTGGTCGAGAAGCCGGATCCGGGCAGGGAAATGGGCGACCGGGCCAGGCAGAGAGCGCAGGGCTCGTTTTCGATGGAGGCCATGGTGCGAAACACGCTGTCGTATTACAGGACGATCTTGAACGGATCTGCGCGTCCGACGGCGGGAGGATGACGTGTGGATCGGTTGTCGGGCCATCATCCCGCCCGCAGTGACGGTTCACAGGGGAGCGATGATCGGAGCCGCGTGCTGCACGTGGGCCCCCTGCCGCCGCCGGTTGGCGGGATGGCAACGAATGTAGAGGCGTTTCTGTGTTCCGATGTGGCCAGGTCATTTGCGATCCGCAACGTTCGCGTGGATCTGATCGGGAAATCCCGCTACCGAGGCTTTCTTCGCAAGCTGGCGAACCTCATCAACGCGGCGGTTCTGACAGCCGTCGTGGCCTCGATGGTGGTGGTGTGGCGGCCCGTCTTGGTGCATGTGCGAACGAACTCATGGGGAGGCTTCTTCGAGAAGGCGTTTCTTGTGCTGCTGGCGAGGCTTGGTCGCTGCCGCACCATTCTTCAAGTTCATGGCGGCGCTTTCGCCGAGTTCTACGACCAGGCCGGTTGGCTCGGCAAGAAGGCGATCCGCCGGGTCCTTGCAGTTCCCGATCGTGTCATCGCGATCTCTCGCGAGATGCAAGGCACACTGTGCCGCGTCTCTTCGCGTCCGGATCGGGTTACGGTCGTCGAGAACGCCGTCTTTGTGCCCCAGCGAACGATCTGGGATGTGAAGGAAGCCGCGGGCTCCCAGCGCGGCCAAGCCCCGGTGAAGATCCTGTTCCTGAACCGGGTCGAGCCGGCCAAGGGCATATGGGAGTTGCTGGAGGCCTTGGGCACCGTCCTGGAGCGGAGCAACGCATGCGCGCGAATCGTGGGCCCGGAGCCCGACTGCGGCGGCGAGTTGATGAGTCGGATTGGGCAGCTTGGCCTTCAGGATCGGATTCGGCTGGAGCCGGCCGTCCAGGGGCAAGCCAAGGAAAAGGCCTATCTGAGCGCAGACATCTACGTCCTGCCGAGCCATGTTGAAGGCATGCCCCTCGGTCTGCTTGAGGCGATGTCCTACGGTCTGCCCTGCATTGCCACGCCGGTCGGAGGGGTGCCGAGCGTCATCGACCATGACCGCAACGGGCTTCTTGTTCCCCCGAAGGATCCGCGGGCTTTGGCGGCCGCGATTCTCCGTTTGACGCAAGACGCGTCTGCCCGGCGGCGCTTGGGATCGGTGGCCCGGCAGACGATCGTGGATCGGTTCTCGTGGGACCGGCGGGCGAAGGAGTTCGTCAGCCTCTACCGGGATGTTCTGGAAACGGCGACGTCAGACAGGCGGCGATGACCGGCCTCGGACAGCGAGCTTATTGGCTGGCCCCCTATTTCCTGAAGCGGTGGATGGCCTCGTGGAGCGCCCGCCGGCTCGACGGTCAGCGATATGGACCCGAGTATGACGCGGTACTGTCCGAGATCAGGGAGCGCGATGGCTGGAGTGCGGAGCAGTTCGCCGCCTATCAGAACGAGGCTTTGCGGCGGATCGTTCAACTGGCAGGTGAGCATGTTCCGTACTATCAACGGCGGTTTGCCGAGGCCGGCATCTCACCTCAGGACATCAGGGGTGTCGAGGACCTTTCGCGTCTGCCGATTCTGGAAAAGAACGTTGTCCGCGAGTTCCCGACCCAACTGCTTAACCAGACCCTTGACCGAGCCTCGCTGATCCTCCTGCACACTTCAGGGACGACCGGCACTCCGCTGGATCTGTATCGCGATCGGCGGCTGAGCGCAACGGCTTGTGCCTACTTCGACGCCCGATGTCATGCGGTTGCCGGGATGCAAAGGCGGGTCAATCGATCGGTCAGCATCGGGGGGCACCTGGTTGCCCCGCCGTGGCGAACTCGGCCTCCGTTCTGGGTCTACAACGCCCGGTGGCGGCAACTGTATATGTCGAGCTCGCATCTGGCGCCTCAGTATCTGGACGCTTATGTGGATGCTATCCGCGAGTTCGCCGCCGATTACATCGAGGGTTACCCGTCGAGCGTGTACGCGATTGCCCGGCACATTGTGGACCAAAAACTCGAACCGGTGCGAATGAAGGCTTGTTTCACAACGGCCGAGACGCTGTTGGAGTACCAGCGAGATGCGATCAGCGGGGCGTTTTGCTGCTGGACCTACGACCAGTACGGTTGCGGCGAGATGGCGGTGTTCGCCGCCGAGTGCCGTGAAGGGTCCCTCCACCTGAGCCCGGAGTACGGCATCGTCGAGGTGCTTGACGCACAGGACCGGCCGGTGCTGCCCGGCGAGGTCGGCCAACTGGTCTGCACCAGCCTGGTCAACCACGTGCAGCCGTTCCTGCGATATCGGCTCGGCGACCTGGGATGCCTGCTACCCGGACGATGCCGGTGCGGCAGCGAAATGCCGATGCTGGGCCAGATCGAGGGGCGAATCGATGCGGTGCTGGTGACTCGCGACGGCCGGCGTATCGGACGACTCGATCCGGTGTTCAAGGGGGCTCGAGGGATCGTGGAAGCCCAAGTGGTCCAGGACGATCTCGATCGGTTTCGTATCCGCATCGTGCCGGCCAAGGACTACACGGACAACGACGGACGCGTTGTTGCCGCCAATCTGGCCCACAGGATCGGCGGCGGCGATATCAGGGTGGAGGTCGTGCCGGCAATCGAGCGGACAGCGGCAGGCAAGTTTCAAGCAGTCGTCTCGCTGCTTCCTCGGCCTTCGGCAGCGGCGGCCTCGGCGAGCAAACATGATGGTTGAGCGGCTCATGTCGCCTGGTGAGTCTCTGATGTTCCTGATCACGGGGCTGCGCATAAGGGAGACCTCATGCCCGGCATGATCGGCGGAATTGGGCTTCTGTCGGCGAGGTCTGCGTCGCTCCAAGGTCAGTTCGAATCGCTGCAGCGGGAATTCCGCGAGACATGGGGGGATTACGAACTGATTAACCTGCCGACGGCTTTCCTGGCGGGACATTCTTTTGTGCCGGGGACGGCCGTTCACACGACGCGAGACGGCGTACAATTCGCGGTCGATGGCGAATCGGCGATCTATGTTCACGCCCACCGGTTTGCTGAGGAAGGACGACCGGAGCTGTATTGCCTTGAAAAGGAGGAATTGGGGCTCCGACCTCATGCCAAGGGCAATGTTGCCATCCTTGCGGAGCAGGGTCAGGTTCTCTACCTCATCACCGAACACAGCGCCAGCTTTCCGCTCTATTATGCCGAGGTGGAGGGCGGACTGCTGTTCTCAAGCCTGATGCGGCCATTGGGCAGAGCCGTCGGTGCGGAGCCGGACCCGGCCGGAGTCGTTCAGTATTGCTGGGTCGGGTACCACGTCAACGGGCGGACTCATTTCAAGGGGGTGCGCGGGCTTCTTCCGGGCCAGGCACTGATCTACGAGGCCGCGACAGGCAGGATGCAAATTCGCGAGACTTCACGAGCCTGGCTGAAGGACCTGTCACACATGCGCCCTGCGGAGATTGTTGAGCAGGCCTGCGAAACGCTGAGTAGGGCAGTCGATCGGACCTGTATGCCTGAATTGCGGCACGCGCTGATGATGTCCGGGGGGTGGGATTCGAGACTGGCGCTGGCGGCGATGCGAAAGAAGCTGAGCCCTTCGCATGTACAGGGTTACCTGCACGGCGACCCAGCCAGCCGAGAGCTGGCGCTGGGGCTGCAGATCTGTCGTCGTCTGAAGGTTCCTTGCCATTTGCAGCCCGTCGAGGAGGACAGCTTTCAATTGGCTGCGATGCCACGGGATTTCGCCCGTTCCGAGAGTCTGGAATGGTTCTACTGGCATCGCGCGGCGTGCCTGCTGGCGAGTCGCGGCATTAACTGCATCGGCACAGGAATGTGGGGCGAAGTAATGGGTGGGGGATTTGGCACGGCAACGTTGCTCAAGGGCTCAAGTTCTCTAAGGCACCTGGCATGTTTGGGGGGGCATCTGCTGAATGTGGGGCGGGTCAGCCCGCGCCTGCTGATCGATCACGGATGGGGCATCAAACAGGTCCATGGGCATTTGCGGCTTTCGTTCAAGAACCGGCCGTGGACCGCCAACGTCACTTGCTTTACCGACCTGCCCGGTATCACGGAGGAGATCAACGCAGATGTGATGGCTCACCTGAAGCGGATCGAGGCTCGCGGAATTGACGACCCGTCGCGGATGATCGAGGCGTTCATCACCGAGACCAAGGGCGGCCAGCGCATGACGGCGCAACTGCGTTGTTTGCGCGCCTACGTCGACGTGGCCAATCTGTTCGCGGATCAGGAGTTTTTCTATCTGGGTAGTTGGGTCCCCTACCGCTACAAAATCCATTGCCTTCTCTTTCGCGAGATTCTGAGGCGGGTGGAGCCTGCTCTATTACGGTATTCGACGGCGGCGACGTTGGTTCCGGCAGGGTCTCCAATATTGCTACAGGAAGCTTCTCGCGTGATGCGGCGGGTATTTGACGATGCCGCTACGCGCCTTGTTGCCAGATCGCGAGTAAACCTGGGCATCCGGCCATCGGGATACATGAATCTCGAATTCCTTCGTGATGGCCGGCTTTTTACGGCATTGATTGATAGTCTTAGAACACAGTTCCTCGACAAGAGTGTCTTACGCGACGTCGCGGATCAAGTGGTTCATCGCCAGATCGCAGACGTGCCCAACAATGTCTCCAAAGGATTCCTGCGTGTGTACGCCGCTGACCTGTTTTTGCGGTAGCGGTTGGTGGCGGTTGTCACGTTCTCATTCCTGCGGGATGTTGCGGATATTGTGGTGTGTTGTCGACGGCGGCCCGGTCCGAATGATCTGCAAATGGTACTTCCACAAGGCTTGTCATGCAGCGACGGTTACGAACGGATGCAGGCTCTGAATAGTCTCGGAGTCTATCTGAGGTTGACTCTTGCGTGCCCGGGCGTTCCGTGCGAGAACCTTCGCCACAGCAGCTTGAGGCTCTGAATGAAGCGAGCGACTGGGCTTACCACCATGCACGACAGTGCGGACCTGCTCCCGGGGCCGGAGTATCGCGAACGAGCACGGATCACTTGCAAAGGCAGGATCGTTCAATGAATGTGATGCGGTGGGTATACGATCATTCACCGCTGTTCTGGCAGAATGTGATGTGTTCGGTTTCCGGTGCCGTGCGGCAATGGCAGCGATATGGCCGGGGCTTTGAGGAGAGGTTAGCCTTCTTCCGAGAGGCGGCCAAGTGGTCGCGAGCCGAGGCCGAGCGCTATCAGGCCGCCAAGGTGCGGGAGATGCTGCAGGCTGCCTATGATGCTGTTCCGTTCTACCAGCACCGTTTTGACCAGGTTGGCTTCAGGCCCGATGAATTCCGCACTCTGGAGGATCTGGCCAGGCTGCCTCTCTTGTGCAAGGACGAGGTTCGCAGGGCGGGCAAGACACTGATCGCCGCGGGCTACAGGGGCAGGCGACTCGTGGTATCGCACAGCGGAGGCAGCACGGGGATGCCGTTGACGTGCTATCATGATCGTGAGGCTATGATCGATCTGTACGCGTCCTTCTGGGCATACCAGCGTCCAGGTGTGCAATTAGGGGATCGTTACGCCACGTTTCAAGGGCTCGAACTGATCCCGCCGCGACAGACGACAGGACCATACTGGCGGATGAATCGGGCGGCCAGCCAGAGGCTCTACAGCATTTTCCATCTAAGCGAACACACGATCAGCGAGTACATCGAGGATCTGGATCGCTTCAAGCCCGTGTACGTCCAGGGCTATGCGAACTCGCTGTATCTTCTGGCCAAACTGGCCCGGGAGAAGGGCATTGATCCCAAGTGGGCGCCGAAGGCCGTGTTCTCAACGAGCGAGCAGCTTCTTCCTGTCTACCGCGAGGTGATTGAATCGGTGTTTCGAACAAAGGTGTGGGATGCCTATTCGCAGGATGAGGGCTGCGGCAGTATTACTCAATATGAGTGCGGCTACTACCATTATGACCGAGCTTACGGCTATATGGAGTTTCTGGATCAGGCGGCCGATGGCACGCGGAAACTGGCCGAAATCATCTGCACGGGTTTTCTCAACAAGGCCTGGCCGCTCATCAGGTATCGCGTCGGAGACATGGTGGATTATGAAGATGTGGAGACCTGCCCCAAATGCGGCCGGCCGGGCCCGATTATTCACGAGATCCGCGGGCGCACTGGAGACGTGCTGATAACACCAAGCGGCCGTGCCTTCCCTCATATCAGCCTGATTGTCAAGAACCTGCACGGGGTCAGGCAGGTGCAACTGGTTCAGGAGGCGAAAGATCGGATCAGGATCCGCTTTGTGCCGAGCGAGGACTTTCGTGAATCTGAAGACGAGCACCTTATTCTATCCAGCTTCGCCAAGGCCATTCACGAGCCGGTTGACTGGTCCTTGGAGAGAGTCGAGGAGATACCGCGGACCCGATCGGGCAAGTTCATGTCGATTGTGAGCAACATCTCACCGTAGTACGAAACCGTGGTTTTCTCGTCCGTTTGGCCGGGCCACCAAAGGGCTGGTCAGTAGGTTCCACAACGCCATACCCAGGGAACAGGACGCATGAAGAAGAGAGTCCTGGTTGTCAGCACTTTCTTGCGTGAGGCTGGGCTTCCACCGTCGACCTGTTACGTATTAACCTCGCTTCTGACGCAAGCCGGCTTCGAGATCGTCACGACATCAAACAAGCAGGGTCGGTTGTCGCGGTTGGCAGACATGATCGTGACGGCATGGCGTGCGCGCCATCAGTACGCGGCGGCCTGCGTCGATGTGTTCAGTGGTCCGGCCTTCATATGGGCGGAGGCCGTATGCTGGACGTTGCGAAGAGCTAGAAAGCCATACATACTGATGTTGCGAGGAGGCGATTTGCCCTTGTTCGCCTCTGCCCATAAAGGTCGAGTGCGCCGCCTCCTGCAATCTGCCTCTACGGTCGTTGCACCTTCGCGGTATCTCCAGGAGAAGATGCAGCCCTACCGGGATGGCATCCGCGTTTTGCCGAATGGAATTCACCTGTCTGCATACCGTTTTAGGCTTCGATCCTCCCCGCGTCCGCGACTGGCGTGGCTTCGAAGCCTTGCTGAAACCTACAATCCCTGCATGGCCGTCCGAGTGGTGGCCGAGCTTTCGGTGGAATGGCCCGACCTTGAACTGGTCATGGCCGGGGCGGACAAAGGAGACGGGAGCATGCAGCAGGTCGAAAGACTGGCTGCTGAGCTCGGTGTTCAGAGTCGTGTGAAGTTGCCGGGTCAGGTGCCGAAAGAGAGGGTGCCGGACCTGTTTGAAAGGGCGGACATTTTCCTGAACACGACGAATATCGACAATACGCCGATCAGTGTCCTTGAAGCCATGGCGTGTGGTCTGTGTGTGGTGAGTACAGATGTGGGCGGCATACCGTACTTGGTGCAGAACGGGCACGATGCGCTACTTGTCCCACCCGATGATGCTCCTGCCATGGCTGAGGCCGTGCGGCGGCTGCTGAGGCAGCCCGCCGCGGCGGAGACCCTGTCGCGGAATGCTCGGCAAACGGCGGAGCGATGTGATTGGTCCCGCATCATTCCTCAGTGGCAGTCAATCTTTGCGGAGGTTGGCGGATGGTGAGGTCCACAAGGAATCGTTCCCGAGACCTATCGGGCGGAAGCGCGGCGTGTGTATTGGCGATCGCGATGGGCGACACGGAGACACTGAAGGAGGTTGAGTGACGGTTCAAGAGAATCCGTTTGTGTCTGTGATTGTCGCCGTGCGCAATGAGGCGGACTTCATTGAACGATGCCTGAGCAGCATTCTTGACGGAGACTACCCTCGCGACCTGATGGAAGTCCTGGTTGTCGACGGAATGAGCGACGATGGAACGCGTGAGATCGTGCAGCGGCTGTCAGCGCGGGATGCGAGGATCAGGCTGTTAGATAATGAGGGGCGCATTGTGGCATGCGGACTCAATGCAGGCATACGCGCGGCCAGAGGGCAGGTAATCACTTGGCTAGGGGGGCACGCCGAGTATGCCCCGGATTTCCTGAGGCAGTCGGTCGAAACGCTTAAAGCTCATGCTGATTGCTGGTGCGTAGGCGGACCGATAGAGACGGTCAGCGAAACTTATGTGGGGAAGGTTACGGCCGCCGCCATGAGCACCCCGGTCGGTGTTGGAAACGCCATGTTTCGGCTCGGCGGATACGAGGGCTATGTCGATACGGCCACCTTCGCCTCGTACTGGCGCTGGGTGTTTGACAAGATCGGCTTGTTTGACGAGGAACTCGTTCGCAATCAGGATGACGAGTTCAACGCCCGCCTGATTCGGCAAGGCGGCAAGATATGGCTCACGCCGCTTATCCGTAGCCGGTACTACCCGCGAACCAGCCTTGGTAAGCTTTGGCGCCAGTATTTCCAGTACGGGACGTGGCGCATCCGCACCATCCAGAAACTGGGACAGCCGGCGACGGTTCGGCAGGTCGCGCCGCTACTGTTCGTGGTGGGCCTCGTCGCCTGCCTTGTCGGCGCCGCTGTCTGGCGACCTTTAACCTGGCTGTTTGCGGCCTACGTCGCGCTCTACAGTCTTGGCCTTCTTGTTGGTGTATGGCAGGTCGCACGGCAGGCGGGCATTCGCTGTGCTCTTTTCTCGCCGGTCGTGTTCATGATTCTGCACTTCGGGTACGGTCTAGGCTCTCTGAAAGGTATCTGGCTGTTTGTGATTCGCAAGCGGGGTGGCCGCTACGGAGACAAGTCTCTGAGCCGGTAGAATCGCTCGGAGCCTTCGTGCATGAATTGAGGCGTGCGTGCCGAGGGCGCGGACGTGTGTCTGCAAGGGAGGCTTCCGAATGAGAGGGCCTTCAGGTAGTGGACGGCCGAATAACGGCCTCTGACCACAAGGTGTGAGAATGAAACGCTTTGCTCTTATCGGAGCGGCCGGTTACATCGCGCCGCGTCATATGAAGGCGATCAAGGAAACGGGCAACGTCCTCGTGGCGGCCCTGGACAAGAGCGATTCGGTGGGCATACTCGACTCGTACTTCCCTGATGCGGATTTCTTCACTGAATTCGAGCGGTTCGACCGGCATATCGAGTTGCTCAGACGCAAAGGCGAGGGAGTGGACTATGTGTCGATCTGCTCGCCAAACTACCTTCATGACGCCCATGTCCGTTTCGCTCTCAGGGTCGGCGCGCACGCCGTTTGCGAGAAGCCGCTCGTTCTGAACCCGTGGAACGCGACCGCGCTCGCTGAACTGGCGGCTGAGGCCAACCGCCAGGTGAATACGATCTTGCAGTTGCGGCTGCATCCGGCGATCGCGGGGCTCAGGGATCGCATTCTGTCGGCACCGAAGGACAAGATGTTCGATGTCGATTTGACCTACGTGACCTCCCGCGGCCACTGGTATATGGCCTCGTGGAAGGCTGACGTGGCCAAGTCCGGAGGCGTGGCCACCAATATCGGGGTCCATTTCTTTGACATGTTGTCGTGGATTTTTGGCGAACCCAGGAGCAGCATTGTCCATATCTCTGAGCCGAAGCGCATGGCGGGCTGTCTGGAATTGGCCCGGGCTCGTGTGCGATGGTTCCTCTCGATTGATCGGAGGGATCTGCCCGAGCCGCCGGCGGCTGGCAAGCCGGCGACGTACCGGTCCATCACCGTGGACGGCGCGGAAGTCGAGTTCTCCGAAGGGTTTCGCGACCTTCACACCGTGAGCTATGCACAGATCCTGGAAGGCAGAGGTTTTCGTCCTGAGGAAGTGGTCCCTTCGATCGAGATCGTTTCTGCCATCAGACATGCCAAGCCGGTGGGGCTGGTGGGCGAGTATCACCCGATGCTCAAACGATAGTAAGGGGTGTTCGAATGTCTGGCAGCGGCATGCGCGAACAGGCTGGTGAGCGCGGCAGTTTCTTCGTCCATGAGAGCAGCTACGTCGACGACGGTGCGGTGGTGGGCCAAGGCAGCCGCATATGGCACTTCTCTCACCTTATGAAAGGCTGTCGTATAGGACGGAACTGCAATCTGGGGCAGAATGTGTTCGTTGCAGCAGGTGTCGAGATCGGCGACAACGTCAAGATCCAGAACAACGTCTCGCTATACACCGGTGTGATCGTGGAAGACGACGTCTTCCTCGGGCCTTCCTGCGTGCTGACGAACGTGAGCAACCCGCGGTCCCAGGTGAACCGTCAGAGCCTGTATGAGCGCACCTTGGTCAGGCGAGGAGCCACGGTCGGAGCCAATGCGACGGTTGTATGTGGCGTGACACTGGGCCGGTATTGTTTTGTGGGGGCAGGATCGGTGGTGACGCGTGATGTCCCGGACTATGCATTGATGGTCGGCGTGCCCGCTCGTCAAAAAGGGTGGGTGAGCCGGCACGGTGTCCCACTTTCGCCGGCCGATGCGAATGGCATCATGACGTGCCCGGAGAGCGGCTACCGGTACCAGGAGACTTCTGCGGGCGTGCTCCGCTGCCTTGACCTGGACGAGGAGACGCCCCTTCCGGCCGATAAGTCCGTGGGCACGCGGTCGTACCGGTCGTACCGGCCATAGAGGCGTCTGATTTGTGAACGGCTGCTACGTTCCAGTTATGCTTTCACATGCGGGTGACTGATGCAGGTTCCACTATTGGATTTGCGGGCGCAGTACGCGAAGATCAAGGACGAAATCCTGGCTGCGGTTTCGGAAGTGCTTGATTCCCAGATATGCATCGGCGGCCCCAAGGTCGCCGAGCTTGAGAAGGCCATTGCTGCCGCCAGCGACTGCCGGTTCGCCGTCGGGACCTCCAGCGGCACGGATGCCATCCTCTGCAGCCTCATGAGCCTGGAGATCGGCCCTGGCGACGAAGTCATCACGACGCCGTTCACCTTTTTCGCTACCGTCGGCTGCATCGCCAGAACGGGTGCCAGACCTGTACTCGTGGACATTGACCCGCAGACGTACAACATCAGCCCTGCCCTGATCGAAGAAGTCGTCACACCGCGGACAAAAGCCATCATCCCGGTACACCTCTTCGGTCAGATGGCGGACATGGATCCGATTATTGACATCGCTCGGCGCCACAACCTGCACGTTATTGAAGATGCAGCGCAATCGATTACCGCCACCTATAAGGGACGCAAGGCCGGAAGCATCGGCACCGTCGGGTGTTTCAGCTTTTTCCCGAGCAAGAATCTGGGCGGCATCGGCGATGGCGGCATGTGCGTGACCAATGATGAGGCCTTGTTCAATCGCCTGATGGTCATGCGAAATCATGGCAGCCAACCTAAGTACTATCACAAGTATATCGGCGGCAACTTCCGGCTTGATCCGATTCAAGCTGCGGCGCTGCTGGTCAAACTGCCGCATCTGAATGCCTGGTCGGAGGCCAGGAGGCGGAATGCGTTGCTGTACACGCGCGCCTTCGCAGGGTCAGTGGTGCAAACGCCGTACGTGAATCCTGATTGTGTGTCGATTTTCAATCAGTACACCATCCGTATGCCGAAGCGAGACGAGATGGTGCAACACCTCAGGGCGCATGAGATTGGCTGTGAGGTCTACTATCCGGTTCCCGCGCATTTGCAGGAATGCTTTGCCTGCCTGGGATACAAGAGAGGCGACTTCCCGGAATCTGAAAAGGCTTCTCTGGAAGTTCTGTCGCTGCCCATCTATCCGGAACTGACTGAGGAACAGATCAGTTATGTCGCCAACACCGTGCTCGATTTCGTCGAGCGAGGGTGAAGGGCTGCTCGATGAATGGCCCACATTATGATGATGCCCGAAGAGGTCCTGATTCGGGGAATGTCGGGTGTTTTGCGAGGGAGGCAAGCGGCTCGTGAAGGTCTCGGACCGCGAAATCCTGCAGTGGGATGTCGCAAACTGGCGGGTGGTGCTGCAACTTTGGGACGAAACCGCGGTTTGTCGTGATGACGCCCAGGTTCTTGATCTGGGAGCCAGAGACGGCGGGCTTTCCCTCTACTTCGCATCGAAGGGTTGTCGCGTTGTTTGCTCCGACCTGAACGGTCCGTCTCCGGTCGCCAAGGTCTTGCACGAGCGATACGGTGTTGGGCATCTCGTCAAGTACGAGGCCATCGACGCGACGAACATCGCATATCCTGAAGCCTCGTTCGACATCGTCTGTTTCAAGTCGGTTCTAGGCGGAATTGGCGGGGCCGGGGGTTACACGGCCCAAGAGAAGGCTGTTCGAGAGATGCATCGCGTTCTGCGACCGGGCGGCAAGCTGCTCTTTGCGGAGAACCTTGTTGGCACTCGTCTGCATGCCTTCCTGAGAAAGCGATTTGTCGCCTGGGGTGAGCGATGGCGATACCTGTCGCTTGGCGAGGTACACGATTTGCTGCGACCGTTTTCCGAGGTCACGCGGGTCTGCACCGGGTTGCTTGCGACGTTCGGACGAAGAGAATGGCAGCGAAGCCTGCTACACTTTGTGGATGTTCTGGTTGATCCGATTACGCCGGACGCATGGAAGTACATAGTGGCGGGGTGCGCGGTGAAATGATTGATTCTTCTGCCCGCAGTGTAAGGGAATATCAGCGCGCCTTTGCTGAGTCTCTGGGTGTACCCCGTGCCTTTGCCTTCTGGAAAGGTCGCGTTGCGCTGTACGCGATTCTGAAAGCCCTGGGTATCGGTGAAGGCGACGAAGTCATCATGCCCGGCTACACCTGCGTGATGGCCGTCAACCCGCTCGTCTATCTGGGTGCCAAGCCGGTTTTTGTCGACATTGAGCCTCGCACGTACAACATCAATCCGGACTTCATCGAGGCGAAGATCACGCCACGCACCAGGCTGATCATCGCCCAACACACCTACGGGTATCCGGCCCGAATGGACGCCATCACAGATATCTGTCAGCGGCATGGGCTGACCTTGGTCGAAGACTGCTGCCTGGCTCTGGGCTCACGGTACAAGGGCAAGCTCGCCGGGACGTTTGGTGTCGCGGCCTACTTCTCCTTCCAGTGGAACAAGCCATTTACCAGCGGCCTGGGCGGCATGGCGGTGGTCCACGACCGCGAGCTTGCCGATCGAATCGCGAGTGTCGTCGGACAAGGCTTGGCACAGCCGACGATGCGTGAAGTCGCCATGCTCCGGGCACAGTTGATGATCTACCGCACGGCGATCTACCCGCGAACAACCGCATTCGCCCAGAACGTATTCAGATGGCTGACGCGAAAGGGGCTGGTCGTCGGTTCATCGAGTACGTGCGAATTCCAGCCCCGTATGGAGCCTGACTTTTTCAAGGGCATGAGCCAGGTGCAGGCCCACGTCGGCCTTCGGCAATTGGCAAGACTGGACAACAACATCGAGCACCGCCGGCGGATGACCCGCGTGTACGATAGTCTGCTGAGCGAGAGAGGCTGGTCGGTGACGCAATTGCCGTCGGAAATGGAGCCAGTACTGGTTCGCTACCCGGTGCGCGTCGCCGACAAGCAACGCGCCTTGGCGGAGGCGGCTTCCCACTTCGTGGAACTGGGCAGTTGGTTTGAGTGTCCGCTGCACCCGATCGAGACGCCGATGGAAGCGTACGGCTACCATACCGGCATGTGCCCCGAGGCGGATCGGGCCTCGCGAGAGACCGTCAACTTACCCCTGCATCCGCGCGCCGATGAGGCCACCGCAAGACGAACGGTCGATTTCATCTGCACGATCGGCCAAGCGTGATCTTGGCAGCGAATGGACAACCGAACAGGAGTGTTCCTCGATTGACCTTCGTCGCTGTTGCTATGATCCGGCGGTCCCAACGGTCTCCGATCTCTCCCTTCTGTTTTTCCTGAATCCAGACATCCACGTGTGGCGTTGCGTCTGCCCCATGGGCAGAATCAGGTGGCGGTCCGCGCGGGAATGACCGAGGGCATGAGCTGATCATGCACGTTATCTACATCCACCAGCATTTCTCGACCCGCAAGGGAGCCACTGGCACCCGCTCGTATGAAATGAGCCGAAGGTTGCTGGCCGCCGGGCACCGGGTGACCATGATCTGTGGCGCATACGGCCACGGAGACCTCGGGGGCGACACCGCGGAGCGACTGGCCGAGCACGATATAGATGGTATTCGAGTGTTTCGCATCGCCGAGCCCTATTCAAACCAGATGAGCTTCATGCGGCGGACCATGGCATTCGGCCGCTTTGCCCGTGCGGCGGCGCAAATTGCGTGCGGCCTGGACGGCGATCTTGTCTTTGCGACCTCGACGCCGCTGACCGTAGGGCTACCCGGCATGAAGGCGGGCAGACGCCTGGGCGTGCCGTTCGTGTTTGAGGTTCGTGATCTGTGGCCGGAACTGCCCATCGCCTTGGGCGTCGTTCGCAACCCGCTCACCAAGGCGTACCTTCGCAGGATGGAGCGACGGATCTACCGAGCGGCTCACCGTATCATTGCCCTGGCGCCGGGCATCAAGGAGGGAATCTGTCGCACGGGTTATTCGGCGGATCAGGTTGCGATGATTCCGAACTGCGCGGATCTCGATCTGTTTCGCCCGACGGACGAACCGCTCAGTGATCCTCGGTTCGGAGGGCCGGTCGATCTCAAGCTTGTTTTTACCGGGGCCCACGGCCTTGCCAACGGCCTGGACGCGGTGCTCGACGCAGCAGCTGTGTTAAGAGACCGGGGCGAAAAGGGGATCCGCTTGGTGTTCATCGGCGACGGGGGGCAGCGCGAGCGGCTGATGCGGCGGAGCCAGAACGAGGGGCTCGACGCACTGATCAGTTGGCTCCCTCCGATGCCCAAGGAGGAACTGGCTGACGTTCTGCCGCGAATGGACGCGGGGATGATGGTTCTCAAGAACGTTCCGGCATTCTACTACGGGACGTCGCCCAACAAGTTTTTTGACTACATCGCCTGTGGGCTTCCGGTGCTGAACAACTACCCCGGTTGGCTGGCCGACATGGTCACCGCGAACCGCTGCGGCTTGGTGGTCAGGCCCGATGATCCTGAGGCCTTTGCCGACGCCGTAATCTGGATGCGCGATCATCGGCCGGAACTCAAGGAAATGGGACGGCGGGCCCGGGAGCTGGCCGAGCGGGAGTTTGGCCGCGATCGTCTGGCTGATCAATTCGTTCGCACGCTGGAAGAAGCCCGGGCAAGCTTCTGAGCTGTCGGCACTCCGCACGCCGTCTCATGCCACCTCTCCATATTCGCGACTGTTTCCGGTCTGCGAAGAAGCCTGCTAGTAATCCATTTCCACACCACCTCACCAACGGCCGGTCGAGGTCGCACCAGATGGCACTGATCGCCATAGGGCCCCGATCCGCCTCTCTGAACCTCGCCGCCACAGCGTCCTGATTCACTTCCGTTTGCTACGGCATGTGAACTGACATCTCGATCTCCACGTCGTCGCCGTAGCCGAAATCAGCGATCCACGCGTCCTTTGGAAGGCTGCTGGCGAATGCAGCCATGTTGCTGCCGGCAGCCAGTTGGATGGTCCCCGTGCTGCTCATCGAGACGATCATCGCCTGAGCGGACAAATCATCCGTCAGAAGCCGCATGCCCGCAAGGTTGGCCGGATGCGGAACCTTGGTGGGCGTGGTGACCGTCCGTGCCAACAGGTCGGCGTTCCGGATGCTGACCCGGCCAGTGAAGACTTCCGAGCCTTCAAGACCCAGGACCAGCGTGTTGCCGGAGGCCCGTGCCGAGGCGATCGTGTACATGCAGGAGTGAGCGGCGTTATGGAATCGCACCATCTTGCCGACGAGTGCGGCAGCGTTGGCGGGGGGCTGGTCGCAGGTCATCGTCACGGCCTTGTTTTCGTAGTCGGCTGCGGAGATCGAGCCCGTGATCGTCGCGGGGACGGCGATCTCCACTGGCGGCTGGCTCATGGTCAGACCTGTGCCGCCGGCAGCGAAGCCCCGGGTGAGCTGTCCGTTTGAGACGGTGACCACTGCGACGGCCGCATCGCAAGACAGGCCCGATGGCAGCGTGAACGCCTTGCCAGCCTCCGGAGAAACGACGATCGTGTCAGTTGCCCCTGCCCGCTGCACAGTAAGCACAACGATCTGGTCACTACCCTGCCCGAGTGAGGCGGCGTTGCTGAGATTCACCGACTGGATAAAGGATTGGCTTCCCGTTGGCTCCCAAACAGAGACAAATGTATTGCCGGGCGCATCGGCGGATCGGCGCACCAGCATGTACTTAAGGATCGTCGGGATTTTGCGGAGCGGGGACACGTAGGCATCGGCGACGATCACATCCTGTCCAGCGTGATCAGGAACGTGGACGCGAAGGCCGGCGAGGTTGTCGGTTGTACGCCACTGGGCGGTGATCGGAGTACTCGGCGCGGCATGCTGCCAGTTGAACAGGTGTGAGTAGCCGCTGCCCATGTATGTGCTGTACGGGCCACCATACCCCGGTGCGCCGAGGACTGGATCGTCGTAGAGCTGGCCGTAGGCGACATTTGCGCCGGCCAGGGTGCCCTGGGTGACCGGGGCAGAGAGCGTGGTGCCGGTCATGGTGAACTGTCCTTCCGGGCCATGGATGCTGAGCACGTGCTTGCTGCCGCCACGGGCACGGAAAACATCCACCAGGTAGGAGTTGTCATTATCGACGTCGACCAGCACCAGTGTTCGCCGATAGATGTCGGTCTTGGCATAGGTGCCGGCGGCGTCGATGTCGACCGCGTGGGCTGTCGGGCTTTCGTGGAACCGCAGCACTGTGCCCGCGACGTTGCCGTCCTGCTTGCGGTCATCGACAAGCAGGGTGTTGTGGCTGACGGTGTTTTTGGACCAGCTGTAGATTCCCGCGACATACTCGTTCATCGCATCGGGATACCCGAGATCCGGTGAAAGCCTTCGATTCCGACCGAACAACTCGATGTTCAAGCGATCGGCATGGGCATGCGAGCCTCGCAATCCATGGAAAACAGAAACCGCAAGGCGATTCTGTGGATTGTTGAGGATCGCCATGCCGTAGCCATCCAGCAATCGACTAGGCTGTATGGGCTGGTATGAATCAAGATCAGATTGGAGTGCGGCCAGGTCGATGGCGCCACGGAGACAATCCTCAAAGTAATGCGTCCAACCGTCGCGGAGTTCGCCCAGCTGGTCTAGAGCCCAGGCATATTGGGGCCGACCAAGCTGCTGATACGCGGCATGGTAGGTTGGCGTTATAGGACCGATCCAGCCATCGTTTATGGTACCGGCATCACCCACGGCAGGTGTGAACTGGCCGATGCAGATCATTTCCAGTGGTGTGTCGAGCATGCGTTGCATCTTTGGATGAGCGAACAGATCGATATTCGCTCTGAGCAGCGGAAGGCCGAGTTCTGTCAGTTCCCTTACCCAGACAAAGCAGTAGTAGGGTGAGCCCTCATGGGGCATGCCGTCCTTGTAAACCAGATTGTGGAGAGCATAGTTGATGCCCTGCTGTTGGGCAGCGCCGCCGGGAGAACTCAGGAGTTGGTCAAGCAAGCTCGCTGTAGGACCGTGCTGACGTACGAGCATGGTGTGGACCAAAGTGTTCTGGCGTATTCCGATGCTGTTGCCGTCTTGCCAGCCGTCGAGAACATCAACGGCTTCCTCAAGCAGGTTGGCCTCAATGTTAGCTCTAATGTTCGCAGCGGACCTCCACGGCAAAGAGACTGAGCCCGGATCTATGAGAGCGTCAAACACGAGTTCGTATGCCAGTACCAAGTCCCGAAGCGTTTGCATCTCCCAGCCTCTATTCAGGATTTTTCCTGGGTAGGTTGCGCTACTCATCTCCCCGTATCGCGACTGCTTGTCATAGTCCATCGCTGGGTAGACCTCGGCGATCCTGTCGAGCATGACGATCGCTTTTTCGGCATAGACGCGCTGACCCGTCAACGCATACGCTTGAGCCAGCCAGGTGACAGCAGGTAGCCAATCGTTCGCCCAGTGGCTGTGACACGCGTAAGCGACAAACCAATACTTCTCGCCGTCGGGTGCGACGTAGCCTCTGCCACTGTCGACGTACTTGCCAGCCAGCAGGCTGGTGTCCGTCATGCCGCTTCGGTAATAGGCGTCAAAGTCGTTGCTCGGGTAGCTCTCCCCGCCGACCGGGCAAATGACCTTGAAGCGATTTGTCGGGTGCAGCCTCCATGGGTATGTCCCGTACTGGTAAATTGCAGTGCCGTGAACCGGGCAGCCTTTGGCGGAGACGTCCCAATCCCGGCAGACGCGCGAGTCGGGAAGAAGTTCCCGCAGTTGTTCGTTGGTGTAGCCGATCCATTTGTCGGCGTGGGTCTTGGTGGATGACCGCATACCCATGATGACCGGGTCAGTCGCGGCCAGACGGCGCAGTTGTGCGATCTGCTCATCAGTATAGAGCGATCGCGATGTCTTCAGCGGCCACCGGGGCTGGCGCAGGCCGCTCGGGGCTGCCGCCACCGCTACGGTGATTTCCGCACAGATTGGTTCCTGAGGCTGCGGCGGGGGGAGGGTCAGGCACAGCCTGGCCGTGTAAGTGCCGCCGTTCACATAAGTGTGAGTGACGGACAGGCCTTCGGCGGTGGCTGTCTGATCGCCGAAGTCCCAAGTATATGTACCCTCCGGCAGAGGCGAGATCGTAGCGGACTTGACGGTGAAGGTCACCTGGAGTGGCGCGGTGCCTTGGTTGGGCGAAGCGGTGAGTTTGACCTTGGGAGACACCGCATTAATGACCGTGACGTCGACGGTGTCGCTGCTGGTCAGCGTACCCGCGGTCACGGTTAGCTGGAACGTCAGCACGGAATCGGCAAGCACCGTCGGCGCAGTAAACTTCGGCGTCAGGCTGCTCGTTCCCATAAGCAGTACTCGTGGCCCAGCGGTCTGCTTCCAGAGGTACGTGAGCGACAGGCCCTGGCCTCCGCTGACAGAGCCCTGCAGAACCACTTCTTCGCGTTCCATGACCGTTATGGCTTCGCCAGCTTCGGCGGTCAACGTGCCGGTGGAGGTGTCGCCGCCGGCCGGGCTGAGCGGGTCGTTTGTGTCATTTCCCGATGATGGCTGATCGGGATGAAAGCCGAGGACGTCGCCGCCGCTGAACCCATCGCCGTTAGACAACGGACCGAGCTCGCATGACTGTCCCAGACAGCAAGACAGCAGGAGGAATCCGAGCAGCAACCGATGAGACCTGAAGAAAGCACACCGGTTCGCATGTCTCCATCGCGGCGAACCATCCTGGCCGTTCTCTCGTGACGAGCAGGTGCCGAGTTGTTGTGCCTGTCTTGATGTTGACTGCATGGCGCTTATTCCCCTCTTCTGATGCGGTGGCAAACTCGTCGCCTTTTGCGGACGTTCAATCCCAGTCATTCCCAACAAGAGATGTAAGATACAAAAGAAGAGCGGACAACGACCTTTGGGAAAACTGGGGTGATTTGGCAAGGTTGTCTCAGGGACGAGCACGTCCGAGAATCATGTGGTCAGGCCCGGAGTTCACGAACGGTTATTACGAGACTCGCGGCGCGCCGCTGAGTACGTTTCCGTCCGGGAATCTGGAGGCCAAAGGCTACGGGGGCCGACAGTCTGGTGAATCATCTTCTCGGACGCCGAAAACGCCCCAGACACAAGAGGATTTGGGCTACATGAGGGCGTGCGAGCGGGGATCGGACGCTGCCTGCCAATCGGATGGCAGCATACGGTTTTCGGAGGCCTCGTTCTTGCGCAGGTAGTCCTCACGTCGCGGTGCACGTCGGTGGGGGGACGAGTGACAGGCACGGGGGCGATAATTCGGGGACCGTGCCCGGAGCGGCAGGGCAAAGGCCGGGCAGATTAATGGCTTCGAATACCTGCGTTATCGGAGCAAAGCGGAAGGCCTCGAAAAGGCGGGTCAGGCGAGGCAACACGCGAGATCGCCACAACGACTGCATGACGCGGCGGCTGGTGGAGAAGCGCAATCCGGCCCTGCGAAATAAATCGACCTCGTCCGAAGCAAGTTCATAGGGATGCAGATAGACGACGGCCGGGTGGCCGCCGGCGTTCATGCTGCCGATGGCGTGCGCATGAACCCACCAGGGCAGCAGTCGCATATAACCGCCGCCGCAGACGGGCACATGGCAGCCGAAAACGCGCAGCGTGGTCAATGGAAACTCAACAAGATCACAATTGCTCCAGCGATGCGGGATGCGCGGCGCGTCGTGAATACCATAGCGAGCCTTCCGGATCGGAAAGATGCTCGAACTGTACCGAAAACCGAGGCTTGCCAGAATCGGCCCTCCCCAGAGCGATTCTCGGGTGATCGAAAACGCCGGGGCCCGGTAACCCAACGGCCGCCGTCCGGTCTGCGATCCGATGATCTCGATCGATCGCCTGACGTCCTCCTCAAATTGCCGAGGCGTCAGCCGATACATCAGTTCGTGCCCATAACCGTGCGAGGCAATCTCATGCCCGGCCGACTGAATCAGGGGCAGAAGCTGCGGATGCCGCTCGCACACCTTTCCGAGGGCAAAGAAGGTGGCCCGGACTGAATGCCTGTCCAGCAGCCCAAGCAGACGGTCGACGTTGCCGACGACCCGGTCGGTAATCGGCAGGCTCGGATCGAGGACGGCCTGAGGCCAGTCCTCGAGGTCGACGGTCAGGGCGTTGAGCATGCGAGCTTCCTGGGGCCTTTCTTCTATTGGATCAATCGGAAGGTTTGACCCGCGGCTTTGGTTCTCGGACGCCAACGCGGACCGCCTTTTGGCGGGTCGCAGCCCGAACACACCGCAATCCACCAACATCCGCGTACAATGGACAGATCTCTGTCCGTAAAGTCCTGAGGCGGACCGCCTTGCTGCGGGCCGCAGCCCAAACACACCGCTATCCACGAACATGCGCGTAAAACGGACAGATCTCTGGCCATAAGGCCATAAAAATCTGCCAGCACCCTTTCGAAAGGCTTTCCCGCCGCTGCCTGGAATCCTGACAGATCGGTGGGAAGCCAGGCCCTCCAAGGCCGGTTTATTGACAAGGACCGGCCTCCGGCGTTAAATGGACTTTGAGATCGCCGCGGATGTGGCGGAATTGGCAGACGCGCAAGGTTCAGGTCCTTGTGGGGGCAACCCCGTGGAGGTTCGACTCCTCTCATCCGCAATTCCTCGATCATTAGCCTCTTCCATCGGGACTGGTGTGCACTTTGCGCGCATGTTTTTGGATCGCAGATCGCGTGGGCTGCGGTCCGCCTTAGACGGAATGTCGTCTCATTTTTATGTGAGGTCACCTGTTGACGACTTCCGTAGCATTCGCCTATCGGTCACCGCTTCAAATTGGCCGCTCAGAGGTAATGATTGTGGGATATGTTTTACAGCTTTGCGGTTATTGAATGGCGCCGCCCTCGTACTCCTGTCACCATCCGCAAGGATGCGATCACGGCGTCTCGAGGCCTTCTTTTCCCGTGGCGTCCGGACTGTGTGGCGAGTTGCCAGCGACAAATGGCGTAAGGATCGGTCTCGTGCCGATGATTAGGCGGGGGGGTTATGGTTATAATCAGTGAATCTCACTGGGAGGTCGGAGGCTCGATGGGAACGGCAGTCCTGGAGAATGCAACGAAGGGCACGATGGGTGCGCCGAGTGGATCACCGCTGCTCTCAGGGGGCCTTGCA
>ERZ795050.1442-NODE-1442-length-30797-cov-5.579175_pt1 | contig 30797 bp, 29 predicted proteins | sample MGYA00375134_ERZ795050 | MGnify/ENA primary metagenome ERZ795050 (study PRJEB30179, sample SAMN05720221) | activated sludge metagenome | isolation source: Anaerobic digester | place: Japan | collected 2015-05-26 ... | reverse complement strand
AGACCACCAAATTTCCACATTTCAAGTTTTGTAAGTCTTTTGTTAAGATCTTCAATTGTAACTTCCTGTGCGAAAATAGGAAGTGCAATTAAAAGGATAAGAGCAATAACTAAAAGAATTCTCTTCATAGAAATTTCCTCCGATATTTTCTTTTCTGCACATAACGTGCTTAATTTACAAATAATATCTTTTTTATTCTTGTCAAGAGATTTTTCATATTTTTTTAAATTTATTTTATAGAATTTAACAATTTAATCTATTTTATTTTGCCATTTTATTTTTTTTAAGCTATATTTTTATTAACAATAAAAGATATGATAGGAGTATTATTATGAACTTAAAATTAATCAAAAGATATAAATTAATCTTTATTTTAAATATTTTAATAATTTCAATTTTATTCTTAACAATTTTTCCTCAAATTCTTTTCGCTCAACAGATCACTTTTGGCTTTGATTACGGATTTTTACCTTTTCAGTACTCAAACTCATTTACCATCATAAAAAATAATACCTATTATTCTGTTTTTATATTTTTAGAACTTAAACTAAATGAAAATAGTTTTTTTTCTATAAATTATGAAAGATCTACTTTTAACATTTTTCAGCAAAACTCATTATCTTTTGGTTTTTCATATCTTAAAGACTTTTTAGCTTTTAAACAAAATATTAAAGTAAATTTTTCGGATGATTTTAAAAATCTTTTTCCATATTTTGAAAATCAAACTTCAATCTTATTAGACTTTTATCCAACCTTCTTTTTCTTTATAGGTTTAAATAATCCTTTGTATATCCAGCCAATCTTTTCCTCTTTAATACAGATTCCAAAAGATGATACATTTGAATTATTTAAACTAAAAAGTGAGATTGGTTTTTATATTTATCAACTTTCAATCGGTTTAGTTTTTGAATTTGATAAAATTTTATATAATTTTGATAATTCAGAAAATCCTGTTAAATATAATAGATTATTAACATATGATTTAGCATTAATGATAAAATATGTCCCAACATTTACTCTTTTTGGTTTTACTTTCGCATTGGGCTATTCATATAATGATTTGAATACTATTTTAAATCTACATTATCTTCATCAATACCTTTATGCCAAAGCAAAACTTATATTTAATATTGAACATTTTAGGATTGAACCTTCTTTTGGATATATCCTCTATTCTTTTTATTCCAGTAATATTACCGATATTTCTAAAATGGCAAGGTTATATGCAGCTTTGAATTTAAGTTATATCTTTTGACCTATTTTTTTGATATATATATTTCACATTTTTTGATAACAATATTTCCATCTTTATCTTTTTCAAAAACAAGTGGATCATTTTTTAATAAAATATACTCCATACTATCTTTTTTCTTTATTTTCAAATATTGCTTTATTACATTTACCTCTGCAACAAGATATTTTTCATTATTATAGATAACAGATGTACCAACATCGGGTAGGTTTTCCTTTGCTTCTTCATATTGCTGAGCCTCATAAGCAAGACAGCAAAGAAGCCTTCCACAATATCCCGAAATCTTCATGGTATTAAGTGGAGCATTCTGAACTTCAGCCATTTTAATGGAGATTGGTGTTAATTGATGTAAAAAGCGCCTGCAACAAAGTTGTTGACCGCAGATAAAAAGGCCATCTATCATCCTTGCTTCATCTCTAACACCGATCTGATGTAGTTCTATTCTTTTTCTATATTTTGCTGCAAGCTTTTTAACAAGTTCTCTAAAGTCAATTCTATGATCTGCAACAAAATCGAAAAGTATCTTCATCCCATCAAGAAAATAGTGAACTCCAACTGGTTTCATCTCATGTTCAAGTCCACATTCTTTTATCTCTTCTTTAAATACCAAGAATGCTTCTTTTGCCTTTTCTTCATTTTCTTTATATATTTTCAAATCTTCAGAATTCGCAATAGATATAAACCTTCCTTCTATTCTAATCTGCCTTTTTTTACTTACCTTATCAGATCCCGATTTTTCTTGGTTTTCTTTATTATCAAAAAAAACATTGCTTTCAATATTACTTTTATTTAAATTTTCTTTATCTTTTATATCTTTTCTATCTTCTTTAATTTCTTTATCTTCTTTATCTTCGTTATCATCACTAGTTGACATTATTTTTGTTTGCACTGATTGTAAATTCAAAATACCATTTGTTTCTGATAAACCATTACCATTTAAAAATTCCTGTGAATTTTCAATATTTTCAATATTTTCTTCAACAGTTGTTGCCTGGTATTTTAATATTTCATCAAACTCTTTATCATCAATATTTACAACCTTATTTAAATAGATTCCAAGATCTACACCATGTTTTGTCTCTAATTTAACAATTGCAGAAGGCGAAATCTGATAGTAGTTATTTGAATAAAAATCCATTATCGCCTTTGAATATAATAATCTACATCTATATAGGTACATATCTTTCCTTTTATTTTGTTATTTTTATTTATTTTTTTTATTGTTTTTCATTTATTTTATTTTTTTTATTTATTTTTTTATTGCTTTTTTATTTATTTTATTTTGTTCTTTATTTATTTTTTTTTATAATTTCTAATTTATTATTTTCTTATTTTTATCTTATTTTTATCTTAATTTTTATATTTTTATCTTATTATTTTTATCTTTTAATTTTTTATTTTAATCTTTTGATTTTTCATTTTTATTTTATTCTATTTTTAATTTTTTATCTTCTTTTTTATAACTTTATAAATTTTAATAATTTTATTTTTATTTTTTACACAGTTATCTTAAAAATCAATCCTTCTATTTCATCTATTAAAGATAAAATCTGACTTTGAGAAGATAAAAAACTTTCCATAAGAGCTACCAATCTTTTTTCGATTTCCAGTATTATATAATCTATTTCATCTTCCGAAAGTAAATCTTTCTTTTTATTAACTATTTTAATTTTATATGCTTTTCTTTCAACCAGGACTATGAATGAAGCTAAAAGCTCTTTATATTCCTGTAAATCCTCCTGCTTCCTTGAATTTTTAAATCTTTTCCCAACTTCATCTATTTTTAATGTAAGTGTTTCTGGTGGTTGGTTCTCATATTCAATAACTATATCTTCAATCCTTTTTTCAAAAAGGATCTCGTTAAAACTTTTTTCTTTATTTTTTAAGCTTGCTGATTTTTCAAGCTTTGTGCTTTTTTTCTGATCTTTTCCAGAAAATTTTTGAATTATATTGTAAATTGATGGTATCACTATCTAAACTCCATTTTTTTATCTAATTTTAATTAAAAAATATCTTTAATCTATTTTTTTACTTATTAAAGTTTCATTTATTTTATTAAAAATAAAATCTTTATTTCTTTCTATCCCATTTGAAAAAATTACTCTATATGTTTTTTTCTTAAAATTTTTATAATAAGAAAAGCTTTTTTCATAACCCAATAAGACTCTTTCTAAAAATTTATCCTCTCTTGATTCAAATCTATCATGCTTTTCTAAGGTAAATTTATCTTGATTTTTTTTATCTAAAAAATATTTGTCATTATAAAAATAGAAGATAAGGTCGGGCTCAATCATTGAAAATAGAAGATGGCCAAAGACTTTATCCATCTTTATCAATGTTTTTAAGCCTTCAAGTTCGGTTCTGTCTTTATATTCTCCATGTTTTACCTTTTGTATTGCGGGATAAACCTGATATGAAAAAGTAGAGAAATGAAATCTATCGACTATGACAATACTACCAATTTCCAATTCTTTTAATATTAACTGAAGAGTATGTTCAAGTCTATCCGAGATAAATAGAAAAAATTCTGTTAGATTTGACAAATGTAGATTTGCATCAAGTAAAATTTGTCGAACAGATTGTCCGACAATAGAATCGCCAGGTTCGAAAGTTGTTATTATGTTTTCGATCCCTTTTTTATTAAATTGCTCTTTTACTAAATTTAATTGTGTTGTTTTTCCACTTTTATCTATCCCTTCAAATACAACAAATAACCCTTTTTTAAGATTTTTCATAAATGATATTTTTTTACAGTTTGAGCTTGTTTTAATAAGATATTACTTTGATTTTATAACTTTAATAGTGCCATTTAATATTACACCTTCTTCAATTATTATCCTTGGTGCTTCTATTGACCCTTTAACATTTCCAGTAGAATATATCTTTATTAAGTTTTTTGCTTTTGCTATCCCTTCCCAGATACCTCCAATTTCAATAGCATCAGCTTCAATATTACAAAAAGCCTTACCTTTTTCACCTATTAAAACTTTAGATGTTGATTTAATGTTACCAGAAAACTCTCCATCTATTCTTAAAACATTATCAAGTTCAAAATCTCCTTTTAATTTGGTTGATTCTGAGATTATGTTTGAAACAATTGTTCCGCTATCAACTATGGGCATATAATTACTCCTCACCTTTTTTTCATGAATTAGTAAAAACTATACTTTTTATATATAAATTATATATAAAAAACTTAAAACTAAAATAAATCAAAATATAGATGCAGAAAATACTCGGGATTAACAAATTGTCCATTTATTCTAACTTCATAATGTAGATGTGGTCCTGTTACCTGTCCTGTAGAACCTTCTTTCCCAATTGATTGACCTTTTTTTACAACTTCTCCTGGTCTAACTAAAGACATCATAAGATGACCATATAGCGTTTCAACTCCTCTTGGATGTTCTATTACAACAGCTATACCATAACCTTCTCGCCAACCTGAAAATTTGACAATACCATCAGCTGTAGCACATATTAATGCTCCAGGAAATGAAGCGATATCTATTCCAGTATGGAACATTACACCACCAAGAACAGGATGTCTTCTAAAACCAAAACCCGAGGTAATAGACCCACTTCCATCTACAAAAGGCCATCTGGATGGAAATGTCTGAGCAAGTTCTTTTATAAATGGTTGTCTATTGTTATATTCCTTAAAAAGCAAGTAGAAAATTTCTGTTTCCTGCTTTATAAATGAAAGTTGCTCATAAGGATCCATTATCTTATCTTTTTCAATATCAGGTCCGCCAATAGCTGCTTGATTCCAATTTTTCTTACCAAGGAAAAAATAAGCCAGTTTTGTGCTTTCTGTCTTAGCTTGAACTAATTTTTCATAAATTTCATTTATCTGACCGATCATATCATCGTAATTGGCCCTATATTTCATATATTGAAGTTTGAAATGGGATAACTGGTCAACTGTTGAAGATAAGGTGGAAATAGAGATAAAAAAGACTATAAATAATAATGAAATGGTAATAATGAAAAATGCTATTGAAAAGATAGACATATGAACATTAAAAATCTTTTTTTGATTATGAGGAATAAGCATCAATGTTACTTTCTCATTCCCCTTTTTTATAAATTGTTTCCATCTGGTTGAAATAAACTCAAAAGTTCTTCGAAAAAATTTCTCGCAAGAACTAGCAAGTCTTTTTTCCCAATTCTTAAAACTTTTCATTCCATTTCCTTACCTTAAACTTAATTTAATAAACTATATTAAAAACTCTATATAAATACTTTTAATCAAAACCTTATAATATATATATTAAAAACCAATATTTTAACCCTAAAAAAGTTATTTTCATAAATTGTCTACACAAAATAATCTATGTCACAGTTATAGTAAAATATGATTAAAGTATATGCAACTAAAAATACATAAAATTTTATTTTTTTAAATTTATTTTTTTAATATTTTTTATTTTTCAATTCTTTATTTATAATTAATTCTTCCCTTATAATTTTTCTTTTTTAAGCAAAATTAAACTTACTCTTTTATATCTTTACTTTTAACAAAATATATATAACTTTTTTTTACCTTCTATCTTTTAATTCAAAATTTTTTTTAATAAAAGGAATATTAATAATGTATATTGACTCCCATTGCCATTTAGATTTAATATATAGCTCTATCATAAATATAAATAATATTTTGCAAAATGCAACTTTATTTCAAATTTCTAAAATAGTTCAGGTTAGCGCATCTTTGAAAGACTTCAAAGATTTTTTCCCAATTTTAATAGATACTCTTTACCAAACAAAATTAAAAAAAAATTTACTCGAACTTTTTTTTACTTTTGGTGCATCTCCAAATGATCTTTGTGAAGAAAATTATGATTTTGAAAAATTATTTGAATTTTATAAATCTATTTTATATAAAGATAAGTCTACTTTTTACAAAGACAATTTGATATCATATAAAGATAAATCTATTTTTTACAAAAACAATTCGATATCATATAAAGATAAATCAATTTCATATAAAGATAAAAGTTTGGATGATTTTATAAAAGAAAGAAGACTTATAGCAATAGGTGAAATTGGACTTGATTATTTCCATAATTTTTTTGAAAAGGATAAACAAAAAATTGCTTTTGAAAACCAACTTCAACTTGCCATAAATCTAAAACTACCCGTCATGCTTCATATTAGGGATGCATTTGATGATGCAATCGCTATATTAAAAAATTTCGAACTGGATAATATCATATTTCACTGTTATAGTGGTGATACAAAAACAACAGAAATAATACTTAATACTTTTGACAAAAGCTACTTTTCTTTTGCTGGAAATATAACCTATAAAAAACTTGAGAACCTAAGACAATCTCTTTTAATAATTCCAAAAGATAGAATATTGATAGAAACAGATTCACCTTTTTTAGCTCCTTTATCAAAAAGAGGAAAAGAAAATTTACCTTGGTTTATAATTGAAACTTATAGTTTTATTGCTAATTTATTAAACATAGAAGAAAATCAACTTATAAAAATAATAAATACCAATTTTAATAATGCCTTTAAATTAGAAAATAATTAAAGAAAATATTGCTCCTTTATTAGAAATGGCATTTACTTTTAAGCTTTAAATTAGACAATAATTAAAAAAATTTAAAACTAATTTTAATGATTGAATTGGCGATTCTTTCTTTAATTTCTTTAAATTAAAAATATTTAAAAAAAATATTTAATAGTAAAAAATTTTAATGATTTTATCAAAAAACAGATATGAAAACATTATTTCAGCCCCGATAGCAGGTTATACAAACTGGCCACTTAGAAGAATTTTTGCCCGATATAATGCTTATAGAATTTTTTCAGAGATGGTTCATGTAAGGGAGATTTTTCATAAGGAATTTTTTGAATTTCCTTTTTTAAATATTAACTATAGATTTACCATTCAACTTTTTGGCTCGTTTGAAGATGATTTTAATCTGGCTATAGAAAAAGTAAAAAAATATTGTGATAATATTGACATAAACTGTGGATGCCCTGCAAAAAAAGTGATAAAAGCAGGAGGAGGATCTTTCTGGTTAAAAGATATAGATAGATTTTCCAAAAAAATATATCAGATTTCCGAGTCATACCCTAATAAAATAAGTGTAAAAATAAGACTTGGCTTTTCAAAACCTCAAATAAACGAAATTCTCGATTCAATTAAAGATGCGAAGTTAGCATTTATAACAATACATATGAGAACAGCAGATATGCTTTTTTCAGGTAAGGCTCTATATCAATATGCTGAAATTTTAAATAACTATAAACTACCTATAGTATTAAATGGTGATATTACAGATCCAATATTTGCGAAAAATATTCTTGATAGTTATAATTGCAGCGGTATAATGATTGGAAGAGCCGCTTTGTCTGATCCTTCAATATTTCAAAGGATAAAAGAATATATAAATGAAGGCAAAATCAAGAAAACTTGCATTAATAATAAAATAGATAACTGTATCCTTTATATTGATAATCTATTATTATATTTTAAAATCTTTTCTCTGGCACTAGAAAAAAATAATTTAGACAATTTTCAATTTCATGAAGATTCTCTCAAAACAGATAATAATTTTGAAATAATTGATGATAATTTTGAAATAGTAAAGAAAGTAGATGATCAATCAATAAAAAAATTTATAAGAAGCAATATTGTTGAAAGTAGAAAAATTCTTTTTGCTCTTTCTAAAAAAATCCCTTTTTCAAACAAACTTAAAGAAAATATTTTGAAGATTAATAGTATAGATGAATTAAAAGAATTAAAAAATTATCTTATTTCACTAAAAAACGATTAAATATCGATAATGTCCGGTAGTTTCAAGAATTGTGTGTAAATAAAATTAATATAAAAAAAATTTAAATAATAAATAAATGTTAAAATTTAAAATAAATAAATTTTAAAATTTGAAATATAGAACTAAAATTTAAATAGTAAAGATCTGAAAACTTGCATTGAATTTTTCTTTATCTACTGGCTCTGACAAATACTCTTCTACTCCTAAAGTATAAAGTTTTGCCTTAATATGACTATTCATATTTTTGTCTATTGCTATTATTGGAACAAGTTTCAATTTTTCATGGGTTTTTATCCTTCCGACAATATCATAAATAATTTCTTCAGAAGTATCCCCAATATATAAAATTATTAAAGAAGCCGATGGTAAGGCATCACATTTTAATACAAAATCAGGCACTGACATTATTTCAACATCAAATAAATCGTAATTTATATATTCAAGAGCATCCTTCCATCCAACAACATAAATTTTCTTTTCAGCATTTACAATATTTGATTTTTCCTGCAATCTCTTTTTCAAATCTTTTGGTATTGTAAAATAAAATGTCGAACCTTTATTCTTTCCTTCACTTTCAGCCCATGCATTTCCTTGATGAATTCTTGCAATATTTTTAACTATTGATAGCCCAAGCCCTTTTCCACCTGCCATAAACTCATATTCTCCAGAAAAATAATGAGAAGAATCCTGAATCGTAAAGAACTTATCAAAGATTCTTTCAAGATATTGTTTTTCAATACCAATACCTGTATCCCTGACATAAATTTTATACTGGGCAAAATCTTCAACAACACCTAAAGTAATAGAACCTAAATCGGGAGTATATTTTATTGCATTAGTTATAAGATTATTGATTGCCTGCGATAAAAGCGTGGTTTCCACTGAAACAATTGGATTTGTAACATGTGATTCAAAATTATATGATAGCTTTCTTTCGGCAAATTTAGTCGAATACTGATCAAAAATTGTTTTTAAAAAGTCTATTATATTTACTTCAGTTAAAGTTGTAGAAGAAACACCATCTTTTAAGTTTGCAAAATTTGTGATATCCTCGATTGTTGTTATAAGTCTATTTATGTTTATTTGAAGAACCTTTATTATCTCTTCAAGTTTTGGATTTAGTTCACCAAAAGCACCATCTGCAATCAAATCTATAAAACCTTTTACCACAACTACTGGTGTTCTTAACTCATGTGAGGAAATAGCAACAAAATTTTCCTCCATCTTATTTAGTAAAATAAGTTTCTGGTTTACTTCCTGAATAATCTTTAGGGTATTTTCAAGTTCTCTATTTGATTTTTCCAGCTCTTCATATTTAATAAGAAGTTTATCTATCAATTCTCTTGAATATTGTCTTAAATATTTTACCTCAGTACCTTGTTCAAGCTTTTCATTTTTTCCACTTATAAAATCATTTATCTTTTTTAAAAAAGTTGAATCTATTGGTTTTGGAATAAAACCATCACAACCTGCTGCTAAAGCTTTTTCTCTTCCTCCTTCTCCTACTTCAGCAGTTATCGCAATTATTTTAATTTTATCGAAATTTGGTATTGACCTTATTTTAGTTGTTACATCAAGCCCTGAAAGATCTGGAAGATTTATATCCATTAATATTAAATCTGGTTGAATCTCTTTAGCTTTTTCAATACCTTCAAATCCTGTTTTTGCCTCATAAAAAGCGAAATTATTTGCTTCAAGTATCTTTTTGACAAGAAGAAGATTATATTGATTGTCTTCAATATACAATACTTTGATTTTCTTTTCCATTTTCTCTAACTTTTCTCTCTAACTTTATCTTTTATTTTAGTTAATTTATAATTTAATTGACTTATAAATATTTTTTTTTATTAATTTTATTTATTTTTTTCAGTTTATTAATCTTTAGTATTATACTAACTTAATTTCATTTTTTTTCAATTCATTTAATCAACTTTGAATATACAAATTCATATATAATATTTTGATCTGCGGGTGATATTTTTACAAATCTGCCATGCATATAATATTTTTGTCCTACTTTTTCATATCTAACAATTTCGGCTATTGCTTTAATATTTTGTCTTCCAATAAAGATTGAGATTTTTATATATTTTTTCAGCCCAATTTTATTATTTACTTCAATGGCAAATCCACCTCCACCTATATCAAAAACAGTACCATCATATTCTGGCGGAACAACTTTCATAGTCTTTTTCCCGCTTGAATCTTCCTGAATTTCAACTAATGAATAAGTTGAATAAAACCGGCATTCTTTTCTAAGATATTTTCTTTTTTGATATCTTAATAGGATATCTGAATGTCTTATCAATAAACCCTTAATTGTGGTTTCATTTACTTCATCTTCTATATATGTTTCAAAGGAATATCCCGCATCATTTTCCCTCCAGAAATAAACTGTTACCGGCATTTTCCAGCTTTTCGGTTCTTTTTCAATTTTTGGCTTTTTAACAACAAATCCTCTATCTAATGAAGCTATAACCTCAGTAAAAAAATAACCAAGATCATTTATATAAATTCTTACTCTTTTGCCAACATTTAGGTCTTTTGATGATACACTTTTTTTCATATCCTTAAAATAGTTATCAAGATTTGATAATAAAAAATATAATCTATTTTTAGTTATAGTTAAATCAAAATTGTTAGAACTTTTATCTCTACCTTTTAATATGGAAATTGCCTTAATAAGAAAAGTTTCGAAGTTTTGCTTGGACGCAAAAAGAAGGACGGGGGATTTTATTGGGACAAAATCAAGAACATTTAAAATAGCCTCAATATCATTTTTAGGTATTCCTCTAACTAATGCAGCCTCTTCAAACATCTTATGTTCTTTACTTTTAGTTTTTAAAAATCTATTGAAATACCCTTTTCGATTAAAATATAAGAATAAAAACACTAAAACAGCTATTAATAAAAGAGCAATAAATATACCTGTTCCGCTAGTTTTATTACTGGTTCCAACTGTAACAGATTTTCGAATTGTTAAAATTTCTTCCTGCAGCATTATTATTCCTCGATATATGTTTTAATTTTAATTTCAATTTTAATTTTTAATTTATAGTTTAATTTATTTATTTTATTTTATTTATTTTATTCTTAATTTTTAATTGACGATCTCTTCTTGATATCTAATTATATCAAGGCTACTATATAAAAGAGCTAAAAATAAAGGTCCCAGTAATACACCATTATAACCAAAAGAGATTATACCACCTATAATAGAAAAAAATAAAAGAAGAGGATGTATCTTTATTTTAGAAGAAATAATTTTTGGCCTTATAAAATTATCAACAGTTGAAACAAAAAAACCACTTAATATCGCAAAAATGATTCCTTTAATTGCTGATTGAGTCAATCCTACTATAATTGAAATTGGTAGCCATATGACTGTTGGACCTAACATAGGTATAAATGAAGCAATAAAAGTTAAAAAAGAAAAAAGAAAAGGATTTGGATACTTAAAAATAGTCAAAATAATAAAAAATATAATTGATTGATAAAGCCCTATTATCAAATAACCTTTAATAATTATATTCATTACCAGAGAAAATTTATTGGTAAATTCATCAATATACTTATTTTCTATAGGAAGAATATCTTTAAAATATTTTATAAGAATATCCCCATCTGTTAAAATAAAGTATATAGTTATTATTAAATAAAATAAACCGATAATACCATTAATTATTTTAGAAATTGTGGAAGTTAATATTGGAGTTATTTCAAAACTTTTTGATTTAATTATTTTTACCAATTCATCTATCAGGTTAAAATTTATGGTAATACCAGTTAGCTTATATATTATTTGCTCAATTAAACTATTAAATTTATCAAACGAAATAAAATTGGGATTTTCTATCAAAGAATCTATCCATATAGAAAATTGTTTAAACTCTAAAGTTATTCTATAAATAAAATAAAAAATAGGGATCACAATTATAAATATAATCAAAATAGAAAAAATTGCTGCAAGAATTTTTTGAATAATTGAATAATATTTTATTTTATTAAATTTCTTAATAATCCTGTTATATAAAGGTCTTATAATTAATGATAGGAAGATTGCCCATAGAATTACGGACAAAAATGGTTTAAATATCAAAAAAACAAGTATAAATAAGATAATGGTTAAAATTAAGAGAAAAATTGTTCTAATCTGTTTGGATGTCATTTCTTTACAAATATAAAAATTAAAATAACTTATCAAAAATAAAGATTATTAAAAATCTTTATTATAATTTCGGTTGAAATAGTATTATGAATTTAAAAATTTATGAAAAAATAATGCTTTCAAATTTCAGTACTTTTAAAATTGGTGGCAAAGCAAGATTTTTGGCTATACCAGAAGATATAAATCAAATTTTTGAGGCAGTTGATTTTTGTAAAAAAAGAAGTTTAAAACCATTCTTCTTTGGATCAGGTGCAAACATTTTATTCCCCGATAAGCCCGAAGATGATATTTTTTTTATAAGTTTAAAATATTTTAAAGATTTTGAAATTGAAAATGATAAAATAATACTTTCATCTGGATTTCCATTAACCTTAATCCCATTTTTATTTTCTTCACTTGCAAATATTGATAATCTTTTCTTTCTTTATCTTCTTCCAGGAACTGTAGGTGCTGCGACTTATATAAATGTTAGATATGATAAATATGATTTTGGTCCATTCATATCCAAAATAATATATCTTGATATTGATGATTTAAAAATAAAAGAAATAGATGGATCTTTAGCAGAATTTTCATATAAATATTCGATTTTTCAAAAGAAGAATTGGATAATTTTAAAAGTTGTCTTTGATATCAATATTTTAAGTAAAAACTATGAGAAAACTGAACAAAAAGATAAATACGGTAAATTAAAAGAATTTATTATGAGAAAAATTATATTGGAAAACCAAAGAATATCAAGGAAAGCAACAGAAATAGAATCAGATATTAAAAAATTTTATAAAATATTTGGGCTGAAATATATTAAGAAATATTTGAAAAGAAGCTTTGACTTTATAGATAGTGAAACTTTTTCTCAAATGAAAAAGATTGAAGATTATAGATTATCTAAATTCCATTTTAGTTATCCAAGTTGTGGGTCTGTTTTTAAAAACAATTATAGTTTTGGGGTCCCTACAGGTGCTCTTGTCGATAGATTAGGACTTAAAGGATTAAAACATAATGATGCTCAAATAGCCCCTTATCATGGAAATATTATAATAAATACGGCTAATGCAAAGGCTAAAGATGTTCTTTATTTAATAGAATTTGTCCAGGAAAAGATATATAAGAATTTTGGATTTGTTCCAGAGCCCGAGATAATATTATTTAGAAGATAAAATTTAAAGGTTGTTCTTATGATTATTCTTTTAGATATTGGTAATACAAGAATTAAATTAGGTTTAACCAGGTTAGAAAGTGATGATTTTCAGCAAATCAAGTCTTTTAAAAATACTAACCTATTTTTAAAATATATAAAAACAATATCCACAAAATATGATATTCAACATCTTGTTTATTCATCTGTTAGAGGCAAAGAGACTGAAAATATTATTCAAAAATTAAATCAAATTTTAAATTCTAAAAGCTTTGAGTCTAACTTTATCCATAAAAATAATAAAAAGAATAGTCTTAAGGAAATTCTTATTCATAGGATAAATTATGATAAAAAATATGGTTTTGATTTCTACTATGAACCAATAAAATCATATGGTGATGATAGACTGGCTTTATTATTCTATCTATCTGAAAAATATCCTTTAGATTCAATATTTGCGATAGATAGTGGAACAGCTTTAACCATCGATACTATGTATAAAAAAAATTATGAGGGAGGAGCCATCTTCCCAGGTATTAATCTTTCGATAAAATCATTATTTTATAAAACAAAACAACTTCCATTAGTTAATGAAAATGATTTAAATAATCCTTATAATATTGATTTAATCAATAACCAAATATTCGGATATTCTACAAAAGAATGTATTTTATCAGGAATCTATAATTCATATAAAGGATTTATAATTTATAGTTATAAAAAATTTATAGAAAAAATTGAGAAAAAATATCAATTAAAAGGCTTACTTCCAAAAATATTGATTACAGGCGGTGATGCTAATCTTATTTTTAATCTTATTAAAAGCATTGAATGCCAAATTGGAGCAAAAAATAATACAGTAGATAATATAACAGATAAAATAAAAGATAATACAACAAATAATATAGCAAATAATTCAAAAAATAATACAATAAATAATCCAACAAACAATACAACAAATAATACAATACCTAAAATAGCAAATAAAATAGCAAGTAATATAACAAATAATATAGCTGATAATTTAACAAATAATAAAACCAATAATTCAAATTATTTAAATTTCAATGAAATAGATTCGGGCAATATTGAAAATGGAAAAGATAAAATAGAAATTATAATAGAAGAAAATGCTGTATTATTAGGATTAAAATCTTACCTTAAATTAATTCTTAAAAATTACTTTAGTTAATCGATAATCATTAAAAGATTATAATTTGGAATTCGTATGAAAAGATTTTCAATAATTTTAATTATATTCTCTCTTATTCTATTTTTCTCCTGCTCAGAAGAACAGCAGTGTGTAAATGTAATAAACAAATATATATCCTATTCAAAATCAGCGAAATTTGATAAGATTTATAACAATCTATTGACCGGTCCAGCTCTTGAATCATTTTCAAGGTTCGCAAAAGAATTGGCATCAAAAAAAGATGATCAACAATTTAATGTTGTTGTTGATACTTTTAGAAAAATTAAAGGAATAAAGGTTCTTGCAGTTGAAAAATTTGAAAATGATGAAATAGCAATAAAGTTTCAGATGATAAGAAAAGATGGTGTTATAGAAGATACACCATGGTGGAGATTTAAAAAAATAGATGGAAAAATGAAGATAATGAAATTTTCAAAACATTAGAAAAATGAGATTAAAACTACCTTTTATAGTCTTTTTGGCATTAATAATAATTTGTAGTATTTCTTTTAGCTTTACAATTTTTCAGATAGATAAACTTGAAAATATTCCTATAACAGGTTACTTTATAAACCCAAATCAATATCTTTCATTTTTCCCCGATAAATTCAACAAGACTTTTTCAACTGAAGAAATAGAGAAAAAGATAGAAGAAAACCAGCAAACAATAGCAAATCTACTTCTTAACGGTATTTCTTTTAAACATAAAAGGAGCATGAGAACAAAAGGGTTTGAAACATCAACAGAATTTCAAAAAGAATTTATAAATTATATTTTACAACCATATTCAATTTCTTCAGAAAATGGTTTTTATATTTCAAAAACATCTTTAATCAAAGTCACAGATTACATCAGAAAGAAGGTAAAAAGAATTACAGAGGTAAATGGAATTTTAACTCAGGGTGAAGCAAATTTATCCTTTTTCGACAAATTAAACTCAATAGATAGTATAACTAACGAAGTTTTATTTGAAGCTGTGAAAGATTGTATTTTAAATGCAGCAATTAAAACTTATGGTAATAATTATATCTTTGAAATAAATGGTTATTTCAATCTTGTTGAGCCACCATTGTATAGATTCAGCAATTCTTTAATATATGTTAGAATCAAAGGATATGTAATTTTTTATTCTTTTACAAGATAATTTAAGTCAAAAGTTAAATCAAATCCTATCAGAAACTTAAAATTACTTGATAAATCGGTATATATTTTATATTCGAATTTAGAATAAATAGAAAAGTTAAATAACCAGATTGGCATATTAAGACTAAGATATAAGTAATGAAGACTATAATCTGTTGAAGCATCTCGATTATAATAGGCATAACTTATATAAAAATATGAATATTTTGCAAAACGATATTTGACATTCGCCCCTACCTTAAAAAATGAATAGTCGGGATGAGTTGAAATATAGTCACTACTTTTAAAACCAAATATCAGATTTATTATTAAAGAAGGAAATGTTTTGATTCTAATATAATTATATAAACACCAAACATTCTTATCTAAATCATTATTATCAAAATCATATGATGCATAATAACCTTCAGCAATATAAAATATACCTTTATAAATTTCCTGGGTAATTTTCGCATATACTTTTGTTATGGTATATTCCAGCCATTCTTCATCATCCTCTTCATTTAAAAGTGAGCCATAATCACCGCCTATAGAAAAAGATGGTAATGATGGGAAAAATCCAGTTTGAGCCATAGTCGGATTTGAATAGAAAAATAATAAAAAGAAGGATAAAAAAAATAAAATTATAAAAAAAAGATTTTGTCTTTTCCTCATACCAAAATCCTTAAAAAATCTTTATCATCATAAATGCTGATTCTTGATTTTCATAATAGTTTTCGATTAATTTAGCTTTAAAAAATCCTTTTTTTTCATAAAAAGCTATTGCATTTTTATTTCCTTCTCTTACCTCAAGATAGACAATTTTCGATCCATTCTTTTTCATGTTATAAAACATATCTTTTATTAAAGCTGAACCTATCCCCATGTTTTGAAATTCGGGATGAACACCTATTTTTAGTAAATGACATATATTTTTTCTATTTTTGGAATCTTTTTCATATCTAAAAATTGCATAACCAATTATAAAACTTTTTATCTTTACAACTTTAAATGAACTTACAGAGTAAAAAAAGTCAAAATCAAATAAATGCCATGGATATTCAAATATAATAGATTCAAGATTATTAATCTGCTCTAATTCATTTTGCAAAACATTTGTAACTTTAATCTTTTTTGAGAAAACTTTTGGAATTTGAAGGATATCTATTTCATGGGCTAAATTGATCAAAGATTCTTTTTTTTTCTGCATCATTATTATTATAATCCCAATTCAAATTTTATCAAAATATTAATCAATTTTAAAAAAATAAATTTACTTTTATTTTATTTAATTTGCATTTTAAATCTTAAATAATTAACAGAAAATACGATAAAAACTAATTATAAAGAATTTAAATTTCAAGTAAAAAATAGGGACTTTTCCTATTTTGACAAAGAAAAGTCCCTGAAATTGCTTATTAGAATTAAATAAAATGCACCAATTAAAAAATTAAATAAAATACTTTTATAAAATAATTTAATCTTTATCTGGAATTGATCTTGGAATTTCAAAATCAAGCATAGATAGAAGACCTGCTTTTTCACTATAATATACAGCAGGAATCATATTAACTGCAGTAGCTATAGTCCCTTTTCCGCCAGGTATTTCAGGTTTATTTGCGAAATGAATTTCTGGATCACCATATATATTTATATAATCACCTGTTTCAACACCTTCAAGATGTGGATGAATCTGCTGGGGGTGGATTAATTTAATCTTCTCATTTCCCTTTGAATCATAGCCAATACCGATATGTTTGCATCCCGCTACCATTCCTGGTTGAACTTTTACAACGGGCGTCTCTCTATAGACTTTAGAGATTATCGGTTCTCTTGTTTGTTCTATTCTTGTAATTTCCCAACCAAGTGCATCGGCTATCATTCGAATGGACTCTGGAAAACCTATATGACCAACAATAGTTCCTTTTTTAATACCTTCGTTAAATTGCTCAACAGTTGTTCCGACTCCCTGAGTTTCCATTACTGTTTTTCCAAATGGAGAAAGGTCATTGACTCTCATTGCCTCAATTCTATCTACCTTTATGCAAGCTCCTGTTAGCATAACAATTAAACTATCTAAAACAAATCCAGGATTTATTCCAGTTCCAAGAATTACAGTAGAATTTTCACTTGCTATTTCATCAAGTTTTTCCGCAAGTTCTGGTTGCTGCTGCCATGCATAAGCCATTTCTTCGGCAATTGTTATGCAATCAACTCCTTTTTCTGCGATAAACTTCAAATCATCAAAGACTTCTTTTACAAAAGATTTTGTTGCATGAAGAACAATATCGCATTTTTCTGCATTAATAATCTCATCTGGTTCTGAATAGACAGGAACACCAATCTTACCAATACCTAAGAATTCCCCGATATCCTTAAATCCAGCAGCAGCAGCTCTTTTTGAAATGACTCCAACAAGTTCAATATCCTTTTTATGAAGCATCATCTTTATCATGCCACTGCCCATGGCTCCAGTTCCCCACTGAACAACTCTGATTTTATCACCTTCGTGTTGATCTTCGTAAATATCATGAAGATTTCCCATATTATCCTCCAAATTATTTAAATTAAGTTTTTTTTGCTAACTTTTACTTATTTTAATCATTAATTTTCTTATGGCAAGTTTTTTTATAAATTTACTTAAATTTAAAAAATGTTTTATTTACAAAAACTTCATATTATTAAACAAAAAATAAATTGATTTAATGGTTATAAAATGAAAGATTTTCATATTCATTCATCTTTCTCTTTTGATAGTTCAACTCAAATAGAAAAATATATTGATATTGCCATTAAAAATAATTTTGAGGCCATCTGCTTTACTGAACATGATGAAATTTTACAAACTGATCAGATTTTTAAAAATTATATTCAAAATATTCAAAAAAAACTTTATATTAATAATCTACAAATATTTTCTGGAATAGAATTAGATATAATTAATATAAATTTTTTGAAAAAAGAGATCTATGATCAACTTGATTTTATTTTATGTTCTTTTCATCAAAATTTTAAGACACCAGTAGAATATTACATTAATCTTTATAAATTATTATTAGATAATAATAATTTTAATAAAATAGACTGCATTGCACATATAGATTTCCCTTTAAGATACTCTGTTTTTGCCTCTTCATTTTTCGAGCAATTTGAAGAGGTCGCTTTTTTCTATCTAGAAAGAATTTTACAAATTTTAGTTGAAAACAAAATATCACTAGAGATTAATGCTGAGAATTTTCTTTCTCCCTATAAAGATATTGCATTTAGATTCTGGAAAAAACTTATTCAAATTTACAGAAGAAAAAATGGATATCTTTTTACTTTTGGTTCTGATTCACATAGTATAGATGATTTTATTAACACAATCAATAATAGAAATGAAATTTTATCAGAACTTGAATTAAATGAAAATGATTTTGTTAGCTATAAAAATCATAAAATAACCCAATAAATTTTAAAATTAACCGAAATAATAATATAGAAAAATCAAATAAAAATCTAAAAAATAAGGTATTTTAATGAGTGGAAAATTTGAAAATTTTGATAATAACGAAAAATTTCAAGAAAATCAGCAAAAAAGAAGAAAAAATTATGATAACCAGCTTCAAACCTTGAAAATAATTGCAATTATCTTTATTTTAATTTTATCTGTAGCTATTTCTATATATCTTGTTGTCTCATATTTTCAAAATAACAAACTTTCATTTTCTGCTGAGACAAAAGAAAATATTCAATCTCAAAATTTCGATTCAAAAGAAGAGAATTTAATTCAACAAACAGAAGATCAAAATAATATTGAAAGCAATTCAGCTCAGGACAATAGTAATGATAATTTTCAAATTTTGACTCAACCTTCTTCATCAACAGACTCATCTTTATATTCTTCTTCAAATTCATCATCAAATATAATAGTTAAAGAAAATGAATCTAATAGCGAAGTAAAAACACAAAATAATAATGATAAAACAAGTACAAGCTCTGCAAATTTATCAAACAACTTAAATTCAACTAAAACGACAAAGAGTTCTAAAAGTTCAAATATCACTTATGTCGTTCAGATCGCCTCTTTTACGGATTTCGATAAGGCAATCGCACTTAAAAATAAACTTGAAAAAGCTGGAATTCAATGCTACATAGTCATAGTTGAAATTGATGGAAAATACTATTATAGAGTTAGAAGTGGAAAATTTAATGATAAAAAAGATGCTATTGCCCTTATAAACAAGATAAAATCAATTGAAAATTCAGTATCCCCTATAATAATTCAAAATTAAATTAAAAAAGATTAAAAATATGTCTATAAACTATGCAGAACTTGAAAAGATAGTAGAAGAGCTTAAAGATTTTGTGATTGGTTCAATCTGTAAAAAAGTAACTCAATATTCTAAAAATTCTTTAACAATAGAACTAAGGAAAAATAATAAAGATCTTTCTATCATTATTTTTATTGATCCAAAAAATACATTTTTAGGGATTGGTAATTTCTGGCAAGCTGCACCAAAAAATCCCTATCATCTTACAATGGTTGCAAGAAAATATTTAAATGGCCTTATCATCAAGGATTTTTTCAACGAAAAGAATGATAGAATATTATACTTTGTTTTTGACAACTTCAAAATCATCGCCGAACTTCTTGGTAAAAATGGAAATTTTTTTTTAGTTGATAATGAAGATAGAATATTATCAGTACTTCATAATAGAGTGGGTGAAAAAAGAATTGAAAAAGAAGGACAAAAATATACTCCACTTGGAAGTAAGACACAAAAAGAATTTTCTATTAGAAACTTTTTTCAAATAAACCCTGAAATTTCCTTTTGTAAAAAAATAACTGATTACTACTTAAAACAAATTTGTATAGATAAACTTGATAAAGAGATATTTAATATAAGATCAGAAATAGTTAAAAAAAATCAATTCCTTGAAAAATTAAAAGATGATCTTGAAAATTCAGATCCTTTAATCTATAAAGAAACTGCCGATATGATTTTGCAAAATATCAATAATATAGAGCAAATTAAAGATAATTTAAAAATAAGATATATCCAAAATAAATCTGCGTCGGAAAATGCACAATATTTTTATGATCTTTATAAAAAACAATTAAGGAAGAAAGAACAGCTTTCACAATTTATCCAGACTATAAAATCAAATATTGATAATCTTACAAAAAAGATTGAAATATTAAATGAAAGCAAGAAAAAAGTAGAAAGTGGCGAATTAAATCCTTATAAAGTGTTATCTAAAGATGATGAAAATAAAGAAAAAAAGAATACTATAAAAATTACAAAAGAAAATGGTTCTCTTTATGATTTTGTTACACTTGATAATGGGAAGAAACTTGTTTGGGGAAAATCTTCAGCTGGAAATAATGAAATATTAAAAAAATTTGGTAAAGGAAATTTTTGGTGGTTTCATGTTAGGGATTATCAAGGACCTTTTGTGATAATTCTTGATGAAAATATAAGTTCTGAAGATATAAAAGTCGCTTCAACTTTTGCCTTACATTTTTCAAAAGGAAAGAATGCCGGCAAGGCTTCTGTTATCTATACAAGATGTAAATATGTTAAAACTATCCCTAAAATATTAGGTAAGGTAATTTATTCGAAAGAAAAAGAAGTTATTGCTGTTGATGATCCAAACCTTATAAAAAAAATGCTTGAAACAAGAAATGATAATTAAAAAGAGGCTGCTTAAAATTTATAAAAAACACTGCAGCCTCTTTAATCTTTAATAATCTTTAAAAGATATTTTATTGCTTAAAAATTTCTTTAATAGTACCTAAAGAAGAAAGCACCGAACTTGCTTCAAATGGCATGAATACAGTCTTTGTATCTTTTCCAGCAGCAATTTCCTTAAATGCATCAATATATTTTAATGCAATTAAATAAGTACCTGGATCTGTTTTTGTGGATGAGATTGCAGCAGCTATAGTCTTTATAGCAGCAGCTTCAGCTTCAGCTATCTTTATTTTAGCCTGTGCTTCACCCTCAGCCTGTAAGATTCTTGCCTGTTTTTCTCCATCAGCCTTATTTATTGCTGATTGCTTTATTCCTTCAGATTGTAAAATAGCTGCCTGTTTATCACCTTCAGCAGATAGAATTATAGCTCTTCTATCTCTTTCAGCTCTCATCTGTTTTTCCATCGCATCTTTGATGTCTTTAGGAGGATTAATATCCTGAATTTCGACTCTATTTATCTTAATACCCCATTTATCTGTCGCTTCGTCAAGTATTATTCTTAATTTGTTGTTTATCTTATCTCTTGAACTTAGTGTTTCATCAAGATCCATTTCTCCTATGACATTTCTTAATGTTGTTTTTGTAAGTTTTTCAATTGCATCGGGATAGTTTGCAATTTCATATGTAGCCTTGATAGGATCCATTATCTGATAGTAGATTATTGCATCTATTTCAATAACGACATTATCTTTTGTGATTACATTCTGTCTTGGGAAATCGTAAACTGTCTCTCTTAAATCCAATCTATCCATGGTTTTTGAATACTGGTAAACCCTACCATCAGCCATCTTTTTTGTAAAAATAACATCGATTGTTCTTGGTCTATCAATTATTGGTATAATTATATTCAAACCAGATTTCAATGTCTTGTGATATCTACCCAGTCTTTCAATTATCATTGCTGAAGCTTGAGGGATGACTCTAATACCCTTAATAATGATAATAAGCACAAAAAGAATGATTATTCCGAGTAATACATAAATTAATGTTCCCATAAAACCTCCATTTATATTTTATCTTTTTCCCAAATTTATTATAAATTAAGTCTTTATATAATTAAATATTCATAAGTTATTTTTAATTAATTTACTTTTTTAACTATGACCTTTGTCCCATCAATTTTTACAATCTCAACTTCACTTCCCTCTTCTATGGGTGAACCATCATCAGAAAGAGCCATGAACTCATCTCCATATATTTTCATATATCCATAATTAGATGGGCTGATTGGTTTAATTATCTTACCTCTTTTGCCAATCAAACCATCTGCATTTGTCTTGTTATCTTTTGAGTTTTTATATAGATATTTTAATGCAAATGGTCTTATGGTTAAAAAACTAAGAATTGAAAGAATAGAGAAAATAATGATCTGCAAAGCTGTTGAAAGATTTGGGAAAATTAGAATTAAGATTGAAACTATTGCAGCAGCAATTCCAAGACATGCAGCAAAAAAACCAGGTGTAAAAATTTCGATAATAAACATAACAACTGCAATAATTAACCAGATAAGCCATATACTCATATATAAAGCCTCCTTTTTAAAAACCACTTTTTTTATCTTTTGTTAATTACATATATAATATTATCTTTTAAAATTCTTTCAACAGAAAATAATATTTTTTTAGATCTGTTAAAATTTAAATATTTTTCTTTAACTGATCAAAACCTTTACCATAAACTCCCATTACAGATGAAACAGATGTGAAACAAGTTGGATCTTCCTGCTTAATTATTGAAAGGCAATCTTGAAGCTCATATTTCCTTACTAAAATTAAAAGCATATCTGCCTTTTGTTTTGTATACCATCCTATTGCTGGAAGAAGTGTTACACCTCTTTTCAACTCACTGGTAATGCGATTTGCTATTGATTCAGAGGATTTTGTTACAACTATTAATTGAACTGATTGCTTGCTTCCTTCGAGTACAAGATCTATTGTATAAGCAGTTACAGCCATTGTGACATATCCATATATTATCCTTTCTATTGAATGAACCAATAAATATGAACATGCAATTATCAATACATCTAGAAAAAATATGACTTTCCCGGGTGGTAAATCCCAATATTTGTTTATTATCATTGCTATAATATCTGTGCCTCCAGAAGATCCACCCGAACTAAATGCAATCCCTATGCCTCCACCTAAAAATATCCCTCCTATTATAGATGATAAAAGAGTGTCAGAGACAACAGGCCCTTTAACAAATTTCTGAATGATAGTTATAAAAATTGAAAGAGAAACAATTCCAAAAACAGTCTTGATGCCAAAGGATGAACCAATAAGTTTCATCCCTAAAAGTACAAGAATCAAATTAATGACTATTATACTTAATCCAACAGGTATTTTAAATCCATAGAATAGCAAAGCAGCAATACCGCTTACTCCTCCTCCAACCATCTTTGAAGGTATTAAAAAAATAGCCCATCCTATCGAATTTATTAGCATCCCTAATGCAATAATAAGGTAAGAACGTATTTCATTAGAAATCTTTTTATTATTTATTGCTTTCTTTTCACTCATTTAGCCTCCAATTTTTCTAATTTTTTACGATTGCCTTTTAATCAATAAAATCTTATTTTACTAAATTCTAAATAATGAAAATTATTCATTAAGTAATGATAAATATTTTATTCTGAATTATTCTTTTTATAAATTATTTAATAAATAATTTTAAAAAAATAATTTGATTAGAAAATAAAGATTTAGCGAAAAATATCATGTAAGTTTTAATAATCAATTATAAAAAAGATCAACTACTGGATAATTTTGAAATATTGATTTTACAATAGAGATAACTTCAGAAGGAAGTGATTTTATATATTTTGAGCCTGACCATGTTGAAACAGTTATGCCTATAAGTTTTGAGTTAAATAAATAATAAATCTTACAATTTCGATTTTTCAGAATATTTATAGCCCTCAAAGATAAAAAGTTTTTAGTCCAATCATCAATTATAATAGTTATATCGACAAAAAAATTTGATAATTTTTCTATCATTATATCTGTAATTGCACCAGGAAGATATATCCAATCGATTTTATTTTCAATGCTTAAAAGCTTTTCTTCATTATGGATTGGATTTTGAAAATCTAAAAATGTTACATTATTTTCAGATCCATAAGTGACAAGATTTCTATTTAACATTTCATCTAAATCAATTTTGTATTCTAACTTAAATTTTTCTCTACTTGCAATTTCAAATTTACTGAATTTTTCATAAAACAATCTAATGTTTTTTTCAAATTCGGTTAAACTTTCTTTCCCACTATAAACTATAGAGAAGATAAATCCATCTGTAACCATTGAGGATGCACTTGTACTTCTATTTAATGCACCATCTAAAATAATATAATCAGCATATTTTTTAAGATTATCGATAAGATTTTTAGTAGACCGAAGATCTCTTGGTCCCACAACTTCAACCTTCATATCATGTAATGCTTCGACAATATAGATTGAACCAAGAATTGTCTCTATACCAGTATCTTCATGTATCTTAAAAAGTGAAGAATTAATTGGTAAAAGTTCTTTACACGTTGCAACAAAGCTTTTTTTGGGAATAATAATAGCGGGTTTTTCTGTTTTATAAACTCTATCAACAATTTCCCCATCCCATCCTATAGAAGAGACAGCTGATCTTTTTTTTTCATCAGATATATCTTTTATCAATTTATTTAAAACAGTAGTTTTGCCGGCATTTTTTGAATTTCCAATAATAGCATAGCTTTTACTTTCTTCGATATTAAATAATTTTATAAGTGATTGCTGCATAATTTTTATAATAACTACATTATTTTTTATAATAAATATATTAAGGTTTATTTAATTAAATTATTTTATAGGATTTATTTAGTTTATTATTTAACTTATGTTGATAGCAACTTAACACAATTTTCTAAAAGTACCGAGTTTGTAACAACTCCAACTCCACCAGGGGTTGGAGTATATTTTATATCATCTCTACCCTCAAAAAGAAAAGGATCAAAATCTCCTATTATTTTATCACCCTCAAAGTTAATAGATGCATCAATTACAACACAATTTTCTTTAAGCTTTTTTCCCTCAAAAAAATGAGGTCTTGCGACACCTGATATGACTATATCTGCTCTTAAAATATGAGAATCAATATCTTTAGTCTTTGTATGACAGACTGTCACAGTGGCATTTCTATTTAATAGTAGTGCAATCAAAGGTTTTCCAATAACCATACTTCTATTTATAACAACAACATCAGAAGAAGATATATTTATTTTATAATATTCAAGGATTTTGATTATACTCATTGCTGTTGGCGGTGCTATTGTTTCATCGCCACTAAAAAGTCTTCCCAAAATTTTGGTTGTAACCCCTTCCACATCTTTTTTGTAATCTATATAATCTATAATCTTTTTTGAATCTATCTTATTTGGAAGTGGAAGCTCTAAAAATATACCCGCCACCTTATCATCATCATTTAATTTTTTTATTATTTTTATTATATCATCCTCACCATAAGTTTCAAGAATAGGAATACAACTATAATTTATTCCATATTTTTCAAAAAGCTTTTTTTTTGTCTTAGCATAAGTCTGTGCTGAAGGATCAAAACTATTTTCTAAAATAACGATTTTCTTATCTTTATTTATTTTATCTAATTTACTACTTAACTTTTCTTCTATATAATTCTTTACTTCTTTACCATTAAGCTGAATCATAACCAATATAACTCCTTTTCCCTTTGTTTTCTCAATTTTTTAATAAAAAATTGTTAATATTAAATTTTTTATTTTTTTAATTTTTCATTTTTTTCTCTTTTTTTCATTTTTTATTTTTTTATTACTTTTTTTATTTATTTTTTTTGAATATTTTTTCTATTCAATTTATGTATTTTTCTTATTTTATTCTTTATTTTGTTCTAAATACAATCTCCTTTGAAAAATCTGATCTCTGAGGATAATATGCATTATCTACCGCTTTAATTGCCACAAAATATTCGGTTTCGGGTCTTAGTGTAATTATTATAGAATTTTTTTCAGTAAAAATAGGTGATTGACCTTCTACTGCATCATTACATATATATTGTTTGCTTTTTGTACCATAATAAACATAGTAGCCTATTACATCAGATTCAATATTTTTGTTCCAATAAATTTCTACCTGGGAGTTAGGCAAAAGCCTATAATTCACATTGTTTGGTGGTGAAGGAGGATAATTTGGTAAAATGGTTAAAATTAAATCAATAAGTTGAGGGGTGTATTTACCTTCATATGATGGATAAAATACAATCTTCCATTGAAGATAACGCCCTTTTATTACTGAATTTTCATCATAAATTTTCCATGGAATTATCTGATCATTTTCATCATAAAAATCTTCCATAATTCTGTAATATATAGATATTGAAGTCTTATTTTCTGTTACACTTTTAGTCTCAAATTTTAAAACTTTTGTTGAATAAAAGTCTAAGTCTAAAACCTTAGATAAAAGATATCCCCCTTCTCTTCTATATTGGGTAAGATCAAAATCATCTTCTACCTTCTTTTCTATGACAAATTCATCTATATTTCCAAAAAAACTTTGACCTATTATAAGATATGTTCTTAATTCATTAGGTATTATCCCTTCCAATGTTGTTCCGTTTTCTTTTCCAGAATCTGTAAAATAAAATATACCAGTTTTATGGTTATTTTTATAACAGGTAAATTTGCCATTATATTTATTAAAAGTAAAGGCGATATGTTGCCATTTTACAATATCCAGTTCAATTCCACTATTTATAACAAAACTTACAGGAATACCTTTAAGGGAAAATAAATTATCAAATTTAATATAGACAACATTATCTATAAGATATGCTTTAAAACCTGTAAACTCTATTTTATCTGTGCTCCTGTTATATGCGGGACTATAGTAAGAAAAAAGCTCGTTTCCTTCATAACTTGCCTGAGGATAAACCCAGAATGATATTGTAAAATCGCCAATTTTTGATCCTGGATATAAAAAGGAACCTTTTTCAGCAAGTAATTTAATTTTATGATGAGTTAGAGAAAAGTTCGCAGATGCATTTCCATATACTTTATTATCAAGATTTGGAATATAAAGAGCTTCTGTTATTCTATAATTTCCTAAGACTTTGAATTCTTCTTTTTTTTGCTCATTAAAATGAATAATTAAATCTGTAGTCTCATCATATTCCTTTTCATTTTCTTTAATCCTGTAAGAAACCATATTTCTATAACTTACTTTATCAAGATTATATTCTTTATATACATTGCCCCAATTGTTTTGAGAACCTTCATAAAAAACTTTGGTATATATGGACTGAGAAAAGAATAGTATTGAAAATATAAAAATAATGAAAATTAATGATTTTTTAAGTTTCAAAAAATCCCTCCTCATATCTTTTTTCGTCATATTTTAATTAATTATAACTTACAATAATTTGACATTAAAAATGTTTAATGCAAAATTTTTTTAAGGATTTTTTATGAAAATACAATATTTTAAAAATGGAAAATTTTACTCAATGCTTTCTCAAAATGATACCTTTTCTTATATGCTTGCTGTAGATGGCAAAATTGTATTCACATCTGATGAACCGATACCTTTAAAAAGATTTCAAAAAAAAGGTTATGAAATTATAACTTATGATCTTGATGAAAAAGTTTGCATACCTTCCTTTTGCGATTCACATGTTCATTTCATGTATCCTGTAATTCATATCGATGATCTTGATTTAAGCTGCGAAACCTCTTTTATAGATGTCATAAATAAAATAAAAGAATTTTATTATAAAATTGTAAATTCCAATTCAACTAGATGGATTTTAGGAGGCGGATGGGATAAAAACAACTGGTCTGATAAATTTGATGATCCAGGTTTTCAAGATCTTGCTGAATTTGATAAAGTTCCAATAATTTTATTTTCAAAAGATTATCATAGTGTCTGGTTAAATGAAAATGCGATAAGATTATTTGATCTTAAAAATCCAGATAAAAATATTTTATCAAAATTAAGTTTAGATGAAAAGCAATATTTTGAAGGAATAAAAAAAACTTATGATGGTAAATTTTCTGGAATATTTTGCGAAAACACGATGAGATATATTTCTTATATTCTATCAATAAAATATCAACTTAATGAAGATCAGATTTTAGAAAATATAAAAAAAGTAATAAATATTTTCAATAAAAATGGAATTACAGCTATTACAGATTGCTCAAGTCTTTATTCAGATTCCCCATTTAGATACCTTCAAAAAATGCCAATAGATTCAATACCAATTCGATGTTCAATATCAATCGCTGAAGATGCACTTGATAATTTCATTTCCTTGGGTTTATACACAGGGATGGGTAAAGATCAGTTAAAAATAGGTGGATTAAAAATTCTTTATGATGGTTCTCTTGGAAGTCAGACTGGTTTAATGTTGATGCCTTATGATAATTCTGAAAATATAGGAAAATCAAATATTGAAATGGATAAGCTAAGACAGCTTACAGAAAAAGCAATTAAAAACAAAATAGGACTTAGTATCCATGCTATAGGTGATAGAGCAACCTTAGATATTGCCAACCTTTTCGAATTTGCAAGAAACCTTGATTCAAAAATCCCTCTTAGAATGGAACATGCTCAAACCTTGACAGATGAAGCCATTTCAAAATTAAAATACTTAAATATACAGGTAGTTATGCAACCTGTTCATATTGATCAGGATATATCTTCAGCAAATAAATATTTAAGTAGTAGAAAGAATCTTCTTTATAGATTTAAATCTTTAATGAATAATAATATTTACCCATCTTTTTCAACAGATTACCCTGTCGCTCCTTTAAACCCTTTTTATGGGATATATTGTGCCTTAAAGCATGGTGGTTTTAACCTTTCTAAAGGTGAGACTTTAAATCCAGAAGAAGCTATTCCCTGCTTTGATGCTGTTAGAGCATATACTTTTTATTCCCATAAATATAGCCTATTTGAAGATTGCGGTTTATTAACTGAAGGTTATTGGGCAGATTTTGTATTATTGGATAAGGATATTTTTAATATTGAAGATGATGAAGAAATACTTAATATTAAAGTTTTAAATACCTTTTTTAAAGGTGAAAAGGTTTTTTAAATTTTACTGATAAAAATATTTTTAACCTTTACTGATAAGGGGTTGATATGAATATTGTATTATTTGAAGATTATTATAATTCTTTATTACATCCACTTTCAACTTTTCATCCTATTTTTGATCTTTATGCAGGTTTTACAAAAATCTATCAAAAAGTATTTTACCTGAAATATTTACTTAAAGAAAAAGTTGAATCCATCTCTTTTATTGCGAGAAAGAATCAACTTTCCTATTTTTTAGCTAAAAATAATTTTGATAATCCTGTATATGATTATTCAGATGATGTTCTTTTTATAAATAGTAGAATAATAGATTTCCTTTCTCTTCTAAAACTTAAACCAAACTGTGCCCTATGTGATGAAAGTAAAGAAATTATGGCATTAAGGGCAAATAAGAATTTGCTAAAAAAAATTAACCCAAAATATTTATTTGAACATTCAAATGATTTAGAATTACTTAATCTTTGTGATAATGTCGAAACGGTAAAATCAATTAAGTACCTTTTTGATATAATAGCAAATCAAAAAAAATATATTGAGCAGGATAAAGTACTTCTTTTAGCAGCCAGATTAAAAGAATTTAAACATAAAAACAATCTTTTTATTCATCCAAAAGCAAAAATTCATCCTTTAACTTCTATTGAACCTAATGATGGAGTTATCTTTATTGATAAAGATGCTCAAATAAATGCATTTACTGAGATTAGGGGGAACTGTTATATAGGTCCATCCAGTATTGTGGATAGAGCATATATTCATGATGATGTTACAATCGGTTTTAATTGTAGAATATCCGGGGAAATTGAATGCAGCATCATCAGCGATTTTTCAAATAAACATCATACTGGATTTTTAGGACATTCATATCTTGGAGAATGGGTAAATATCGGTGCCATGACTACAACATCAGATTTAAAAAACAACTATTCAAATATCAAATTTAATCTAAGAAACAATACAATAGATAGCGGGCAAATAAAGATGGGTTCTTTATTTGGAGATCATGTAAAATGCTCAATTGGACTAATGATTAATTGCGGTACAATAATTGGTGAATGTACGATTCTTTTTGAAAATCCTAAAAATAAGACAATACAACATACAATGTGGGGAGAAGAAAAACGTTATGATTATTCTTTACTTATAAAAAACATAGAGAAAATTATGAAAAGAAGAAATGTGACTTTAACAAAAGAATATATTTCCTTGATAAACGAACTTTATGATTGATATGAATATAGATTAAATCTTTCGGTTTTACCTTTTATTTCAACATTTTCGTGTAAGATAA
>ERZ795050.1433-NODE-1433-length-30850-cov-26.075856_pt1 | contig 30850 bp, 26 predicted proteins | sample MGYA00375134_ERZ795050 | MGnify/ENA primary metagenome ERZ795050 (study PRJEB30179, sample SAMN05720221) | activated sludge metagenome | isolation source: Anaerobic digester | place: Japan | collected 2015-05-26 ... | reverse complement strand
CTTTTATTATCAAAAAATTTAAGATGAAGAAAGGGGCTCTAAATTAAAAATTTCTGAAATTAATTTGAGTTCATCTTGATAATCTCCTTGAACAAAAATATGGTGATTTCCTAATGGTTTTTTTAAAAAATATTCTGAGTCTTTGTTTGTCTTAAGTAAAATTTGCGTTCTACACATATTATCATCTTTTAAATTATCTATAATTTTACATCTTGAGAAATATATTTTATCAAGATTTTTTCCTCCAATTCTTACAAGAGTACCAATCTCTTTATTAAAAAATCCTTTTATGCCGACTCCTTTGCCTGTCTCAAAATGAGTTGTTAAGAGATAGTTATTAACAATTGACAATGGAACTGTACAATGTGCTAAAATTAAATCTAAAGTTTTTTCTCCTTCTCTATCAATCCAGGCGATATTTCCCATAAAAGGAGATTTTCCACTTATTTTTTTCATTAAATACATAGTTAATGTTGATGGAATATCACCTTCGCAACCTGAAATCAATCCCTCGCTCGTTAAAAGAGAAAGAGCAAGACATCCAGTTGTATTTAATGGTTCTATTATTTTAAAACACTCCATGCTTATTAAATCCCACTCATTTTCTTTTATCAATCTATCCAATGCAACATAAACTTTCAGAGCTCTTTTTATATCATTGTCATCAATATTTAATAGTTTTGTTACTTTTTTCTTTATCTCTTCTAAGGTTTTTTCAATTTTTTCATCATTTTCAGAAATCTCATTAACTTTTTCTATAAATTTTTCAACTGGATAACTTTCTACTTTAATACCAAACTTTTCTTCAACAACATTAAAATCTGGGGTTGATGATATCAGCCAATGACTTGAGTTACCAATTAACCCAAGTTTTTTTTCTTTAAACTCATCCTTAATTTTTAAAGCATTCAGGGTTCTTATCAAATCTTTCTTTTCACTTTTTTTATCCCATAAGAAAACCCTTCCTTTGCCTTCAAGATATGCATTGATTTCTATTGTTGCAGGAAGAGAATTATTATATTTATTTGCTATAAAAATATATGGTGGCTTTATGTTGTCCTTTATCTTTAAAAAATTTTTTTCAGAACCTCCAGTAACAACTAAAAAGAAAACAAAATCATAATTTTCTTTATCACTATACTCAAAACTCTCAATATTTTTATCTTTAAGAAAATTTTTTATATCTGAAATAAATTTTAATTCTAAGTCTTTCTTATCGCTACCTGAGCTTAAAGGGAATAAACCAATTTTCATTAAATACCTCCTAAAAATTCATTTTTTTGAAAATTTTGAAGAAAGGATTTTCTGTGACAGATAGAGATTCCAAATTCCTCTAAATTTTTTAAATGCTCTTTTGTACAATAACCCTTGTTTATAGAAAAATTATAATCTTTAAATTTTTTTTCTAAACTTCTCATAATTCTATCTCTTACAACTTTTGCAACAATAGATGCGGAGCTAATTATTGGAATTCTATCATCTCCATCAATCACAGCAATAGTTTTATATTCTTTTATTACTGGTAAATTTCCATCAACTAAAATTAGAAAATTTTTTTCTGATTTATCTAACTCAGAATAATAAAGTGAGTAGTTTTTTCTAAAATCATAATATTCAAAAAAATTCTCGTTAAATAAATTTGATTCTTTACCACAAATGAAATTAAGAGAAAGGTATATTCCTTCTTTAAATGCATTTAATATACCATATTTATCAATATATAAATTTGATACTATTCCAATACCAAAATTATATTTTTTTTCTAAAAAAATATCAAAAATTTCTTCTCTTTTTTCTTCTTTTATTTTTTTTGAATCTTTAACATAGGTAGGATAATAATAACAATCTAAAAAAGAAGCAACTACAAGGGGTCCAGCAATAGCTCCTCTTCCTGCTTCATCAACTCCCACTAAATTCAAATTTGACATTGTTTAAATTTTTAATATGTTTTAAGGGCCAAAAAATAATGTCGGCTCTTCCATCCAATTTTTCTAAATCAACTGGCCCAAATTCTCTTGAATCAAGAGAATTACCTCTATTATCACCCATAACAAATATCTTTCCTTCAGGAATTTCTAATGGCGGAAGATTCCCAGGTGTTGAATTTTTTATATATGGTTCAATGAGTCTCTCTCCATTTATATATACAAATCCATCTTTTATCTCTATTATCTCTCCTGGCAGTCCTATTACCCTTTTTATATAATCTTTATCTCCATAGGGAGGTTTAAAAATAACAACCTCGCCTCTTTTTGGCTCTCTCAATTTTAATATAAACTTATTAACAATAATCAAGTCATTTTCATAAAGAGTTGGATTCATTGAAGACATCTGAACTTTATATGGTTCAAATATATAAGTTCTTATTGCAAATGCTAAAGCAAAAGCTATTAGAAAAGTTAGAATCCAACTTATTATTTCTTTTACTACTTTGTTCATTTATTATTTGTATCTTCTTCAGGATTTTCTTTATTTAACTCTTCCACAATTTGTTTCATTTTTCTTTTTTCTTTAACTTTAGCCTTTTTACCTTTAAGTTCTCTTAAATAGTAGAGTTTTGCTCTTCTGACATCACCATATCTTACCACTTCTATTTTATGAATCGAGGGTGAATGTAATGGAAAAATTTTTTCTACTCCTACACCAAAAGATATTTTTCTAACAGTGAATGTCTCCTTTAATCCCCCTCCTTTTCTTGCTATACATATACCTTCAAATATCTGTATTCTCTCTTTTCCCCCTTCTTTAATTTTTATATATACTTTTAAGGTATCTCCTGGCTTAAAGTTAGGTAAGTCACTTCTTTCAAAACTCTGCTCAACAAGTTTTATCTCTCTCATCTTTATCCTCCTAAATAAGATAGATATCTATTATACCAAATTTTTTAAAATCTAAAATATAATATCACATTTATTTTTGGTTGACAATTTTTTTATATTTATATATTATAATAAGAGTTTGAAAAGTTTTAAATCAGGAATTATGCCGAATTGATAAAAAGAAATTTTAATAAAAAAATTATTGATAAATCTAATATAGAGGATGGAACTGTAAAAAAGTTCCTTTCTTTAGCTTTACCATCTGTTGGAGAAAATCTCTTTCATACTTTATTCTCTTTTGTTGATATGGCTTTTGTTGGAAGATTAGGAGCCCTTCCTCTTGCTGGTGTTGGTTTAGCTAACCAATTGATTTTTGTTTTTATTGCAATAATGGTCGCTATTAATATCGGAACAAATGTTCTGGTGGCACAAAATTATGGAGCAAAAAAATATATCAAAACAAAAGAGATAATATGGCAATCTTTATATTTAGTGGTTTTTATTTCAATAGGATTTCTAATTTTTGGGTTATTTTTTTCATATTCTGTCTTTTATCCATTCAGTGGCGAAATTGCTTTAAAAAAAATATCTGGCGATTATCTTTATTGGATTATAACTCCATCGTTTATTTTTGTCGCACCATTTGTTTTGGGTGCAATTTTTAGAGGCATAGGAGATACAAAAACACTTTTTTATGTCACTTCAATTGCTAATGGATTAAATATTTTCTTGGACTATGTTTTAATTTTTGGAAAACTTGGTTTTCCAAATTTAGGCGTTAAAGGAGCTGCAATTGCTACATCACTTTCAAGATTAGTCGCACTTATTATTTATTTTTATTTGCTTTTTAATAAAAAAAGAAAGTTTCATCTATCAAATTATTTTCCAAAAATTGATTTTATTATTATAAAAAATCTTATTAAAATTGGGTTTCCTGCTTCCCTTGAAAGATTTTTGTTTTCATTTGGAAATTTATTCTTTGGAAATGTGGTACTCTCAATTGGAACAGAAGCTTTTGCTGCACATAGGGTTTCAATTAATATTGAATCTTTATCATCTAATACGGGATTTGGATTTACAAATGCTACTCAAACTCTTGTAGGTCAATCAGTTGGTAAAAACGATGAAAAGTTAGCAAAAAAATATACCTACACCGCCTTAAAAATGACTGTTCTTATTATGAGTATAGTAGGAGTTTTTCTCTTTTTCTTCCCTGATTTTTTTATAAGAATTTTCACAGATGATATAACGGTAATTGAACATGCGAGAATTGCTGTAAGAATTATATCTGTTGTTCAACCATTTTATGCAATGGTATTAATATTTATGGGAAGCTTAAGAGGAGGAGGAAATACAGCCTCACCTTTACTTGCAACTGCACTTGGTATGTATTTAATTAGAATTCCAGTTTCTTATGTTCTTGTTAAAATATTAGGTTTAGGAATGCTTGGTGCGTGGACATCTATGGCGATTGACATAACTTTTAAAGGTTTCTTTCTCTATTTTATATTTTTGAAAAGAACAAATTACAAAAGGTATGTTTTAGAATAAAAGGAGATTAATTGGAAGAAAAGGATGTTTTAAAAATTTTAGAAGAGGTTGTTGATCCTGAATTAAATAGAAATATTGTTGAATTGAATATGATTAAAGATATAGTGTTTAATGATGATAAAATATCTTTAAAATTTCTCCTTACCACAGAGAGCTGTCCATTAAAAGAGGAACTTAAAAATAATATAGTTCAAGCTTTAAAGAAAAATGGATTTAAAGAGGTTCAAATAAATTTAGAAACAATGAAAAATGATGATTTGAAAAAAATCTCATCTTCTTTAAAAAAAGAAAAAAGTAATAAGGAAAAAATTAGAAATATTATAGCAGTTGCATCTGGAAAAGGAGGAGTTGGAAAATCTACTATAACATCTAATCTTGCGGCTTCATTTAAAAAAATAGGATATAGTGTTGGGATACTTGATGCTGATATAAATGGACCAAATATACCAATGATGTTTGGTATAAAAGAAAGACCCGAAGCAATTGATGAAATGATTCTTCCTATTGAAAAGTATGGAATCAAAATTGTCTCTCTTGGTTTCCTTATGGAGGAAGAATCCAACGCAATTTTGTGGAGAGGACCTTTAATATCAAAAGCAATTACAGAGCTATTCGAATATACAATATGGGGTGAACTTGATTTTCTACTTGTTGATCTTCCTCCTGGCACAGGAGATGAAACATTAACAGTAGGCCAATCTTTACCACTTGATGGAGTTTTAATTGTAACAACACCTCAAGATGTATCTGTTGTCGATGCAAAAAGATCAGCTTATGCATTTAATAAATTAAATGTGAAAATTTTAGGTGTTGTTGAAAATATGAGTTATTTTATATGCCCAGAAAATGAAAAAGAATATGATATTTTTGGTAGTGGCGGTGGAGAGAAAATAAGTAAATATTTAAATATACCCCTATTAGGAAAAATACCCATTGAAATAGAGATTAGAAAGGGTGGGGATATTGGTGAACCAATTGTTTTTTTAAATCAAGATTTAAAGTCAAGTGTTGAATTTATAAATATTGCAGAAAAAATAGCAAAGGTGTTGAATGTATCCTAAAAGTTTAGAAAAAGTTATAGAGAATTTAACAAAACTACCTGGCATAGGACCAAAAAGTGCAGAAAGAATAGCTCAATTTATATTAAGAATGGACGAAAATGAGTTAAATGATTTAATAGAATCAATAAAAAATTTAAGAAATAAAATAAAATATTGTAAAATATGTTTCAATTTGACAGAAAATGAAGATATTTGTGAGATTTGCAAGAATCCATTGAGGGATAAATCAACAATTTTAATTGTTGAAGAGATAAAAGATTTAATAAGAATCGAAACACTTGGTTATTATAGCGGGGTTTATCATGTTCTTGGCGGTCATATATCAACATCTGGTAAGATTGGTATTAATGATTTAACAATAAATGAACTCGAACAAAGAGTCAAAAGTGGAGAGATAAAAGAGGTTATCTTTGCACTTTCACCACAGTGGGAGGGCGATATGACAAAAGAGTATATTAAAAAAATTTTAAAAAAATATAACATAAAAATCACCTCACTTGCAAGAGGAATTTCAGGATCAACATATCTTGAAGCAATTGATGACTCATCTTTATTGCAAGCCTTAGAGGATAGAAAAGAAGAAATTTAATTTTGAGAATAAAATATTTAACAAAAGAATTTTAATTTGATTTATAAATTGAAGATTTTTAAATGATATTGAAAAAGAAAAATTTATTTAATATACTATTAAAGCTAATACCTTTTTTGTGGAAAACTTTAAAAATAAATTAAGAAGTTTGAAAGAGTTTTCCACAGGTAATTGTGGAAAGTGTGGAAAAAAAAGAAGATGAGTGAAATTTGGAAAAAAACCTTATCAGTAATCAAAGACTATCTATCTACACCCTCTTATGAGACATGGTTTAAGAGTACAAAAGTAGTTAAAGAAGACGAAAATTCATTAAAAATAGGTGTTATATCTGAATTTGCAAGAGATTGGCTTAGAAGTAACTATCTCCCATTAATAAAGGAAATTTTAAAAGCTGTAACAGGAAAAGATATGGAAGTAGAATTTACTTTACTTGAAAAAGAAGAAGATGAGTTAGTTGAGGAAAAAGAGTTTAAAAATAAAAATATATATGGTTTAAATGAAAATTATACATTCGAAAATTTTGTAGTTGGAGAAAGTAACAAACTTGCTCATGCAGCAAGCTTAGCTGTTTCTAAAAATCCTGGAAGATCATATAATCCACTTTTTATTTATGGAGGTGTAGGTTTAGGAAAAACTCATCTCATTCAGGCAATTGGACATTATATTATTGATACAAAACCAAATTTAAAATTGACATATATAACAAGTGAAGTTTTTACAAATGAAGTTATAAATTCAATACAAAAAAATAGAATGAATGAATTTCATGAAAAATATAGAAATGTCGATTGCTTATTAATTGATGATATACAATTTCTTGCTGGTAAGGAAAGAACACAGGAAGAGTTCTTCCATACCTTTAACACCCTTCACAACAATTACAAACAGATAGTAATAACAAGTGATAGAGTCCCAAAAGAGATACCAACCCTTGAAGACAGATTGAGAAGTAGATTTGAGTGGGGTCTTATGGTTGATATTGCTCCACCAGATTTTGAAACAAGGGTTGCAATATTAAAAAAGAAGGCAGAGAAGGAGAAAATCTTTGTTCCAAATGAAGTATTTGATTTTATAGCTGAAAATATAACAAGCAACATAAGAGAACTTGAGGGAGCTTTAATTAGGTTATTTGCACATGCTTCTTTAAGTAATAAAGAAATAACCTTAGAATTTTCAAAAAAAGTTCTTTCAGGTTTATATAATAAAGATAAAAAAGTTGATATAACTCCTGATAAAATAAAAAATGTTGTTTCAAATTATTTTTCTTTAAAACCAGAAGACCTTGAGAGTGAAAGAAGATCTTCAGATTATGTTGTCCCAAGACAAATCGCAATGTATTTAATTAGAGATTTGACAAATTTATCTCTACCACAAATTGGTGATATTTTTGGTGGAAGAGATCACTCTACAGTTCTCTATTCAATTGATAAAATTAAAAAAGAGTTAAAAAAAGATGAGAATCTAAAAGCTTGTATAGAAGAAATAACAAAAATGTTGATAGGTGATTAAAAACTTATGTATAAGATTTATGTTTATAGTAGAAAGTTTTGAGAGTTTTCCTATCTTTCCACAATATCTACTATAAATTCTATTTTATATAAAAAATAAAAGGAGGATTAGAAGATGTTGAAAGTTAAAAAGGAGGATTTAATCCAGGGATTTTCTATAGTTGATAGAGTTGTAAAATTAACACCAACTATGCCCATTCTTTCTAATATTTTTGTTTCGAAAGAAAATAATAAAGGAGTTTTAATTGCTACTGATCTTGAAGTTGGAATAAAATATTTTTTTGATTTTGAAGGTGATATGGAAGATTTTATTGTTCCATCAAGGACATTCGAAAATCTAATAAGAACATTACCTGATGAATTTATTGAAATTACAAAAAAAGATAGTTATATTTTTATAAATTCTGATGGTAAAGTATATAAGATAAGAACAATAGAAGATGAATATCCTTTTATTTCAATTAGTGATGTAAGTAAAGAGATTTATATAAAAAAAGATACCTTAAGAAATGGTATTAAAAAAACAAGTTTTTCAATAAGTGACCCACAAAAAGGTAGAATTGAGTTTGCTTCACTTCTAATTGAAATAAAGGGAGATGATATAAAAATGGTATCAACAGATGGAAATAGATTGTCTATCTTTAAAACTTCTGAATTTAAAAAAGATGATAGTGAATTCAGTTTTCTAATGCCAAGAAATTGTGCTCAAGTTTTAGATAAAGTTATATCGACAGAAGAAAAAGAGAGTGTTAAATTTGGGTTTTCAAATAAAAGTTTTTATTATGAAGGAGAAAAAGTTTATTTGATATCAAGACTCGGTCAAGGTAATTTTCCTGATTATGAGATGGTTTTACCAAAAAAAGAAGAAAATTTTGTATTTATAGATAAAAATTCACTTATAGATTCGTTAACAAGAATTCTTTTGATAACAAGAGAGGGCAGTGGAAAGGTTATTTTTGATTTTAGTGATAAGATTTTAACCTTAAAAGGAAGTTCAGTTGATGTTGGAGAGGGAAGTGAGGAGATAGATATAAGAGAAGGTAAAATTGAAAAAAATAAAATAATACTCGATAATAGAAAAGTCTTAGAAGGTTTAAAAGTGATGAATGAAGATGTAGTTAAAATAATATTTATAGATTCTGAATCTCCAGTAACATTTAAAGAAGGTGACTATTATCTATATGTAATAATGCCATATAGATCAGAATGATAATCAAAAAATTAAAAATTATTACTTTTAGGAATATTGAAGAACTTGAAATAGATTTTATTGATAAATTGAACATAATAATAGGAGAGAATGGAAGTGGTAAAACAAATATTCTAAATTCAATATATTATCTTTCCACAGGATCAACAATGTTTTCAACAAAAGAGAGCGAGTTGCCAAAATTTCCGAACTCAAGTTTTTTCCTTGGAGGATCATTTAATAGAGATACTGAAGATATTAAAATTGAAATTATTTTTAAAGATAAAAGAAAGATAATCTCAATTAATGGAAAACCGATATCTGGTTTGAGAGAATTAGTTGGTGTTATACCGATAATTTATTTTAATTATCGCACAAAAGATCTAATTTTAAGAGAACCTGAAATTAGAAGAGATTTTCTTGATAATTATATATCAATTATGGATAAAGAGTATAAAAAATTGATAATAGAATATCAAGATCTTCTTACAGTTAAAAACTCCGCTCTAAAAAAGTTAAAAGATGATAGAGGAAATTTTTATTATGAAACCCTACTTTCAACTGTTAATGAAGGTATGTATGAAAAAGGAATATTAATTCAAGAAAAAAGAGATTCATTTATAAATAAAATTAAAGAAAAGATAATTGATTTTGGCTTTAAAGATATAAGAATTGATTATGAGCCAAAAGTTATAACACTACAAGAGTTAAATAAAATAAAATCAGATGAAATTGAAAGAGGATTCAGCTTATTAGGTCCTCACCTTGACGATATATTTTTTAATAGAAGAGGAGTTGATATTAAAGTTTTACTTTCTTTAGGTGAAATTGAAGAGTTATCATTATATATAATATTATCATTATGGTTTATTTTTTATGAAAAATTAAAAACCGAGCCAATCTTTCTTTTAGATGATCTATTTGAGACTCTCGACAATAATAAGATTGAAAATTTGATTAATTTGTTGTATAATTTAAGACAGGTTATAATGACCTCTTTTGATGAAAAGGTCATACCAGTGGAACTTATAAAAAATAGTTCCACTTTTTTTTTAAATAGAATTTGAAATTAGATTAAACATTTTTATGGAGAATAATATTGGAAAGACTATCTAAGATTCTCGATGAATATTTAGAAAAAAAGGATTTAAAAAACAAAATCCTTTATAATGATTTAATTTTGAACTGGAAAACATTTGTAGGTGAAAATCTTGGAAATCATATTTTTCCTAAAAGTGTAAAAAATAAAATTTTAATACTTTATTCAGATCATCCTGTATGGAGTGAAAATTTTAAAATAATTTCAAATGAGGTTAAAAAGAGAATCAACGAACATTATAAAGTTGACTTAATTGATGATTTTAAAATTATGATTTTAAGGAAGGATTATGGAAGAAATAAGAAATTATGACGCTTCATTTATAAAAGTACTTGAAGGTTTAGAGGGTGTCAGAAAAAGACCAAGTATGTATATTGGCTCAACTTCAACAGAAGGTCTCCATCATCTTGTTTTTGAAGTTCTTGATAACTCTATTGATGAAGCAATGGCAGGTTTTTGCAAAAATATAATTGTTAAAATAAATAATGATAACTCTGTTTCTGTTTTAGATGATGGAAGAGGGATCCCTCCTGATTTACATCCACAATATAAAGTTTCTGGTATCGAACTTGCTCTTACAAAACTTCATGCTGGAGGAAAATTTGATGGAAAAGTATATAAAGTTTCTGGAGGACTTCATGGAGTTGGAGTATCTGTTGTCAATGCTTTATCAAAAGAACTTTATATTGAAGTTTATAGAGATGGTAAAAAATATTATCAAACTTATTCAAGAGGTAAACCAATAACAGAACTTAAAGAAGAGCCAATAAATTCAGATATTACTGGAACTTTTATAAAATTTAAACCAGATGAAGAGATTTTTGAAAAGATCGAATTTGATTATGAAATAATAAGAGAAAAATTATTAACACTCTCTTTTTTAAACAAAGGAGTAAAAATAATTTTAATTGATGAAAGGAATGGTAAGAGAGAGGAATTTTGTTTTGAAGGTGGTATAAAATCTTATTTGGAGGAGTTGACAAAAGATAAAAATTCTTTAATAGAAACTGTATATTTTAATGAAGAGAAGGAAAATTACTATTTTGAAACTGTTTTTACATACACATCACAGGTAAAAGGAATTTTACTTTCTTATGTTAATTCTATTAATACAATTGAAGGTGGAACACATTTAACTGGTTTTAAAAGTGGATTTACAAAATTTTTTAATGAAGAGGGATTAAAATTCGGTTTTTTAAAAGAAGATGATACTTATACATGGGATGATGTTTCTGAGGGATTATATTCAATAATAAATATAAAAATTATTGATCCTCAATTTGAGGGACAAACAAAAACAAAGCTCGGAAATTCGTGGATTAAAAAGGAAATTGAAGATTTTGTTTATCACAATCTTTTAACTATTCTTGAGAAAAATCCAAATACTTTGAAAACAATTTTAAAAAGAATAGATTTAGCAAAAAAAGCAAGAGAAGCAGCAAGAAAAGCAAGAGAGATTGTAAGAAAAAAAGCTTTTTTAGATGACTCTTTACCAGGAAAACTTGCTGATTGTTCTGAAAGAGATCCAGAAAAAAGTGAACTTTTTATTGTAGAGGGTGAATCTGCAGGTGGCAGTGCGAAGCAGGGAAGAGACAGAAAAACACAGGCGATTTTACCAATAAAAGGAAAAATATTGAATGCTGTAAAATCTACTGTGAATAAATTGCTTGATAATAATGAAATTAAAGCTCTCATTGCTTCATTAGGAACAGGAATTCTTGATAATTTTGATATAAACAAATTGAGATATAAAAAAATAATTATTATGACAGATGCTGATGTTGATGGTTCTCATATTAAAACTTTACTTCTTGCATTTTTTTGGACATATTTAAGAGATATTATTAAAAATGGTAATCTTTTTGTTGCTCAACCACCATTGTATAAAATAACCTATGGGAAAAATGTCAAATATATTTACTCTGATGAAGAAAAAGATTATGAAATAGAAAAGCTCTCAAAAGAAGGCATCAAGTTTAATATTAACAGATACAAAGGATTAGGAGAGATGAATCCTGATGAATTATACGAAACAACTATGAATGTTGAGAGTAGAATTATTAAAAAAGTAACAATTGAAGATGCTATAAAAGCAAAAGAGACAATAGATACTTTAATGGGAGACAATGTCTCAATTAGAAGAAGCTTCATTGAAGAACATGCATTGGAGGTAAAAGAGGTTGATATCTAAAGAAATTATCTCTCCTATAGAGGATGAAATTAAAGATTCTTATCTGTCTTATGCATTAAGTGTAATAATTTCTCGTGCTCTTCCAGATGTAAGAGATGGACTTAAACCTGTTCAAAGAAGAATACTTTATTCTATGTTAGAGCTTGGAAATCTGCCAAACCTTCCATTCAAAAAAAGTGCGAGAGTCGTAGGTGAATGTTTTATCAAAGGAACATTGATTTCTACTCCTAATGGTCTAATACCCATTGAAGAGATTAAAATTGGTGACAAAGTTTACACTCAAAATGGTATTGAAACTGTTACAGAATTATATATAATGCCTGAACAAAATTTAATTGAGGTTGAACTCGAAAATGGTATTAAAAATATAACTACAAAAGGACAGATGTTTAAGGTTTTAACAAAGGATTTGAATTTTATCTGGAAAAGAGCAGAAGATCTTGAGCCTGATGATTATATTGTTGTAAAATCAGGCGAATTTAACCCTGAATCATACAATAAAATTGATGATTTTATAATTGATGAAGATATTGGATATTTAATTGGTCTTTTTTTATCAGATGGATGGATTGATAGAGACAAAAAGAGATCAATAAATAGAATCTCTTTTTGCGCCGATAGTTTAGCTGTTATTGAAAATGTAAAGAGAATATTAAAAAAGAAGTTCGATATTGATTCGAATATTTTAATAAATAAAAATGTTTATTATATAAAAATTAACAATAAAGAGATCAATGATAACTTAATAAAAATACTTAAAATCAGCGATAAATACTCTTTTAACATAAATATTCCAGATTACATTTTAAGATCTCCAAAGAGTGTTATTTTTTCATTTTTAAGTGGATATATTGATGGGGATGGTTCTATCCATAAAAATAGGAAAGTTATTAATATAACATCAATCTCTGAGTTATTCATTAGAACTTTGCAAATCCTACTTTTAAATTTTGGAATTCATTCTAAATTATATATAACTATTCCTAAAAAAAGTAATAGAAAAATAAAAAATAAAAACATAACATATTCTCTTGAGATATCATCAAATAGTTATGATTTAATATCTAAAAATTTAAAATTGAAACATCATATTAAAGCCGATAGATTAATCAAAAATTCCAAATCCATTCCATCTAAGTATGAAATTATCCCATATGCTGGAGGTTTGCTATTCAATGAATTTAGAGAAAAACATTTAGGTGGTGGTTGGTATGGTATTGATGATAATCAAAAAATTAGATGTGGAATAAAATATAAAGAAAAAAGTAAAATAAGATATCACAAAAATTTAATTGATAATATTAATATTTATAGAAACTCAAGTTTAAATGATTCTATTTTTGAAAAAAGTAAACTTATAAAATCAAAATATCATGATTTTCTTAATTATGTAATTGAAAATAAAATATTTTTTATAAAAGTAAATAGCATTAATGAATCCATTATTGATAAAACTTATGATATACAGGTTGAAAATGAACATGAATTTATAGCAAACTGTATGGTTTCTCATAATTGTCTTGGAAAATATCATCCGCATGGGGATTCGCCTGTTTATGAGGCACTTGTAAGAATGGCTCAAGATTTTACAATGAGATATCCTTTAGTTGATGGACAGGGTAATTTTGGTAGCATAGATGGTGATCCTCCGGCAGCTATGAGATATAGTGAAGTTAGACTTAACCCAATTTCACTTGAACTTTTAAATGATCTTGACAAGGAAACTGTTCCATTTAGGCCAAATTTTGATAATACCCTAAAAGAGCCAGAAGTTTTACCTGCAAAAATTCCAAACCTTCTTTTAAATGGAGCAAGTGGAATAGCAGTAGGAATGGCTACAAACATACCACCTCATAACTTAAGTGAGGTTATAGATACTCTTTTGTTTCTCTTAAGAGATAGAGAAAAAAGTGTTGATGATATATTAAAAATATTAAAAGGACCTGATTTTCCAACAAAGGGTGTCATTACAAATATATCTGGAATAAAATCATATTTTGAAACTGGAAAAGGTAGTGTAATTATAAAAGGGAGAGGTAAATTTGAGAAAATAGGAAAAATTTTATGTTATATCATATATGAAATCCCATATAATGTTAACAAAGCAACTCTTATTAAAAGAATAGTTGATTTAATAAAAATTGGAAAATTAAAGGAAATTGATGATATAAGAGATGAGTCATCTAAAGAAGGTATAAGAATCGTTATTGAACTTAAGAAGAATGCTAATAGCCAAATCTTTGAGAAAAAACTTTATGAATATACAGAACTTAAAACATCCTTTCCTGTTAATTTAGTTGCTTTAATAAATGGAAAACCAAAACTTCTTTCTGTAAAAGAGGTTTTAAATTCTTTTCTCTCTTTTAGAGAGGAAGTTGTGTTAAAGAGAACGAATTATGAATTAAATTTAGAAAAAAAAGAATTGAAAATTTTAAATGGAATTAAAAAAGGAATTGAAAAACTTGATGATGTTATAAAAATTATAAAAGAATCAAAAGATAGAAATGAAGCAAAGAAAAATTTAAATCTTTTACTTTCTATTGATGATGAGCAGAGTAATGCTATTTTAGATATGAGACTTTCAAGACTTGTTACCTATGAACAAGAGAAACTTGTTGAAGATATAAAAAACAAAGAAGATAGAATTAAAAATCTAAATGAAATTGTTACAAAAAAGGAGACACTTTTAAATGTTATTGAAAGCGAATTGTTGGAGATAAAGAAAAAATTTGATGATAAAAGAAAAAGTGAAATTCTCTTAGAAGACGAGAAAGAGATAAAAATTGAAGAGATGATCAATGATGACAAAGTTATAATATTTTTAACTAAAGATGGCTATATAAAAAGAAGTTTAATATCTGAATTCACAATACAAAATAGAGGTGGCAAAGGAATAAAAGGATTAAAACTTGGAAGAGAAGATGGAGTTTTTGATATATTTTTTACAACAAATTTAAAAAATGTACTTTTCTTTACAAATTTCGGGAAAGTATATAAACTCTTAGCATACAATATTCCAGAGGGAAGTAAAGATACAAAAGGAGAAGCTCTTCATATTCTTTTACCTCTTAATCCTGATGAAAGAGTTACCTGTATCTATACAGGTGAAATGGATAAAAATTATCTTTTAATGTTCACGAAAAATGGAAAAATTAAAAAAGTTGAATTAAAGAATATTCTTAATTTAAGAAAAAACGGAATTAAGATTATAAATCTTAATGAAAATGATTATGTAAAAAGAGTCAGAGCTGTCAATGGTGATGAAAATATAATTGCTGCAACTAAAAATGGATTTTTTGCAAAATTCAATATTAAAAAAATAAGAGCTCAAGGAAGGTCTGCAAGTGGAGTAAGAGGTATTAAAGTAACTAAAGAAGATGAGTTTGTTAGCTTTGATATAGAAGAGAATGGTAAATCATTATTTATAATTACAAATAATGGAAAAGGTAAAAGGATAAATAATGATGAGATTCATTTAAAAAATAGAGGAATAAGAGGAGTAAGGGGAATTAGATTAAAAGGAAACTATGTTTCAGCATTAAGAAGTGTCAAGGAAGATGAAGAGATTTTTGTGATAACTGAAGATGGGAAAATAATAAGAATAGAGGCCAAAAAAGTTCCTATACAGAGTAGAAATGCTTCGGGGGTAAGAATAATAAATCTTGATAAAGATGATATGGTTAAAGGCATCGCTTTAACAAAAAATGAAAAAATTTGAAACATTTCCTCATACTGCAGATATAGGATTAAGAATATATGGTAATGATCTAAAAGAACTCTTTATAAATGCTGCCGAAGGTCTACTTTTCTTGATGAGGGATGATAAAAATATCGACGAAAAAGAGATTTATAACTTTAAAATAGAATCTGAATATTTAGAGATGCTATTATATAAATTTTTAAATGAGTTCATATATCTTTTTGATACCAAAAATTTTATTTCAAACAGATTCTCAATAGATAAATTCGATGAAAAAAAATTAAGTGGAAGAATTTTTGGAGAGACTTTTGATTCAAAAAGACATTCAATAAAATATGTAATAAAATCATGTACTCTTGAAGATATGAAATTTGAAAAAATCAATTCTTTATATAAAGTTGAAATAATTTTTGATATTTAGATATAATAATAATTATTATTTTTAAAGGAGGCAAAGTATGGATATTTTAACTCTCAACTGTGGCAGTTCTTCTGTTAAATACCAGCTTTATAGATGGAGTGAGAAAAAAGTTTTGTCCAAAGGTATTGTTGAGAGAGTTGGTATAGGAGGATCTTTTATTGATCATTATGCAAATGGTAAGGGAAACTTTAAATTTGAACATAACTGCCCTGACCACAAAGTCGCTATTAAACTTATAATTGACACTTTACTTGATCCAGAGATGGGTGTAATAAAAGATTTAAAAAGCATTCAAGGCGTAGGTCATAGAATGGTTCATGGCGGAGAAAAATTTGCTAAATCCGTAATAATTGATGATGAATTTTTAAAGACTTTTGAGGCTCTTTCAGATCTTGCCCCCTTACATAATCCTCCAAATCTTTTAGGTGTAAGAGCTGCAAAAGAACTTCTTCCAGATATACCTCACTGTGCAATAATGGACACTGCATGGCACCAAACTATGCCAAGAAATGCTTATATATATTCACTTCCATATGAATGGTATGAAAAATATAGAGTTAGAAGATATGGATTTCACGGAACATCATTTTTGTATGTTGCAAAAAGAGCAGCTGTTCTGTTAGGAAAAGGTAGCTTTGATGTAAACCTTATTGCTCTCCATATAGGAAATGGAGTAAGTGCTAATGCTATTAAAAATGGAATTTCTATTGATACTTCTATGGGTTTAACACCAGTTGAGGGTTTAGTAATGGGAACAAGAGCAGGTGATCATGATGCTGGAATAGATATTTATATGATGAGAAAAGAAAATCTGACAGTTGATCAACTTGATAATATATTGAATAAAAAAAGTGGAATTTTAGGAATAACTGGGAAATATACAGACAGGAGGGATGTTGAAAAAGCCGCTAATGAAGGGGATGATAGAGCAAAACTTGCTATTGATATAGAAACTTATAGGTTGAAAAAATATATTGGTGCATATTATTTTGCTCTTGGGCATGTTGATGCAATTATTTTCACAGCAGGTGTTGGTGAAATGAGTTCTGTGATAAGAGGCAGAACCCTTGATGGTCTTGAAGAAATTGGAATTGTTTATGATAAAAGAAAAAATGAGATTTCAAAAACAAGAAATGCTGAAACAGAGATAACAGGTGAAGGTTCAAAAGTAAGGATATTTGTTATTCCAACTGATGAAGAGCTTGTTTTTGTTGAGGATACAGTGGCTCTTCTTGAAGGAAGATATGATGTTCATACAAACTTTAGATACTCTTTTGAAGAACCAGATTATTTAAATCCAGCAAGAGAAGAGGCAATAAAATTAGAATTAGAGAAAAAACCCGAACTGGGTGAGATAATTGTAAGACCACCAAGGAAAAAATAAACTTGAAAGTAGAGTTATTGTATATAACTCCAGAGCCAGAAAAAGTAATTGAAAAAGCAGGAAGAGTAGCACATCAATCTTTTGATAAGGAGACACCTGATAGTCACATAAAATTTATAAGGATGCTTATTAAACTTGGACATACATCTGTTCTTGAGCACGCTGTAGCATCTTTCAAAATTTCAGGTGTCTCTCGTTCTTTAACACATCAACTTGTAAGACATAGAATCGCATCATACACTCAAAAATCACAAAGATATGTTGATGAATCAACATTTGAATATGTTACACCTGATAAGATAAAAGAAAATGAAGTTGCATTGAATTTATATAATAATTTTATGAATTACTGTAAAGAGACATACAAAAAATTAAAAGAACTCGGTATCCCAAAAGAAGATGCAAGGTTTGTTTTACCAAATGCAACAAAAACAGAAATAGTCCTAACTGCAAATTTGAGAGAATTTAGACATATGATTTCATTAAGAGGAAGCAAGGAGGCTCAATGGGAGATAAGGAGAATGTTTATAGAAATTTTGAAGATTTTAAAAGAGTATGCACCAACTGTCTTTGAAGATTTCATTATAGAGAATGATTATGTGAGGTGTTTAAATGTTGAAGAGTGACAGATGGATTAAAAAAATGGTTGAAGAATATAAAATGATTGAACCATTTGTGGAGAATCAAATCAAAAAAGGAATAATATCCTATGGACTTTCTTCTTATGGTTATGATATAAGACTTGCAGATGAGTTTAAAATTTTTACGAATGTATTTAATTCAATAGTTGATCCTAAAAATTTTGATCCAAAAAGTTTTGTAGATTTTAAAGGAGATGTATGTGTGATACCTCCAAATTCTTTTATTCTTGGCAGAAGTGTTGAATATTTAAGAATTCCAAGAAAAGTTTTAGGTATATGTTTAGGAAAATCAACTTACGCAAGATGTGGAATAATAGTAAATATAACCCCTCTTGAAAGCGCGTGGGAAGGAAAAATAACAATTGAAATTTCAAATACAACACCACTACCTGTAAAGGTTTATGCAAATGAGGGCATTGCACAGATAATTTTCCTTGAAAGTGATGAAGAGTGCGAGGTAAGTTATAAAGATAAAAAAGGAAAATACGATAAACAAGATGGAATTGTTCTTCCACTTATTGATAAATAAATAATAACCATATAATAGTATGTCATTCAGGGTGTCACACACCAAATTAACATATCAATCTTTTTGAGATTTTATTCTGTTTTCTTGTAAATTCAGCTTCATCTAATTTTACAAATTCACCTTTTTCTATAATAATCTCTCCATTTATCATTGAAAAATCAACTTTTTTTACATCAAGAAAGACAGGAACTGTTATTAAATCATTCAATCCCCCAGATAATTCAATTTTATTTAAATCAAACATTATCAAATCAGCTGCCTTTCCTTCTTTTATTGAACCTATATAATCATCCATTCTTAAAACCTTTGCTCCACCAATGGTCGCAAATTTTAAAACATCTCTTGCAGTTATCTTATCACTTCCATACTTCACTCTTTGTAATAAAAGGGCATTCCTTATTTCTTGAATAAAATTACCAGTGTCATTACTTGAACTTCCATCAACTGCAAGGCCTATTCTTATCTTATCTTTTAACTCCACAACCCTTGCAGTTCCAGATCCAAGCTTCATATTTGATGTAGGACAATGAGCCATTCCTACATCACCTTTCTTAATTTTTTCAATATCTTCGTCACTCAAATGAACCATATGAGCAAACCATACATTTGGATTAATCCAGCCTATACTTTCCATATAATCAGTTGGTCTTAAGTTGAATTTTTCAAGACAAAAAATTTCTTCATCAACTGTTTCTGCAAGATGCGTATGCAATAAAACATTGTATTTTTCACTCAACTTTAAACTCTGAATCATTATATTTTTTGTAACTGAAAATGGTGAACAGGGAGCTATTGCTATTCTCATCATTGAATATTTTTCAGGGTTATGATATTTTTCAATCATATCCTCTGTGTGTTTTAATATATCATCATCATTTTGTACTACACTATCTGGAGGTAATCCACCATCTTTTTTTGATAATGACATCGAACCTCTTGTTGGATGGAATCTTATTCCTGTTAATTTTGCTCCTTCAATCTGAGCATCAAAAATTTTTGTATTTCCATTTGGAACTAAATAGAGATGATCAGTTGTTGTTGTTACTCCTGTTTTCATCATCTCCATTATCGCTACAATTGTTGAGATATACACAGCTTCTTCATCAATATATTTCCACTTCTCATAAAGATAGGTAAGCCAATCAAAAAGTTTTAAATCATTTACCTCTTTTATATTTCTAAAAAGTGATTGATAGAAGTGATGGTGAGTGTTAACAAAACCAGGTAACATAACTTTTCCTCTTCCATCAATAACTCTATCAAAATTACCATCCGGTTTGTTTTTACCAACATATTTAATAATGTTATCTTCAACAACAACATATCCATTTTCAATCTCATAACCATCTTTAATCATTGTTCCAATCATTGTCACATCATCGAACAATATTCTCATCTTATCCTCCTCATGTTAATTTTGGGTCAGGCCTAAATTTAACATAAAATGATAAGATAGGAACTGACCCTTTTTTATCATTTTTCAGGAAGTTTATGAAGGGCGAAAAAGACACGCTCAGGTGTTGCTGGAGTTTGCTTGATTCTTTTTCCTGTAGCATTAAAAATTGCATTTGTAATTGCTGGAGCAATAGGAACCATTGTTGTTTCTCCAATACCTTTTGAACCATAAGGTCCTAACTCTTCAAAACTCTCTATTGGTATTGTTTCAATTTGATAAGGTGAATCCATTGAAGTAGGGATTAAATATGTTGAAAAATTCTTCACAAGAAATTCACCATTTTTTATTATCACATCTTCCATTAATGCATATCCCATCCCCATAACAATTCCACCTTCAGATTGGCCTTCAAAACCAATTTTATTTATAACCCTACCTCCATCTATCAAATTAACTGCTTTTATTAAATTCGTTTTTCCTGTTAAAATATTAACTTCAACAAGTGCTATAGCACCAGAAAAACTAAAAATATAATGAGGTAACCCAAAAGCACCGGGTATTTTTGTTTTTGAAGTCGGAAAATTAAAATGACCTTCAGTTTTTGGCAGTCTCCTTTTATCATATAAAATTTCTGCTAAATCTTCATAAGTTGTAATTTTTTCATCATTTAAATTTTTGAAAATTCCATCCTCAATTTTAATTTCATCTGTGGGTATATTAAAAATTTCATTGACCTCTTTTTTTAAAATATCAATCATTTTTTTAGAAGCTATCTCTATTGCTCTTCCACTTCTATATGTTGCTCCTGAGGCTGTTGTTGTTCCACAATCAGGAGTTATAGATGTGTCGCCTGTTATTATAAATACTTTATCCTCATCAGAAATTTTTAAAGCTTCAAGAGCAATTAATTTTAAAGTTGTTTTCATCTGTTGTCCAATTTCGACGCTCCCAGAGTAAACATTAAAGCCTCCATCTCTTCTCATCTCTATCCAGCAGGCGCCATAATCTGGAAGACCAACACCAAGACCAGTTCCCTGATAAGAGATTGCTATTCCAACTCCATATTTTTTGTATTCACTACTATCTATTTTAATTTTTTCTCTATTTTTATATAAAGGATGTTTTTCAATTTCATCAAGAATTTTCTTTAATCCAATACTCGTTTCTATCTTACTTCCAATTCCAGTTTCGTCACCCTTTTTAAGAATATTTTTTCTTCTCAAGAAAACTGGATCCATATTTAATTTTTCTGCAATTTCATCCATCTGTGATTCCATAGCAAAAGTCACTTGATTAACCCCAAAACCTCTAAATGCACCAGAAACCCCATTGTTTGTATAGATACAGAAACCTTCTATATGAGTGTTTGGAACTCTATATGGACCACAGGAGTGTTCAACTGCAAGATTTACTATTGGTCCACCAAGAGATGCATATGCTCCAGTATCAGCATATATATATATCTCATTTGATGTTAGAGTTCCATCTTTTTTCACTCCAGTTTTATATCTTAAAATCATTGGATGTTTTTTCCATGAGAAAACTATAGATTCATCTCTTTCTATTTCCATCTTAACTGGCCTTTTTGTGTGATATGCAAGAAGAGCAAGATGTATTTGAGTTGTTATTTCATCTTTGCCTCCAAATCCTCCTCCCATTGGTTCATCAATAACCCTGATTTTCCTTGGATCAATTGCAAGAACTCTTGCTATTTGAATTTGATCCCTGAAAGGGTATTGCCCTCCACAAAATATTGTTAACAAATCTTCATCTTCATCATAAAAAGCAAATCCACTTTCAGTTTCAAGATATGCATGCTCTTGCCTTCCTGTTCTATATTCATTTTCAATTATTAAATCAGCCTCTTTAAATCCCTTCTCTATATCTCCTTTATCTATTTTTGTATGAAGATGAATATTCCCATTTTCATGAACTTTTGGTGAGTCTTTTTCTAATGCTTTAAGTGGATCTTCAACAACAGGTAATGGTTCATAGTCAACTTCAATTAAATCAATAGCTTTATCTAAAAGTTCCTTTGTCTCACAAGCAACAAGAGCAACAGCATCTCCTATATATCTAACTTTGTCATAACATAAGACTGGTTGATCTTGGATTGCAATTCCAAAACCATTTAAACCAGGGATGTCATTATATGTTAAAACTGCAACAACTCCATTTAATTTAAGAGCTTTTGAAATATCTATTTTTTTAATCAAAGCATGAGGATATTTACTTCTTAGAACTTTTCCCCATATCAAATTTTCACTATATTGATCTGAAGGATATTTTATTTTTCCTGTTACTTTTTCTTTTGAAAGGACCTGTGTAACTTTTTTCCCAATCCACTTTTCTTTCTCTATTTTTTCTACTTTTTTCTCAATTTTTACATTCATATCTAACCTCTTATATTTAATAAATTGTTCAATGCTTCAAAGACAAGGTATTTACTAACTTCAATTCTATATTCTCTACTTCCTCTTACATCAGTTATAGGATCAATCTCCTCTTTAACTTCATCACAAATCTTTATTATCTCATCCTTTTTATATTCTTTTAAACCCCTTAAAATATTTTCAACTTTTTTTGCCCTGACAACAGTTGGAGATACAGAACCAAGAGCAATTTTTATATCATCAATTTTTTCATTACTTTTTTTTATTTTTACACAACTCGAAGCTATTGCTATTGTTAGTGCATTTCTCTGACCGAGTTTATTAAAAAACCCAGATTCATTCTCTTTCCATTTCTTTACAATTATTTTTACAAGAATCTCATCCTCTTTTAAAATAGTTTTACCAGGACCTTTAAAAAAGTCTTCAATATTTACAACTCTACTTCCAGTAGTTGATTCTAAAAAAAATTTTGCATCTTCACAAAATAGAGGAGGAATAGAGTCTCCAGCTGGTGAAGCATTACATATATTTCCACCAATTGTGCCTTTATTTCTTATCTGGGGTGAGCCAACTTTTTTAGATGCTTCAACAATCAAAGGTGAATATTTTTTTAAGATAGCTGATTCTATTATTTCAGAAAAAGTGACTAAAGAGCCAATGTGAATTTCATCTTCTACCTCTTTAATTCCTTTTAGTTCTTCAATATTTTTAATGTCTATGATATTCTCCTCTTTTATTAGATTATCTTTTAATCTAACAATTAAATCTGTTCCACCCGCAAGAAATCTCTTATTTTTACCAAATTTTTTTGATAAATTTATAGCCTCTTTCAAATTCTTTACTTTATAATATTCAAATTCCCTCATTTATCCTCCAGAATTCAAACTAAATAATAGCTTTAGTTAATTTAATTACTGCATCAATGATTTTTTTATATCCAGTACATCTACATAAATTTCCAGAGATTGATTCCCTTATTTCTTCAAGAGATGGTTTTTCATTTTTTGATAGTAGATTGGTTAAACTCATAACCATTCCTGATGCACAAAAACCACATTGAAATGCTCCTTCTTCAATTAATGAATTTTGTAAAGGCGTTAAATCATCTTTTGATATTCCCTCTATTGTTGTAATATCTTTACCATCAACCTCTGGAATTAAAATTAAGCAGGAATCAAATATTTTATCATCAATAATAACTGTGCAGGCTCCACATTCTCCTTTAGAACATCCCTCTTTTGTTCCTGTTAATTTAAGATAATCTCTTAAATATTCAGATAAAGTTATATTAACTGGAACTTCGTCTGTTATTTCTGTACCATTTAATATAAAATCTATTTTTATTTTTTTCATCTTCTATTAAAAATTACCTCTTTTTCATCCATTTTTTCTTTCATTGATATTGCATCAACTGGACAAACCTGCATACATAATGCGCAACCAACACACTTTTCAATATTTACTTCAGGAATTCTATTCTCTTTTATTTCAATTGCCATATGACCACCATCATTACAGGATATGAAACATAAATCACATCCAATACATTTATCTTTATCTATATTTGCTTTTACTTCAATAAGAGGCAGTTCTTCATTTGATTTAATTTTTTCTAAAGATTTGCCCACTATTTCTAAAGGCGATTTTAAATTCATTTCATCAAGGTAATGAGAAAGTCCACTTTTTAACTCTTCTATAACCCTAAAGCCATAAACCATTGGAAGAGTACAAAATTGAACATTACTTGCACCAACAAGCATAATCTCTATAGCATCTCTTGAAGAATATGCACCTCCATTACCCGAAATTACTATATCAACACTTCTTTTTATTTCAGCTATTGTTCTTAAGGTAATTGGTTTAATTGCATTTCCAGATAGACCAGAATAAGATGATACACCAAAAACTGAAGGATATGGCTCAAATGTATAGATATTAATTCCAAGGAGTGAAGGAATTGTGTTGCTTGCAGTTATTCCATCAGCCCCACCTTTTTTAACTGCTTTTGCAACTTCAACTATGTCAGTAACTTGTGGTGTTATTTTAATCAAAACTGGAGTGTTTTCTGCTGCTTCTTTTATCCAGCCAGTGACTTTTTCTGTTGCACTTATTGATTGTGCAAGCATTTTTCCGGGTGCTTCTCCCATACTTCCTTGTGGACAGGAAAATGAACACTCTATTAAATCAACATTAGCTTTTCTTAACCTAAAGACAAGATTTTGCCAATCCTCTTTTTTACTCCCCATTATACTCGCAGCAATCATTTTTTCTGGAAATTTCTCTTTCAGAATCTTCACTCTTTTTTCAATCTCATCAATGTGATGTTTTGAAATCAAATCTATATTTCCAAGACCAATAACTCTTCTATAATAATTTCCAAAAGATGACATCATTGGATATTTTAATGGAACAGGGTTCTCTTCAACTGAAGTTGTTTTTAAAATAACTCCAGCCCAACCTGACTCAAGCCCTCTTACCACCATTTCAAGCTCATCAGTTGATGGTGAAGCAGAAAGAATAAAAGGATTCTCAAGAGTTAAACCTAAAAAATTTATTGAAAGATCCCTTAATTTAAACATTATTTACTCCTCCTTAAAAATTCATCTATTTTAAAAGCAGCAATTTTCCCTTCACTTGCTGCTTTTGTTACTGTTTGTCCTCCATTAATGCAATCTCCACCAGCAAAAACACCTTCAAGATTTGTCATATAGTTTTCATCAATTTTAATCAAACCATCCTCTTTTTCTATTTCAGGAAATATCCCATCCTCAATTTCCTGACCAACTGCAACAACTATATTATCAAGAGGAATTATGAATTCACTTTTATCTATCAATTCGAAACTTCTTCTTTTTTCTCTTTCACTTTCCTTTAAGCTAACCTGTGAAACTTTTAAACCTTCAACCTTTTTATCTCCTGAGATTTCAATTGGTGATGATTGAAAATAAAAATTAACACCAAGATTTTTTGCTCTTTCTAACTCTTCTGGATAACATTTTAAATCCTTTAATCCCCTTCTATAAATTATAAATACCTCTTTTTCTTTAAATCTATTTTTCAAACTGTTAGCCACATCAAAAGCAACATTTCCTCCACCTATTACTCCTATTCTATTTCCAAGAGAGATCTCTTTTCCATTTTTTAAATCTCTTAAAATTTTCCTTGCATAAAAAACTCCATCTTTATCTATCCCTGGAATTTCTAATTTTGTCTCATCTCCCAAACCAATACCTATAAAAATTGCCTTAAAATCCTTTTTTAACCCTTCTATACTCTTAACTTTTTCAATGTTTAATTCATATATGAAATTATCCTTTATAAAATCGATATCCTTTTTAACAATCTCTTTTTGAAGTCTGTCATTTGATATCTCTGTAAAAGGAATTCCTCCAATATCTTCCTCTGTAAAAATGTGAGTTTTATATCCAAGAGTTCTTAAGAAAAATGTACAAGATAATGAGGCTGGTCCTCCTCCAACAATTGCAACATCCTCATATTTATATGGAGTTAGAGATAAATTTTGGTTTTTAACAAAATTTAGTGTTAAAAAATTATGTAACTCTCTAATTTTTACAGGAGAATCAATTTTTGATCTTATACATTCTTTTTGGCACAGAATCTCTTCAGGACAGATAAAACCAGCAATGTTTATCATTGGGTGGGATTCTCTCACTTTTTCATATGCTCCATAAAAATTTTTATTTCTTATCATATGAATAAAGTTTGAAATAGGTAGATTGATTGGACAATTTTTTTCACAGGGAGCATCAAAACAGAAAAGGCACCTTTCTGCTTCGTGCATCATTTTTTCTAAAATATTGTTTCCTTTTAAATCACTCATAAATCACCCCAGAATTTAAGTTTTAAATAAATTATACAAAAATTATAAGTTGCTTAAAAATAGTCCTATTTCAACTCTCTTTTTTTGAAGAGAACAGAACTCAAGAGGAGGTTTTAAGGGGTCACTATTAATTAGATATGAATGTGCAATACATCCTCCTCCACAAAGATATTTGGCCCAGCAACTTGAACATTTTGGTTTATTAGATAGATCGTTCAATTTAATAAAATATTTTTTCAATTCTTCATCTATTCCATTATATATATCCCCAATTTTAAACTCATCAAATTCTGATAAAAAATGACAGGGGTATAAATTTCCAATAGAATCAGCAGCAAGATATTCTACACCAGCTCCACAACCAAAACTCATTTTTCCAAGACAGGGGCCTTCATCAAGAGAGATTAAAAAGTGATAAAAATTTAAGTTATTGCCTTTTTTCTTCTCATTAAAAATATATTCACCTATTTTTTCATAATCCTTTTTGATTTTTTTGAGAGAATCATTTTTAATTTTTAAAGGACTCTTTTCATCGATTATAACAGGCTCAAGTGAGATATTTTTAAACCCCTCTTCAAATAGAAACTTTGCTGATGGAAAGATAGATTTTGTCTCTTCAGTAAAGGTACCTCTAATATAGTATCCATCATCTCTTTTTTTTATCAAATTTACAATTTTTGGATATATTAAATCAAAACTTCCTTTACCATTTTTAAGTTTTCTGAATCTATCATTAACATTTTTTGGTCCATCAAGAGATATTATTAAACTTATTTTATTTTTATTTAAAAAATCTATTTTATCATCTGTTAGAAGAACTCCATTTGTTGTTAGTGAAAATCTTAAATTTTTTTTATTTTTCTCACTTTCACTCAAACCATACAAAATGGTTTCTTTAACAACATCCCAATTTAAAAGTGGTTCCCCACCAAAGAAATCTATTTCAATATTTCTATTTTTAGAATTTTTTATTAAAAAATCAACAGAAGCCTTTGCAATTTTTATACTCATCAATCTATCTTCTTTACCAAAACTTCCTCCATCAACAAAACAATAATCACATTTCATATTACATATTTGAGAAACAAGAAGACAGAGTGATTTTAAGTTATTTGGATTATCAAATTTTGGATTAAAATTTTTATAAATTTCATACTCTTCTAAAAAAAATTTGTTTTTTGGAAAATTTTTTAAATTTAAATTTTGATAAGAATTTTTATCAATTTCAATAAAAGTTCCTGAGACAGGGAAAAAAACAAAAAATCTTTTTAAAAATGAGAATTTATGAAAGAAAGGTGGTTTAGAATATATATGTTTTATCCTTCCTATCTTTTTCACAACCTTGATTTCCAACTGTCATTGATGTTTTACAAGCAGATTTACAAGGTGTGGGACACTCTCTACAATTTAAATTTATCTTATCAATGAATGGCTTGTTTTTAATGACCTTTATCTTCAAAAGTCACCTCCTATTAAAAAATTATAATACAAGTTTACAAAAGTAGGCTGTCTGTTTTTGTAAACAAAGTCAAGTTATTTTATCAACACCGATATAAGGAATAAGAACTTCTGGAATTTTGACAGAACCATCCTCATTTTGGTAATTTTCTAAAACCGCTGCTAAACACCTACCTATAGCAACTCCTGAACCATTTAGAGTATGAATAAACTCAATTTCTCCACTCTTTCTTCTAAATTTTGTATTCATTCTTCTTGCTTGAAAATCTGTACAGTTTGAACAGGATGATATTTCAACATATCTTCCATATGATGGCATCCAAACCTCAATATCATAAGTTTTACTTGCTGAAAAACCCGCCATATCCCCAGTTGATAGAAGAACAACTCTATATGGTAAATTTAATTCTTTTAAAACATCTTCAGCTTCAATCACAAGTTTTTCAAGTTCATCAAAAGAATTTTCTGGTTTAACCAATTTAACAAGCTCAACTTTGTTAAATTGATGAACTCTAATTAAACCTCTTGTGTCTCTTCCAGCTGCTCCTGCTTCTTTTCTAAAACAAGCAGTATATGCAACATAATATTTTGGAAGTTCATCCTCATTTAAAATCTCATCTTTATGAATATTTGTAAGAGGAACTTCAGCAGTTGGAATTAACCATAAATCTTCTCCTTCTATCTTATACATATCATCAATGAATTTAGGTAGTTGCCCTGTGCCTACCATAATATCTCCTCTTACTAAAAAAGGTGGAAATATCTCTTTGTATCCATTTTTTTTAGTGTGTAAATCAAGCATAAAATTTATAAGTGCTCTTTCGAGAGATGCTCCAAGAGCTTTATTTAAGAAAAATCTTGAACCAGATAATTTACTTGCTCTTTCAAAATCAAGAATTCCTAAATTTTCACCTATTTCCCAATGAGTTTTTATTTCAAAATCAAATTTTCTTATCTCGCCAAATTTTCTTATCTCAACATTACTTTTTTCATCAAGACCTATTGGGACTGTTTCATGAGGTATATTAGGAATTCTTAAAACAATATCATTGAGAATATCTTCTGTCTCTTTTAATTTCTCTTTTAAATTTTCTATATTATCTGAAAGATTTTTTGATTCAAGAAGAAGTTCTCCAATATCTTCTCCTCTATTTTTCATCTCACCAATGATTTTTGATTTATTGTTTAATTCATGTTTTAAATCTTCAAATTCTTTTAATAAAGAGAGTCTTTCTTTGTCAATTTTTAAGAAATCATCAAGAATATTATCTGAATAACCTCTGTTTCTTAAAGATTCTCTTACAACTTCAGGATTCTTTCTGATAAACCTTACATCAAGCATCAACTCCTCCATTTAAATCAATAATAAATTTTTAATACATTTTTAAATTAAATCAAGTATATGTCATTAAAATAAAAATAGTGTACAGGGGGTCAGGCACCTTGTACACTATGAAGATTTTGGCTTCTCACCTTTAATATTATTGTTTTTTAACTTTAATAATCCTTCTCTTTTTAACTTATCTACAATTAAACCCATCTTCGCATATGTATATTTTTCACTTGTATCTTTAAAGCCAATTTCAATAAATTTATTTGATTCAATAAAAAATAGATATTGAATTATATTTGATATTCCTTCTGGAGCATCCCTATTTTTATCTATATATAAATCAATTACATCAATTGATGGAAGATCTTCCTCAAGGATTTCGCCATTTTTTACAAGATTTTTTAATTTTTCATATAACTCTTCTGTCTCTTTATGATTTTTAACAAGAACCATAACAACATCAGAATCATATTCGATATCACCACCACCAGTTGAATGAAACATAGTTGGTCTATCTATTCCCTCATCATCAAGCCTACAACCTTCTTTATCAAGAGATGAAATAGCAACAATTGGAGATTTTAAAGATAAAGATAACATAGCAATTTTAGAAGATAACTCATCGACTTTTTCTTCAAGAGAGATTCTCGGAGATTCAAGTGGTATTTTCTGTATATAATCGAGAAAAATAACAACATTTTCACATCTATGACTTTGCATTATGTTGTATGCATGAGCTTCTATTTTTTCAATTGTGTCTGAACTTCCACCCTCAATTATATATAAAAACGATGAATATTCCTGAAATCTTTTGTATGCTTCTTCAAAACTTTTAAATTCATCCTCATCAAGATCTCCTGATACAAGTTTAACAGGATTAATATTAGATTCTTGAGATAAAATTCTTAAATTTAAAATTCTTGATGTCTGTTCCCATGAATAATAAAGAACAGGCACCCTTTCATTTTTAATTATATATGTTGAAAGATGAAGTAAAAAATTTGTTTTTCCTCTTCTTGGTGCACCAGCTAATGCATAATAAAAACCAGGCCTAAGACCAAGAAGTGTTTTATCAATAGCTGTAAATGGTTCAACAGAAAATCCATGAAAGCTTCTTTTTTCATAAATGTCTCTTATTATATCTTTGATTACTACTTCTGAGGGAACAAGTTTTTTATGAAGTCTTTCAATAGCAATTTTTTGTAACTCTTCTGACATTTTAACAGAAAATTGGGATATATCTTCCACCTTTTGAGGACCTCTTCTTTCAACAAATTCTGTTATTTCATCAGCAATATTGATTAATCTTCTTTCACCATTTCTTATCCTTAAAATATCAATATATGAAATTAATAGAGCAAGATTTGGAGTTTCAATTTTTTCCAATTCATCTAAAAGATTTTTAATTTCATTATCCATTACACCTTTTTTTTCAAGGTGCCTATATAATGTTTGAAAATCAAGGACTTCTGTTTCACCTCTTCCTTCATAGATATCAAATATTGCATTTAAAATTAAAGTTGTTTTTGGATCTTCAAAATATTCGCTTTTAAAACCCTCTGATAAACTTTTTGTTATTGCGAACCTATCAGCAATGAAACCCTTTAAAATTTTCTTTTCTATATCTATACTCATATTTAAATTATACTATAATGGAACAAAAATTGTTTTTTTAAACTCTAAATTTTTGAAACAAAAAGATGAAAAAGATGTTTATAATTAAAAGGAGGTAAATATGAAAAAAATA
>ERZ795050.1430-NODE-1430-length-30902-cov-6.896911_pt1 | contig 30902 bp, 21 predicted proteins | sample MGYA00375134_ERZ795050 | MGnify/ENA primary metagenome ERZ795050 (study PRJEB30179, sample SAMN05720221) | activated sludge metagenome | isolation source: Anaerobic digester | place: Japan | collected 2015-05-26 ... | reverse complement strand
CTTTCATACGCCACGATGCACCAATTGACCAAAAACTACCCCAGCGTACTTTGGGAGCAAAATAGGACGACCCGTCGCAACGGTACGATGCTGAAAAGTAGTATTTTTCAGCGTAGTCATATTCTACGCGACTTAAGAAACTCTGAATTCTGTAGCCTGCCGTGTAGGAAGTTAAATTGTCAATTTTACCCGCATTGGAAAATTCGGGGTTTGCAGGGTCTAAAAATTCCGACATAGAACCATAGAGCACTTCTGCGTTGTCTTGTTTATATTCGTGTCCCACCAAAACGTTCAAATCGTGTTCGCCAAATTCGCCGTCGTAGGTCAGCAATTGGTTGGTATTGAGTGCACCGACGCGTTGCGTAGCTTTTGAGCCTTGTCCGTTTACGCTCAAAGCATCACCGCCTATCGGGGTCATAAATTCTGTTTGGTTCAGGTTTAATGCGTCGTAGCTGGCATTTACTCGGAATTTAAAATCTTTCAAGAAAGAAAATTCCAAGAAACCGCGCAAACTTAAGTTATCCATCGTATAGCGGTAGATGTTGGCTATCATAGTGGCTAACGGATTTTGTTCGCCGGCATACGGACGGTTGTATTCCGTACCGAAGTCGTAGCGTTTTTTGCCCTCCGAATCCAAAATAGGTTCACCTGTTGTCATGTCGTAAAGGTAGATGGGATAGATAGGCGCAATGCTTTGCGAGAAAAAGAAAATGTTCGAATAGTTACCGCCGCCCGCATCGGGAGCATCTTGGCTTGTGTGTGAATAGGCAAGGTTGATACCGGCTTTAAACCATTTTGTTACTTCCGATTCTATATTGGCGCGGGTAGCGAAGCGGTCAAATCCCGAATTTTTTATGTAACTGTTTTCGTCGAGATAAGTAGCTGACAAATAGTAAGTTGTTTTACCTGCACCGCCACTCAAGTTAAAAACATACTCTTGACGCAATCCCGTTTGGAACGGGTCTTTTGCCCAACTGTCTTTCCATTTTAATTCTTTGGCATTCGGATTGATGCGTCCCGTGGTCGGGTCTATCAGTTGATTGTCGGGAATGCCTTTATATATATTGTAGGATAAATTATTGATTAAGTCGTTCGTTGAATAAACACCGGCGCTCAAATAGCTGTAGCCCGATGCAAGGTAGCTGTTGCGTTGAGCTTCCCATTGCATTTCGTAGTAGTCCGCCGGATTGCTGATGATGTCGTAGGTAGGAACACCACGCATATTGCCACCGATGCGGCTTTCAAAATTCACTTCCACTTTGCCCGATGTTCCTTTCTTGGTAGTTATAAGAATAACACCGTTGGAACCGCGTGCGCCGTACATAGAGTTGGCTGCGGCGTCTTTCAAAACGGTGAGGTCGGCAATATCTTGTGTAGGAATGGAGTTCAGTGAGCCTTCGTAGGGAATACCATCGACAACTATCAACGGTTCTTGCGACGCAGAAATGGAACCGATACCGCGGATGCGGATAGAAGCCGATTCACCCGGTTGTCCCGATGACGAACTGACTTGTACGCCCGCCATAGAACCTTCCAACGATTGTGAAACGTTGGAAACCTGCAACTTCTGGAGTTCTTCGCCTTTTACCGATTGCGCCGAGCCTGTAAAGGCTTTTTTGGTCGATTGACCGTAGGCGGTCATTATCACCTCGTCCAATTCGGCTGCGTTTACTTCCATTCTTACTATCATTCCGTTCTTTGCTTCCGCTTCTACGGTTTTCAAACCAACATAAGTGAATACAAGCAGATTGGCTTCTTGCGGAATAGAGATGGAGAATTTTCCATCCACATCAGTAATCGTACCGAGGGTGGTTCCTTTTACTAAGATAGACGCGCCGATAACCGGTTCATCGTCTTCCATCGTCAATACGGTTCCTGAAATTTGTCTGTTTTGTCCGTAGGCTAAAGTCGCCGTCAGCAAACAAACTAATAACATCAACTTCTTCATAAAAATCGCTTTGGGTTTTAATTTATTATAATATTATGTATTAAGTGCGTATCTATGCCTTGTAAGGACAAGCGAATAGCTTACAAAGTTAAGGTGTTATGCGGAAAATACCAAAAAAAAATGTGTTTTTTTAATTTAGTACAATTTTTAGCTGCTTTTTTGTTTAAGTTTAAATTAAAGTTATGAGTTTGTTTTTCTTAATCGCTTGATATACAGATGAATATTTTATAAATTACGATTAATAATTTTTTAAAACATCACAGCAATTGAAATAAAAAAACCTGTTTTTAACGGTTTAAAAAAATATAAAAAACGATAATTTAATTTAAAAACAAGAAGATAGCTTATTATTTTAACACTTATTTTGCGACAAAAGCAAACTTTTTGAAGCTTCAAATTGCTTCATCATTTTAATTTAACCAATGTACTTTTGAAAAAAATGCTGCGCTGAGTAATTTTTTGCTTTCAGATTGAAAGTTTATTTGGTGTCGTTGTCCGAAATAAAGTAGTAAAATTTTGAAACCTGTTTGGTAGTCGATTATTCGTTTGCTTAAAAATTTAAAGATGCAATAATTAAAAGTGCATTAAATCGGAGACAAGGCGAAGAGAGTAAAGTACGCAGAAAAAGAACGTCCCTCATTGGGGACGTTCTCCGAGACACCGAAAGATGTCTTTTAGTTTTATTTCACGAATTTGAAAGTTTCGCCATTAATGCGTACCAAGTAAGCACCTGCTTTAAGAGCGGTGTTATATACGTTGTTGGCTACTGTTTTTTCAATCAGTTTACCGGTTACCGTGAAGATTTCGATAGTAGCTTCGCCATCAAATTCGGCGGTTAAACCGTCGGCTGTGCTGAACAGGTTAGCTTTTACGGTTTTCACGTTTTCGATGCCTGTTGATGTGTCGGTAAATTTGTAGCATACGAGACCGTTGTTAGGTACCCAAATGTAGATGTACGCACCATCTTCTTTTACTTCAGAGGCAAGACCAACATGTATTGCGCCGTTACTGGTTGTGCCGATGTCCGAAAGTGTTTTCACGAGTACCGGAGTTGCAATTTGAGTTGCATCCCAAATGGTTGCACCACCCAAACCGGAAGCAGGTACTACTACATAAGTTTTAGATTTGTAATCAAATACGGTAATACCACCGGCGTTAGGTTTTGTGGTTTCACCCATATCCATAGCCGTAAGAATAATAGCTGATTTGTCTGCATTCATAACACATTGTGTCGGTATTTGACTTTGTCCGCTAATCCAAAAAGTGTTGGCATCTGTAGCACAAACGTCGGCACCTGTTTTAGGAGCGTCGCGTTTTCCGGTAAATAGGATAGGAGTAGCAGCATCATCGAATGCGCCATTTTTCATGGTCCATACGGCAATATTATCAGCTGTGCTCGTTGTTGCTCCAACCATATAACCACCTTCTGCAGAAGCGATATCGCCATAGGCTTCAACGTAATCAAGACGTCCTAAACCTGTAACAGCCGTATTGCCAAGTGAAGTGTAGGTGGTGCCTACAATGCTGCCACCTTTAATACAATTAGTCATTCCCCAAGGGCTAAGAGTAGCGAACATCCAGCTTTTGCTGTCGGATGCAATAGAAAAACCGGTAATGTCATCGTGTGCAACCGTTTTTGCAACTATTTCTGCGCCGTCTGTGGTACTAAGGGCGATGGCTTTCTTACTGTCTTTCTCAATAACATACAATGTACCGTCGCATAAATCCATGTCGCGTGCATTGTTTGAATTATTCCACGCATAATCCGTTTTTTTCCAAACTTCAGTTACGGTAACTTCAGCTACGGCTGCTCCTGCTACGAGTAAAGCAGCCACAAAAAGAGTAATTTTTTTCATAAGAATAGAATTTAAATTAAACAATTAATAAAAAGAGTTATTTTCTGCCACAAAAATAATTCCTTTTTTTGATTAATGCAAATGTTTTGGTCTTTTTTTTCAAATTTAATGCATAAAAATTATTTTTCAAGGAAAAAAATGTTTTTTTGAACGCCATAGTAACACTACATTTATTGTTTTTATTTGTAAAATTATATGGCGGGATAAAAAATAATCGTTTTTTTTTTATTACCTTTGCAGATTGTACATAACTGCAACAAGGCGAAACTTTTAGTGCGTCATTGCAGAAGTTTTTTTGAATTTAAACCAAACATATTATGGGATTTAATGAGTTTATATCCAAGCTGTTCGGCAACAAAGCCCAGCGCGACATGAAGGAGATGATGCCGATACTTGAAAAGATTAAGGCGGTCTATTCGCAAATAGAACAGTTGGACAACGACGGATTGCGTACGCGCGCACAAGCCGTAAAAAATCGCATTACCGAAAGCGTACGTGCCGAACGCAACCACATTGCCGAATTGCGCGGAGGTATAGAAGCACTGGACATTGAAGAGCGCGAAAAGGTCTATACCGAGATTGATAAACTGGAAAAACAGATTGACGACAAGCTGGAAAAGGCTTTAGATGAAGCACTTCCCGAAGTGTTTGCCATAGTAAAAGATACGGCACGGCGATTTAAAGATAATGAAACGCTGACGGTTACGGCTACCGATTTTGACCGAAAAATAGCCACAAAGTTCGATTTTGTTTCCATCCACATCAGTAATCGTACCGAGGGTGGTTCCTTTTACTAAGATAGACGCGCCGATAACCGGTTCATCGTCTTCCATCGTCAATACGGTTCCTGAAATTTGTCTGTTTTGTCCGTAGGCTAAAGTCGCCGTCAGCAAACAAACTAATAACATCAACTTCTTCATAAAAATCGCTTTGGGTTTTAATTTATTATAATATTATGTATTAAGTGCGTATCTATGCCTTGTAAGGACAAGCGAATAGCTTACAAAGTTAAGGTGTTATGCGGAAAATACCAAAAAAAAATGTGTTTTTTTAATTTAGTACAATTTTTAGCTGCTTTTTTGTTTAAGTTTAAATTAAAGTTATGAGTTTGTTTTTCTTAATCGCTTGATATACAGATGAATATTTTATAAATTACGATTAATAATTTTTTAAAACATCACAGCAATTGAAATAAAAAAACCTGTTTTTAACGGTTTAAAAAAATATAAAAAACGATAATTTAATTTAAAAACAAGAAGATAGCTTATTATTTTAACACTTATTTTGCGACAAAAGCAAACTTTTTGAAGCTTCAAATTGCTTCATCATTTTAATTTAACCAATGTACTTTTGAAAAAAATGCTGCGCTGAGTAATTTTTTGCTTTCAGATTGAAAGTTTATTTGGTGTCGTTGTCCGAAATAAAGTAGTAAAATTTTGAAACCTGTTTGGTAGTCGATTATTCGTTTGCTTAAAAATTTAAAGATGCAATAATTAAAAGTGCATTAAATCGGAGACAAGGCGAAGAGAGTAAAGTACGCAGAAAAAGAACGTCCCTCATTGGGGACGTTCTCCGAGACACCGAAAGATGTCTTTTAGTTTTATTTCACGAATTTGAAAGTTTCGCCATTAATGCGTACCAAGTAAGCACCTGCTTTAAGAGCGGTGTTATATACGTTGTTGGCTACTGTTTTTTCAATCAGTTTACCGGTTACCGTGAAGATTTCGATAGTAGCTTCGCCATCAAATTCGGCGGTTAAACCGTCGGCTGTGCTGAACAGGTTAGCTTTTACGGTTTTCACGTTTTCGATGCCTGTTGATGTGTCGGTAAATTTGTAGCATACGAGACCGTTGTTAGGTACCCAAATGTAGATGTACGCACCATCTTCTTTTACTTCAGAGGCAAGACCAACATGTATTGCGCCGTTACTGGTTGTGCCGATGTCCGAAAGTGTTTTCACGAGTACCGGAGTTGCAATTTGAGTTGCATCCCAAATGGTTGCACCACCCAAACCGGAAGCAGGTACTACTACATAAGTTTTAGATTTGTAATCAAATACGGTAATACCACCGGCGTTAGGTTTTGTGGTTTCACCCATATCCATAGCCGTAAGAATAATAGCTGATTTGTCTGCATTCATAACACATTGTGTCGGTATTTGACTTTGTCCGCTAATCCAAAAAGTGTTGGCATCTGTAGCACAAACGTCGGCACCTGTTTTAGGAGCGTCGCGTTTTCCGGTAAATAGGATAGGAGTAGCAGCATCATCGAATGCGCCATTTTTCATGGTCCATACGGCAATATTATCAGCTGTGCTCGTTGTTGCTCCAACCATATAACCACCTTCTGCAGAAGCGATATCGCCATAGGCTTCAACGTAATCAAGACGTCCTAAACCTGTAACAGCCGTATTGCCAAGTGAAGTGTAGGTGGTGCCTACAATGCTGCCACCTTTAATACAATTAGTCATTCCCCAAGGGCTAAGAGTAGCGAACATCCAGCTTTTGCTGTCGGATGCAATAGAAAAACCGGTAATGTCATCGTGTGCAACCGTTTTTGCAACTATTTCTGCGCCGTCTGTGGTACTAAGGGCGATGGCTTTCTTACTGTCTTTCTCAATAACATACAATGTACCGTCGCATAAATCCATGTCGCGTGCATTGTTTGAATTATTCCACGCATAATCCGTTTTTTTCCAAACTTCAGTTACGGTAACTTCAGCTACGGCTGCTCCTGCTACGAGTAAAGCAGCCACAAAAAGAGTAATTTTTTTCATAAGAATAGAATTTAAATTAAACAATTAATAAAAAGAGTTATTTTCTGCCACAAAAATAATTCCTTTTTTTGATTAATGCAAATGTTTTGGTCTTTTTTTTCAAATTTAATGCATAAAAATTATTTTTCAAGGAAAAAAATGTTTTTTTGAACGCCATAGTAACACTACATTTATTGTTTTTATTTGTAAAATTATATGGCGGGATAAAAAATAATCGTTTTTTTTTTATTACCTTTGCAGATTGTACATAACTGCAACAAGGCGAAACTTTTAGTGCGTCATTGCAGAAGTTTTTTTGAATTTAAACCAAACATATTATGGGATTTAATGAGTTTATATCCAAGCTGTTCGGCAACAAAGCCCAGCGCGACATGAAGGAGATGATGCCGATACTTGAAAAGATTAAGGCGGTCTATTCGCAAATAGAACAGTTGGACAACGACGGATTGCGTACGCGCGCACAAGCCGTAAAAAATCGCATTACCGAAAGCGTACGTGCCGAACGCAACCACATTGCCGAATTGCGCGGAGGTATAGAAGCACTGGACATTGAAGAGCGCGAAAAGGTCTATACCGAGATTGATAAACTGGAAAAACAGATTGACGACAAGCTGGAAAAGGCTTTAGATGAAGCACTTCCCGAAGTGTTTGCCATAGTAAAAGATACGGCACGGCGATTTAAAGATAATGAAACGCTGACGGTTACGGCTACCGATTTTGACCGAAAAATAGCCACAAAGTTCGATTTTGTTTCCATCCATGGCGACAAAGCTATTTTCAAAAACGAATGGATGGCAGGCGGAAATATGGTAAAATGGGATATGGTGCACTACGATGTGCAACTCATAGGCGGTATAGCACTGCACAAGGGTAAAATAGCCGAGATGGCTACCGGTGAAGGTAAAACATTGGTGGCTACGCTGCCGGTTTTTCTTAACGCTCTCACTTCCAATGGCGTACACGTGGTAACGGTGAACGACTATTTGGCAAAGCGCGACTCCGAGTGGATGGGACCAATTTATATGTTCCATGGTTTGAGTGTGGATTGCATCGATAAATATACGCCCAATTCCGACGAACGCCGACAAGCCTACAATGCCGACATCACTTTCGGAACGAACAACGAGTTCGGTTTCGACTATTTGCGCGATAACATGGCAACCAGCCCGCTCGATTTGGTACAGCGCAGGCACAACTACGCCATTGTCGATGAGGTTGACTCGGTGTTGATTGACGATGCACGTACGCCGTTAATCATTTCCGGTCCCGTGCCAAAAGGCGATGACCAACTGTTTGACGAATATTGCATGCGCGTAGAGCGTTTGGTAAAACAACAGACTACTATGGCAACGCAACTGCTTGCCGAAGCGCGTACCAAAATGGCATCGTCCGATGAAAAAGAACGCGAAGAGGGGGCTTTGGCATTATTCCGCTCGTACAAGGCACTGCCTAAAAACAAGGCGTTGATAAAATTTTTGAGCGAACAGGGCAACAAAACAACGCTGATAAAAACGGAAGAGTTCTATATGCAAGAGCACAATAAAAATATGCATATTGCCACCGACCCGTTGCTGTTTGTTATTGATGAAAAAAACAACTCCATAGAGCTGACCGATAAGGGAATTGACCTATTGACGGGCACTACCGAAGACCCGCACTTTTTTGTACTTCCCGATGTGGGGGCTGAACTGTCGGAAGTGGAGGCAATGGGACTTCAGGGCGAAGAAAAACAGGCGAAAAAAGATGAAATTTTGCAAAATTACGCCATCAAATCGGAGCGTGTGCATACCGTAAACCAACTGCTGAAAGCCTACACGTTGTTTGAAAAAGACGATGAATATGTGGTTATCGACAATCAGGTAAAAATAGTAGATGAACAAACCGGTCGTATTATGGAAGGTCGCCGCTACAGCGACGGATTGCACCAAGCCATAGAAGCCAAAGAGCGTGTGAAAGTGGAAGCTGCTACGCAAACATTTGCTACAATTACGTTGCAAAACTATTTCCGTATGTACCACAAATTGGCAGGTATGACAGGTACTGCCGAAACGGAAGCGGGCGAATTTTGGGACATCTACAAGTTGGACGTAATGGTAATTCCTACCAATCGTCCCATTGCGCGTATCGACATGAACGACCGTGTTTACAAAACGAAACGCGAAAAATACAATGCCGTTATTCAAGAAATTGTTGATTTGGTGGCGCAAGGCAGACCTGTTTTGGTGGGTACTACGTCGGTCGAAATTTCCGAATTGTTGAGTAGAATGCTTAAAATGAGGAAGATAAACCACAATGTATTGAATGCCAAGTTGCACCAAAAGGAAGCAGAAGTTGTTGCCGAAGCCGGTAGGTCGGGTATGGTAACCATAGCAACCAACATGGCGGGACGTGGTACCGACATTAAACTTACGCCCGAAGTGCGCGAAGCAGGCGGTTTGGCAATTATTGGCACCGAGCGCCACGAAAGCCGTCGTGTTGACCGTCAGTTGCGTGGACGTTCGGGGCGTCAGGGCGACCCGGGTTCTTCGGTGTTCTATGTTTCGCTTGAAGATGATTTGATGCGTCTGTTCGGTTCGGAGCGCATATCGGGATTGATGGACAAAATGGGTTTTGAAGAAGGCGAAATGATTGAACATTCGATGATTTCAAAATCGATAGAACGCGCCCAAAAGAAAGTGGAAGAAAACAACTTCGGTATTCGTAAACGTTTGTTGGAGTACGACGACGTGATGAATGCTCAACGTAACGTAGTTTATACGCGGCGCCGTCATGCCGTAATGGGCGAACGTATCGGAGTGGACATTGTAAACACCCTCTACGATACTGCGGAAGTGCTTGTAAATCAGAATTATGATGTGAGCGATTACGAAGGTTTGGAGTATGATTTGATGAAAGTTTTCGCTATGGAAGTGCCGTTTACTCAAGACGATTTTACATCGCTGCGCGTGGGAATGTTGATAGATAAAGTAGGTGCGGCTGCTTGTGAACAATTTAAACGTAAAGCCGAAACAATGGCGCAAGTGGCTTATCCGGTCATTAAGCAGGTATTTGAAACGCAAGGTCATCAATATGAAAATATTTTAGTGCCGGTTACAGACGGCAAACGGATGTACAACATTCCGGTCAGTCTCGAAGTTGCCTACAATTCGGAAGGAAAAGAGTTGGTAAGAGCGTTCGAAAAAGCGATAATGCTACACACCATCGACGAAGCGTGGAAGGATAATCTGCGTGCATTGGACGATTTGAAACAATCGGTGCAAAACGCCAGCTACGAACAGAAAGACCCGTTGTTGATTTACAAACTTGAATCGTTCAATCTATTCAAGGCAATGGTGGAAGATATTAACCAAAAAATTACGGCAGTACTGATGCGTGCGCAAATTCCGGTGCGCCAACCGGAACAGGTGCGCCAAGCCACTGCCGAACGGCGTTCCGACTACAGCAAATACCGCACGCAAAAAGCGGATTACCGTAGTGGCAATGACGATGTAATGCGCCAAGATACGCGCGAACGTCAAGTAACGCAACCGATACGCGCCGAGAAGACTGTAGGGCGCAACGATCCTTGTCCTTGTGGCAGCGGTAAAAAGTACAAAAACTGCTGCGGAAGATAAAAATTAACTGTCATAAAAAAAGCGCAATTCCTTGAGGAGTTGCGCTTTTTTGGGTAGTTTATACATTGAAACGGAAGTGCATAATATCGCCGTCTTGCACCAAATATTCTTTGCCTTCGATGCCCATTTTACCGGCTTCTTTCACTGCATTTTCGCTACCGTAATGCACAAAATCGTCGTATTTGATAACTTCGGCGCGAATAAAACCTTTTTCAAAATCGGTGTGAATAATGCCGGCGCATTGCGGGGCTTTGTAGCCGTTCACAAAAGTCCAAGCACGCACTTCGTCACTGCCGGCGGTGAAGAAAGTTTTGAGGTTCAGTAGTTGGTAAGCCGATTTAATGAGGCGAGCAACGCCCGATTCTTTGAGACCCACTTCTTCGAGGAACATTTGGCGTTCGTCGTAGGTTTCCAATTCTGCTATTTCCGATTCTATTTTGGCAGCAACTACAAGCACTTCGGCGGCTTCGTCTTTCACGGCTTCGCGCACCTGTTCCACATAGCGGTTGCCGTTTACCGCCGATGCTTCATCAACATTGCACACATACATAACGGGTTTTGCCGTTAGCAGAAAAAGGTCGCGGGCAATGGCTTGTTCATCTTTTGTATCGAAAGTTACGGTGCGGGCAGATTTGCCTTGACTGAGAGCGGTTTTGTATTTGGAAAATACTTCGTAGGCGAGTTTTGCCTGTTTGTCGCCACCTGTTTGTGCCTGTTTTTGGACTTTTGCAAGGCGGTTTTCTATGGTTTCCAAGTCTTTCAATTGCAGTTCGGCGTCAATAATTTCTTTGTCGCGTATGGGATTTACCGAACCGTCCACATGCACAACATTGTCGTCATCGAAGCAGCGCAGCACGTGAAGAATGGCGTCCGTTTCGCGTATATTGGCGAGAAATTTGTTGCCAAGCCCTTCGCCTTTGCTTGCGCCTTTTACCAATCCTGCAATATCGACTATTTCTACCGTAGTGGGCACAACACGTTCAGGTTGGCAGAGTTCAGCCAACTTGTTGAGGCGTTCGTCGGGTACGGTAATAACGCCGACATTAGGTTCTATGGTGCAAAACGGAAAGTTAGCCGATTGTGCTTTGGCGTTCGACAAACAGTTAAAAAGAGTGGACTTACCGACGTTGGGCAAACCAACAATTCCGCATTGTAGAGACATTTTTGAAGAATTTTAGAAATTGTTACTCTAATGTAAGAGCGTGCAAAAATACACTTTTTTATGGTACGAAACAAAAAAATCCACCGTTATGCGGTGGATTTGTAAGCAAACGCTTGTTGGTGTTAAAAGCTGTATCCTACGCCCAAACCAAGTACCGATTTGAATTGAACGCGTGGGCACTTGTGACCGTCTTTGCCGGCAATGAGTACGGAATCGTAATATTTGAGCGAAGTGCTTAAGGTTACATTTAATACTTTTAGGAATTTGTACGACACGGCTACGTCCCAATCCACATCAAAATTGCCGAATTTTTTAGAGTAAGGTGTGAAAAGCGATAGTGCCGACAGTACTTTAAAGTTCTCAATCTTGTCGTAAAGCACGTTTCCTTTGAAAGTAAGACCAAATTCTGCACGGTTGGTTTTATCGTTGGCAACGCCGTAGTTTTCCCTCAGTTCCGGTACGGTACAGCTGGTGATACGTCCTGCCACGGGCGAGAGGTAAACTGAAAAAATGCTGTTGGGTTTCCAATCGATACCGACTGACAAATCGGTGTACGAAGGCGACAGAAAGTGCGATATATATGTTTTTTCATCGTTTTTGTAACTGTAACCTTTGGCGTATTGCGATTTGAAGCTTCCCAAAGCTGTTACATACCAACTTTTAGCAAATTCGTAGCCAAATTTGGTGGAAAAGTTAATTTTATCGCTCGTTTTTTGCCATGGAAATTTGGTTTGGTCAATAAACGATAATCCAAAATCGGTATCCAAATTGCTGTCCCACGCAAAACGGTCTTTTTTGTAGAGCAGCGATACATTGGCGAACAGATGTCCGTTTGCATTGTTGTTACCGCCTGCTGCCCAGTTCCATAGTCCCGTAACGGACATATCGAAGCCGACAATACCTGTGCATTTCCAATTATTGGCGGGAGCTTCTGCTTTTTGTAACGCATCTTGCGCTGTTGCAGCTGCTTTGACGTTGTCCACCACTACAGCTTTATCAACTTCCGGTTCAACTTCTTGTTCTTGCGTATAAGCGCAAAGCGGCACAAGAAGGAAAAAAGCACTAATCAATAAATTTTTTTTCATACAAATAAGTTTTAATGTTAATATTTAAGTTTTATAAATTGTTTCTAATTTTCGCATAGCTGCATCGTAGCCGATATCGAATAGTTGTTGACTTTTAGAGATTTCAAACATACCGAAGTTGCGTGCTTTTATCGGTTCTATCACGATGTCGCACACCTTTTTTTCTGCAATGGTGTTGGCTTGTATGACTAAATGGTAAACGCGTTCAATTACGTCGGGAACGGAGTTGATATCGCCATCGCTCAATATAGGGTTTACGTGTACGCCGATAAGCGTTTGGCATTTCGGTCGAATAATTTTGGCGGGCATATTGCAGAAAATACCGCCGTCAACATACATTTTTCCGTCTATTTCGGCGGGATTGAGAAAAATGGGTACACTAGACGAAGCCACAATTTTGTCAATGAGAGACCCCGAGGTGAAATAGACGTTTTTGCCGTCAATCAGTTCGGTGGCGTTGATGATGAGCGGTAGTTTCAAATCTTCAAATGTTTTGCTTGTCAGGTAATTGTCCAAAAGGTCGTAAAAACGTTTAGAGGACATCAGCCCTTTGTTGAGACTGATGGATACGAATTTGAAAAAACTCGATTCTTTGAAAAATCGACAAATATCTTTAGGTCGTTTTCCATCGGCGTATAAAGCTCCGATAATGCTTCCGGCACTCACTCCGGCAATGATTTCGGGTTTTAAACCAAACTCTTCCAAGGCTTGTATCACTCCAAGATGTGCAATACCTTTTGCGCCGCCACCACTCAGCGAAAGTCCGATGTTATAGGTTGTTTCGTTCATAGTTGCTTGCGCTTGTTAGAGATTGGACAATAAAAAATAAAGGTATATGGCATAAACAGCCAACAAAACCGCTCCGTGCCAACGTTTTATGGTGTATTGTTTGTTGTGAGTAAAAATAAGAATGAGCAAACTACTAATGATAACCACAGCTACGTCGAGCAAAAAATTGGGATAGGTTGGGAGTGGTCGTATGACGGCGCTGATGCCCAGCACAAAAAAGATATTAAAAATGTTCGAGCCGATGATGTTGCCGATGGCGATATCGGCATTTTTCTTTTTTGCTGCAATAGCTGATGTTGCCAATTCGGGTAGCGACGTGCCCAATGCCACAATAGTAACACCGATAACAGATTCTCTGACATTCCACGCAATGGCAATCTTCACGGCATTATCGACTATCAGGTTGCCGCCAATCATTAATCCCGCCAAGCCTACAAATATCAGTACAAGTGATACCCAAAGTTTCATCGGTTTGTAGTTTTCATCAATAGAGGCGTTGCCTTTTATTCCCAAATAGATGATATGTGCCATGAATAATGCAAGGAAACAGAGCAAAATAATTCCGTCCCAACGCGACAATACGCCATTGGAGGTGGTAAAATAATCGGTACAAAGACATAATACGGCAATACCAGCAACGATGCTGAACGGTATATCAACAAGGCGGCAACTTTTTTGAGAAGCGATAGGGTAAATCAAAGCAGTAACTCCTAAAATCACTAATGTATTGATGGAGTTACTGCCTAATACATTGGCGAGTGCAATCTCGCTGCTGCCTTTTATGGCTGCCACAATATTGACCATCAATTCGGGAGCTGATGTTCCGAAAGCCACTATAGTAAGCCCAATAATGAGGTCGGGAATGTTCAAACGTTTTGCCAGTCCCGATGCACCATCGACCAACCAATTGGCTGCCGTGATTAAAAGGATGAAACCAATTATTAATAAAAAATAGCTCATAAAATCAGTTGAGAATCTTTTTAAAACGTTGGATAAAGAGTTCCGCTTCGTTTTTTGTGAGGCAAAGTGGAGGCAAAAGACGTATCACATTAGTACCGCTTGCGCCAGTAAAAACATGTTGTTCAAACAAAAGCCGTTTGCGCAAGGGGGCAGCGGGTTCGTCCATTTCAATGCCTATCATAAGACCAAGACCGCGCACTTCTTTTATTTTGGGCAATTTTTTCAATTCAGCCATCAAAAAAGTACCTATTTCGGCAGCGTTGGCAATAAGGTTTTCTTGTTTCATCACGTCCAACACGGCAATTCCGGATGTGCAAGCCAAATGATTACCGCCGAAAGTGGTTCCCAACATACCGTAGCTGGGTTTAAATTGTGGTGAAATAAGTACTCCGCCAATAGGAAAACCATTGCCCATGCCTTTTGCCATGGTTACCAAATCTGCTTTGATGTCGGCATATTGGTGTGCGAAAAATTTTCCGCTGCGACCGTAGCCCGATTGTATTTCGTCAATGATGAGAATTACGCCGTAGTCGGTGCAAGCTTGTCGCAAAGCGCGCAAAAAATTTGTATCGGGAATATTGACGCCACCTACGCCTTGTATGCCTTCGATGATGACGGCGCACACATCATTTTTAGCTAATTCGCGCCGCACAGAACTGATGTCATTGAACGGGCAAAAAGTAGTTTCAAATCCTTCGTTGATAGGAGCGCATATTTTGGGATTGTCCGTAATTCTTACAGCAGCAGAAGTGCGACCGTGGAAAGCTTTTTGGAAAGCGATTACCCGTTTTTTTTCGGTGTGGAATGAGGCTAATTTCAAGGCGTTTTCGTTGGCTTCGGCGCCCGAATTGACAAGAAATAACGCATAGTCGTCGTAGTCGGATAGTTTGCCTAAACGGTCGGCTAAATCGTGTTGCAGGGTGTTGATGACAGAATTGGAGTAGAATACCAATTTATTCAGTTGCTCGGTGAGACGTGCGACATAATGAGGGTGCGAATGCCCAATGGAAATGACCGCATGACCTCCGTATAAATCGAGGTATTCGTTGCCTTTGTCATCGTAGGTGTAGCAACCTTTACCTTTTACAATATTGATGTCGAAAAGTGGATATACGTCGAATAGTTGCATTATTTCTTATTTTTGGTTTAATACTTCAATGGCTTTTTTTACGGTGTTATCGTATTTGTTCAGTACAGGGAAAAATCCGTCCTCGTTCAGGATATTGCGAATAATATAGGCGTTTACTTGCCGTTCTATCAGTGTGCGCGATTTATTTTTCAATGGCGAATCTTTTACGCCTTGTTTGGCTCCGAAATTCACTACTTGTTGGAACAGATTTTGCTCTATCAGGTGTTTTTCCAACGCTTCCCAATTTTTGTAAGCGGAAAGTGTGGCACGGTTGGCTTCCGTGTAGTTGAGTGCGAATTTGTAAATGCAATTTTTATTCACCAAATCATGGAAGTAGGGAGTATCTCCTATGGTGTCGCGTGCTACAAAAATATCCGGCATTATGCCGCCTCCGCTAAATACGGGGCGTCCGCCTACGGTTTTGTAGGTTACAGCGTCGTTTTGTTTAATACTGTCTTCCGAGAAAAATTCGCCGTGCATGAAACGTTTCCAAATATCGATTTCGTAATTTTCGGAGTCGCCTTTGATGTAGGGTTTTTGTATGCAGCGTCCGGAGGGCGTGTAGTAGCGCGCAATAGTCAGACGCACTGCCGATTTGTCGGCAAAATCGAACTGTTGTTGCACAAGCCCTTTCCCGAACGAACGGCGACCAATAATAGTGCCTCTGTCGTTATCTTGTATGGCTCCGGCAAAAATTTCGCTCGCCGAACCTGAAAATTCATCAATAAGTACGGCAATTTTTGTGTTTTGAAATGCGCCTGTTCCGTTGGCAAATGATGAAGTTTTTTCGTATGCTTTTCCTTCCAAATAAACAATGAGTGCGCCTTTCGGCAAAAATTCATTGAGCATATTAATGGCAGCATCCATGTAACCGCCGGCGTTACCACGCAAGTCGATAATGAGTTGCGATGCTTGATTTTGACGGAGTTGGGCGAGTGCGGTTAAAAATTCTTGGTAAGTGGTTTCGCCAAATTTATTTACAGCGATATAACCTGTTTTTGGTGCAATCATATAGGCTACGTCAATACTTTTAACGGGAATGTCGTCTCGCGTAATGTCAAAATAGAGAGTTTTTTGTGCACTTCTGCGCACGATGCCCAATTTTACGGTCGTTCCCTTTTTCCCGCGCAATGTTTTCATTACTTTTTCGTTGTTAATGTTCTTGCCGACAAAGGCGGAATCATCAACGGAAATAATGCGGTCGTCGGGCAGTATGCCGGCTTTTTCCGAAGGACCTCCCGAAATAACATCTACAATATAAATAGTATCGTTTTGCAGGTTGAATTGCACCCCAATACCGCTAAAACTGCCTTCCAACTGTTCGTTGACAGCTTCTATATCTTTGGCGGGAATGTAGGCGGAGTGCGGGTCAAGCTGCGTTACAAGTGTAGCCATGGAAACGTCGGTGATGCTGTCCATATCAATGCTGTCCACATAGGCATTGTCAATCAAATAGAGCAAATCCGACAATTTATTGTTAGTGCTCCGTTGTTGCAAAAATTGTAAGCCTTGTTTTTTATTATGCCATGTGGCGTAAAATTCGCCTATAAGGATGCCGCAAACGAGCGTTACCGCTATTATGGTAGGAAACAGAACTTTTTTCATTTTTGGTGTGTTAAATTTCGATAAAAACAACTTCGATGTTGGCACGTTTTAGCAATTCGATACCGTCCATGATGCGGTAGTTTTCGCCGTAAACAACTCGTTTTATGCCGCTTTGAATAATGAGTTTGGCACATTCGATGCATGGCGATGCGGTAACGTAGAGCGTGGCACCGTCGCTGCTGTTGTGGCTGCGCGCCACTTTGGTAATGGCGTTCGCCTCAGCGTGCAAAACGTAGGGTTTCGATACGTTGTTGTCGTCTTCGCAAATGTTTTCAAAACCCGATGGCGTGCCGTTGTAACCGTCGGAAATAATCATTTTATTTTTCACCAACAATGCACCTACTTGGCGGCGTTTGCAGTACGAATTTTCTGCCCAAATGCGTGCCATGCGCATATAGCGTTTGTCCAATAAGAGCTGTTTGTCGTCCATAAATCAAGAGCCTTTTAAAATAGGTACAAAGTTACTGCTAAATTGCGAACTATGAAAATGTTAGTGTTAAAAAATGTTGTTTTTTGGGAGTAATAGCCAAAAATAATGCTGTAAGTCATTATTTTACCTTAATTTTGCAAACGTTTTCAGAAATCAAACAAAACACCATATAAATCAATGAAAAAAACAATTGCAATTGTAGCGGGTGGCGATTCGTCGGAGTGGCAAGTGTCAATGCGGAGCGCAGCGGGACTTAATTCGTTTATCGACGATGCGAAATACACCAAATACGTCGTTACCATTGTGGGCAAAAAGTGGCAGGTCGAATTAGTCGATGGTCGCAAGTTGCCTATCGACAAAAACGATTTTTCGTTCATGCTCGACGGTCGCAAAATAGCGTTCGATTTTGCTTACATCACCATTCACGGTACGCCGGGCGAAAACGGTATTTTGCAAGGCTATTTTCGTTTGTTGGGTATTCCGTTTTCGTGCTGCGATGTTTGGGCGGCGGCACTCACGTTCAACAAATTTCCGTGTAATCAATATCTGAAAAGTTTTGGCATCAATGTTGCAAAATCCGTTTGGCTGCATCGTGGCGATGTTATTGATACTGCTAAACTTGTGGCTGAAATCGGATTACCGTGTTTCATTAAACCGTGCGACGGCGGTAGCAGTTTTGGCGTAACAAAAGTAAAAGCGGAAGAGCAAATAATGCCGGCTATCGAAAAAGCTTTTGCCGAAGGCTCCGAAGTGATGGTCGAAGCTCTAATGACGGGCACCGAAGTAACTTGCGGTATGTATCGCACCAAAACGAAAGAAGTTGTTTTCCCCATTACCGAAGTAGTTACTCATAATGAATTTTTTGATTACGATGCTAAATACAACGGTCAAGTTGAAGAAATTACGCCGGCACGCATTCCTGATGCTTGGGCTGTCGAAGTTCAGGCTACTACACGCAAAATCTATTCGGCACTCAACGCCAAAGGCATTATTCGCGTGGATTATATTATTGAACCGTTCGGTAATGTGAAACTTTTGGAAGTAAATACCATACCGGGAATGACTGCCACCAGCTTTATTCCGCAACAAGTACGTGCCGCCGGACTTGATATTCGGGACGTGATGGACGACATTATCACAAACGAAATAGGCGATTGAATAAAAAAATAGATAAAAAAGGCTTGATAATTTGGTAATTAAATTTTTTTTATTACCTTTGCAAGTGATTTAAGTAGATGATGGAGGGGACTTGACAAAGTCCCCTTCGTTGTACAAAGAATTGAATTATGGTAACGAAAGAGGCTGTAGAACAATTTGTTAATGAAAAATTGTCGGGAACGGATTACGTTTTAGTTGACGTTGCGTTTGAGTTTGGCAATCTCATTGTAATAAAAATTGATTCGACCAATGCTGTCGATATTGATTTTTGCGCCGAGCTGAGCCGTAGTATTACAGCCTATTTCGGTGACGATTTAGACGATTATGAATTGGAAGTTGGTTCGGTGGGACTGACTACGCCGTTCAAAACGTTGTTTCAATACCAAAAAAACATTGGTAACGAAGTGGAGGTGCTGACGAAAGACGGTAGAAAGTTTACCGGCGTGCTGACAATGGCTGATGAACAACAGTTTACCGTAGAAATAGCTAAAAAAGTGCGTTTGGAAGGCGAAAAGCGCAAAACACTTCACACAGAGCCTCAAACATTTGATTATGAATCAGTAAAATATACAAAATATCTAATAAAGTTCAAATAATTATGAGCAAAACAAGTAAAAACAGCATTAACTTGGTGGATACGTTTGCCGAGTTTAAAGAACTCAAAAGCATTGACCGTTCGACCATGATAAGCATTTTGGAGGAAGCTTTTAGAAATGTCCTTGCAAAAATGTTTGGAACCGATGAAAATTACGATGTTATCATCAATCCCGACAAAGGCGACTTTGAAATTTGGCGCAACCGTACAGTAGTGGCAGATGGCGAAGTGGAAGACCCCAATATGCAAATTGCGCTGTCGGAAGCACAAAAAATTGATGCTGATTATGAAATTGACGAAGAAGTTGTTGATGCGGTCGATTTTGCATCGTTTGGTCGTAGAGCAGTGCTGAATTTGAGGCAGACGTTGGTGTCCAAAATTTTGGACATCCAAAAAGATTCGTTGTATTCCAAATACAGCGAAATGGTTGGTCAAATAGTTACCGGCGAAGTTTACCAAGTGTGGAAGAAAGAAATATTGCTGTTAGACGACGAAGGCAACGAAATGTTGCTGCCAAAAACGGAACAAATTCCCAGTGATTATTACCGCAAAGGCGAAATGGTGCGTGCCATTGTTGCTAAGGTGGAGAATAAAAACAACAATCCGAGAATTATATTGTCGCGCACTTCACCGCTCTTTTTGGAACGTTTGTTCGAATTGGAAGTGCCTGAAATACACGACGGTTTGATAACCATTAAACAGATAGCCCGCATTCCGGGCGAACGTGCTAAAGTGGCAGTAGAATCGTACGACGACCGTATCGATCCGGTAGGAGCTTGTGTTGGCGTGAAAGGGTCGCGCATTCATGGCATTGTTCGCGAACTGCGCAACGAAAATATTGACGTTATCAACTACACAAGCAATTTGAGCCTACTCGTTGCAAGGGCATTGAGTCCCGCCAAAATTTCATCGATAGAAATAGATGAGGAAAATAAGAAAGTGAACGCTTATTTGAAACCTGAAGAAATTTCGCAAGCCATTGGTAAAGGCGGTGCTAACATTAAATTGGCTACCATGCTGACGGGATATACGATAGATGTTTACCGCGATGATATTGAGGTGGACGAAGAAGATATCTATTTGGACGAATTTGCTGACGAAATAGATGAGTGGGTTTTGGAAACTTTCAAAGCTATCGGTTGCGACACAGCTAAAAACGTGCTGAACAAATCGCGTGAAGATTTGATAGAACAAACTGACCTTGAGGTGGAAACCATCGACGAAGTATTGCGCATTTTGCGTTCCGAATTTGAATAAAACGGCTCTGAAATAGAGATAAGCATTCTTTTTTAAACATATACAGAAACATCGATTATGGCAAGATTAGGACAAATAATAAAAAAATTAAACATTGGAATTTCTACAGCGACAGAATTTCTGAATAAAAAAGGGGAAACCATAGAAGCTAATCCTAACTTAAAACTTTCGGAAGTTCAGGAAAGTTTGCTTATTAAGGAGTTTAGTTCCGATAAGGATTTGAAATTGGAGTCGGAACGTATCAGCCAACAACGTTTGGAAAAAGAGAAACAGACGGAAGTCGCTATTGAAGGCTACGAAACAACCCCCGAACCGCAGGAGATAAAAATAGAAATAGAACAACCTCAAATCAAACAAGTCGGTACCATTGATTTAAACAACCTGCAACCCAAAAAATCTGACAAGGCGGAAAAACCTGAAAAAGTGGAGACCGAAGTAGTAGAAGAGCAACTCAAAAAAGAGGAAAAAGTTCCGTCTGCTACAAAGAAAAAATCGCCGCAAACGAAAGCAGAAAAAAAATCAGCAGAACAGCCGATGAAAGAATCGGTAAAACAATTGGAAACATCGACCGAAGTGCTCGCAGAAGCAACTGAAGTTGAAAAAGAAGATAACGTTTTTGTTTATCGCAAGCTCGAACTTGAAAGTAATATAAAAGTTGTTGATAAAATTGATTTGTCTGCTATCAACCATGCTACACGTCCGGTAAAAAAATCGAAAGAGGAAAAACGCAAAGAGCGGATGGAAAAAGAGATACAAGACCGTGTGAAGATTAAAAAACAAAAACCGTCAGATGATTTATCTTTCGATGACAATAAACATGCAGCAACTTCCGGTTCGAAGAGCAGCAGAAAAAAACGCAAACGCATAGGTGGCAGCGAGCGTATCGATGTGGCTCAAAACACTTACAGCGACACAAAAAGTCCACGTACAAAATTCAATAAACGTCCCGTTAAGGGCAACGTTATCAGTGAAGAAGATGTTGCTAAGCAGATAAAAGAAACATTGGCGCGTCTCACTGAAGGTAAAAAAAGCGGCAAAAGAGCTGCTCGTTACAGAAAAGACAAACGCGAGGCGAACGTACAGCGTATGCAAGATCTTGAAGCTCAAGAACTTCAAGATTCAAAAATATTGAAACTGACGGAGTTTGTTACGGCAAACGAACTAGCGATAATGATGAATATACCGGTTACGGATGTTATTAAAACCTGTTTAAATTTAGGTTTATTTGTCTCCATTAATCAACGTCTTGATGCTGAAACCATTAATATTGTAGCCGATGAATATGGCTTCGAAACTGAGTTTGTTAGTGCCGAAGTGGTTGAAGCTATTGCCGAAGATGAGGAAAGCTCGGAAGAAGATTTAGTTCCTCGTTCGCCGATTATTACCGTTATGGGACACGTAGACCATGGTAAAACATCGTTGCTCGACTATATTCGCAATGCCAATGTTATTGCCGGTGAAGCGGGTGGAATCACTCAACATATTGGAGCATACAATGTTAAATTGGAGAGTGGGCGGAGAATTACATTTTTAGATACTCCCGGACACGAGGCATTTACTGCCATGCGTGCACGTGGTGCCAAAATTACGGACATTGCCATTATAATTATTGCAGCCGACGATAGTGTGATGCCACAGACCGTTGAGGCAATCAATCACGCTTCGGCAGCTGGTGTTCCTATTGTGTTTGCTATCAACAAAATAGATAAACCGAGTGCCAATCCTGAAAAGATAAAAGAGGAGTTGGCTAATATGAACTATTTGGTGGAAGATTGGGGCGGTAAATATCAATCGCACGATATTTCAGCAAAGAAAGGTTTACAAGTTCAAGAATTGCTCGAAAAAGTACTTTTGGAAGCCGATATTTTAGATTTGAAAGCAAATCCCGACCGTAGAGCGGTTGGTTCTATCATTGAATCATCGTTGGATAAAGGTCGCGGCTATGTTTCTACCGTACTTGTTCAAAACGGTACTCTCAAAGTGGGCGACATTGTTTTGGCGGGAACTTACTACGGACGTATTAAGGCAATGTTTAACGAACGTAACCAACGCATAGAGTCGGCAGGTCCCTCCGAACCTGCTATTATCTTAGGTCTGAACGGTGCGCCTCAAGCTGGCGACAATTTTAATGTGTTAGCCGATGAACATGAAGCTCGTACTTTGGCAGCAAAACGCGAACAGTTGGCGCGCGAACAAAGCTTGCGCACTTCACCGCACCTTACTTTGGATGAAATTGGGCGTCGTATTGCTTTAGGCAATTTCCAAGAGGTGAATGTTATTGTGAAAGGTGACGTGGACGGTTCGATAGAAGCGTTGTCCGATTCGTTAATAAAACTTTCCACGCCCGAAATTCAGGTAAATGTTATCCACAAGGGCGTAGGTCAAATTTCCGAATCGGATGTGATGTTGGCTACTGCTTCCAATGCTATTATCATTGGTTTCCAAGTGAGACCGTCAATTGGTGCACGCAAATTAGCCGAACAAGAAAAGATAGATATTCGTCTCTATTCCATTATTTATGATGCGATAGAAGAATTAAAATCGGCTATGGAAGGTATGCTTTCGCCTGATATTAAAGAAGTTGTAACTTCTACGTTGGAAATTCGTGAAGTGTTCAAAATATCAAAAGTGGGTTCAGTTGCCGGTTGTATGGTAAAAGAAGGCAAAGTGAAACGCAATAATAAAGTGCGGTTAATTCGAGACGGTATTGTTATCTATACGGGCGAATTGGCTTCGCTGAAACGTATGAAAGATGATGTAAAAGAGGTAAATACCGGTTTTGAATGCGGATTGAACATAGCCAACTACAACGATATAAAAGTGGGCGATATAATAGAAGCCTATGAAGAAGTTGAAGTTAAGAAAACTCTATAATGCAGCCTATTGATTACGTTTTTTTACTACTGATTTTAATCGCTTTTGTGCGTGGAATGATAAACGGATTGCTGAAAGAGATAGCCTCTCTTTTGGCAATTGTTTTAGGTATAGTAGCCGGACGTTTGTTGGGTGAAGAGGTCTCACTTTTATTAACAGAGTGGTTTGGGTGGTCGAAAACAGTTGTTTCAATTTGCGCTTTCGTTATTATTTTTTTAGTAGTAGCAATTGGATTGCACAGTTTGGCATTCTTGCTCAAAAAAATTCTGAATGCACTCAATATTAATTGGCTAAACCGATTGGCAGGCGGTTTGTTTGGTGCATTCAAAATTGCGGTAATAGTGAGTTTGGTACTTAATCTTTGCGGTTATGTAGATAAATATGTAGTGGTGTTTAAACCGGAAACAAAAGAAGTTTCAGTGTTGTATTGTCCCATCGAAAAGTTAGTGCCTACATTGATGCCGTTACTGAAATTTTAGAACTTGACTTTTCAGCCAAAAACTTAAAAAGGATATGCAAGCAGCATATCCTTTTTAAGTTTAAAATGTTTCAAAGTGTTATCCGGTAACCCGTTCGAGCCATTTAACCATGCTAAACATCACGCCCATGGAGATGAGGCATATTACAACGAACACACTCCAACACATCCATAGTGGCATGCTGTTGTACATCATTGAACCTAAGAACAAAAATGCGTTTCCTACCGCTGTAGCGCCTAACCATAAACCTTGACACAAACCAAGCATATGTTTTGGTGCAACTTTAGAAACAAATGACAATCCGAGTGGAGAAATGAATAATTCCGCCACAGTTAAAAAGAAATAGGTAACAAAGAAGACCCAAACGCCTGCTCTGGCAGCTTCTTGTTGAGCTTCGGGATATGCAAGAAATTCTTGTGCTGAAGGATATTCCATAATGTATGAGAAGATTGCTAAAAATATGTATGCCAATGCTGCAAGTCCCATACCGATACCTATTTTTCTTGGAGTTGATATAGCTTTTCCTTTTTTAGCTAATAGAGCAAATATCCACATAATCACTGGAGTAAGAATAATTACAAAGAACGGATTAATTGCTTGTAAAAATTCAGGGGCAACCTTAGAGGTGTCCATAAAGTCTCTTGCGAACAAAGAGAAAGAGGCTCCGTTTTGATGGAATGAGAACCAGAAAAATATTGTAACTCCCAATACTGCAAAAAGAGCATACAAACGTTGTTTGATTTCTTTTGCCATGGCTGCTTTTTCTTCAGAAGTATATTCAATAGTTTCTGTTTCAGTTTTCTTAATAGGCATGGGAAGTCCCTTTTTAGTCAAAAGAAAAATAACCAATGAAATCAGCATTGCCAAAACAGAAGCAATAAATGAGAAGTGAACTCCTTGATTAAACACTTCCAAATAAGCACTAGGGTCAAAAACAGCACCTGCTTCTACCATAGATTGAGCAGATAATTCGTTATAGTTTACCAATTTTTCACCGGTCAAAGTTCCATTAAGGTACTCATGGCATAGTGCCGGAAGTTTTGCGTTATAGATAAATCCTTTCGCCCCCAACCACCACGACCTGATAAGTGGAGCCACAAAAGGAGCTATCAAACCACCGATATTGATAAACACATAGAAGATTTGAAAACCTGAATCTCTTTTTTCCTTTGCTAATTTAAGAGCTTCAGGCCCTTTTTTGCTTTCTTCCGCTTCAAAATTATCATATAGTTGTCCTACAATAGCTTGTAAATTACCCTTAAACAGACCGTTACCAAAGGCAATCAGAAACAATGCTAAGCAAGTTAACGGTAACAACCAAGAGGTGTTAACATCAGTTGCTGTGATAGGAATAGACAAGAGGATATAACCCGCAGCCATTATAAGCAAACCTTTTTGAATGGTTCCTTTGTAATTTTGAGTTCTATCGGCAATTAGACCACCGAAGAGACTTAAAATATAAATTCCGCAATAGAAACTAGAATAAATAATAGTTGCCGTTGTGTTGCTCAAACCGAACTTTGAACAAAGAAACAACGTTAGAACTGCGTTCATGATGTAGTAGCCAAAGCGTTCTCCCATATTGCTAATCGCAGCGGCAAATAATCCTTTAGGATGGTTTTTAAACATAAATTTTTGGTTTATTAATTATTAAATAAAAATTGTGAGTTATAGTTTTTATGGAATAAGTTATTGTTGTTCAGTAGCCTGCAAATAGTTTTTGAGCGGATTAGCGTACATTTCCAAAAGTTTTTCGCGTACAAAAGGCACATCAACGTCAGGTAAATCTATTTTAGTTATCTGTCCGTCGAAGTAGTTTAATGCAGCCTTTTTTTCATCGGCGGAATATTCCGCTGCAAAGCGTTTGCTGTCGAACAAAGTATCGTAGGCAATTTTATTTATCGGATAGATGGTATAATTGGCGTGTATGTAGCGGTCAATGAGGTTAGCTGTTGTAGCGATTTGTTCTTTTCTGTTAGTTGTTTGTTTGGCTATTATTTCCAAATCGGTATTGATACAGGGCGAAAAAGCGTAATGAACACGTCCTTTGTAGCCTAAAACGCCTGTTTTCATGCTAATTACGTCATCATTTTTCGTTTTTTTATAATCTGTATGGTCGCGTTGTAGCTGAAATTCTTTTGCTTTCAGAAAGTCGCAAGGGTCGTATTCGTACGATATGGTTACAGGCGTAATGTTTAGTGATTTAAGGTTTTCTATAAACGAACTATTGCCACTAATAGCAAACATTTTAAGGATGCTTTCCTGTGTTTTGTCATCGGAGTCTTTGGCTCGACCTTCGCGTTGTGCTATCCAAATACTGGTGCGCTTTTCGGTGATGGCGTGGCGAATGTAGGCTGACAGTTGCGTTAGAGCGTGCAACATTTCACGTTGCGACAGTGCCCGTTTTATGATGAAACATTTCGCCATACGAATAAAAGTATATAACCAATTGGTAGCTAACAAATTATCTCCAATTCCCATTTCTGTTGTTTCCATTTGGTTACTCATCAGTACATAGTTCATGAAAGCGGCGTCAAGAATGATGTCCCGATGGTTGGAAATGGCTATGGCGGGTTGTTCAAAGTTTTCGAGTCCTGAAAAGGTCAGACCATCTGTTTTGTTCTCTTTCAACCATTTAAGTAGCGGAAATCCGCAATAGCGGTGTACGTCGGTCGGAGTTTGTATTTGATTAAAGATAGCCCGTAGTTCTTCAATGTTTATTTGTGGTTGAAATTGTTGTACGAACGTTACAAAAGAGTTATCGTCGAGAAGCCGTTTTATAGTGGCGGGTATTTCGTCGGTGGTGTAGGGGCGGATGTCCGCAAAGTTGTCGGTCATGGCGTTCTTATTTTTTTGTAAGTGGTGCAAAGATACAAAAAAATCTTTTCATGGATAGAGTAGGTATAAATAAAAACAGAAGTGCTTGTGCACTCCTGTTTTAAAGAACGATTGACTAGATTCTTAGTCGATTATGATCTTCTAAAACCGTTGTCTCTTCTTTGATAACCTCCTTCCGGACGTTCTTCGCGCGGTTTTGCTTCGTTTACAACGATGGTGCGTCCTTGTATCTCAGAACCATTAAGTTCTGCAATTGCTTTTTTTGCGGCAACTTCATCTTCCATTTCCACAAAACCAAAACCTTTACTGCGACCAGTAAATTTGTCTGTAACAACGCGAGCTGATGAAACTTCACCATAAGTCGCAAAAAGTTCTTTTAATGCTTCATCTTTCACTGCGAAAGGAAGACTTCCAATAAAAATGTTCATTTGATAAAAAAATATTAAAATGTCCGACAAAGATACGCAAATAATTGGTAAAAAAATCTTTTTTTCCTGTTTTTTTCGTTTTTTTGCAGAAATAAAATCAAAAGGTTCTTTTTAATACATTTTTATTGAAGAATTGTCGTACATCGAATCGATTAATGCTTTATAGTTGTGCTGTATCACAGCACGTCGCAGTTTTAGTGTTGAAGTCAGTTCGCCCGATTCTATTGAAAATCCTTTTTTAATAAGCTTGAATTTTTTAATTTGTTCAAATTTGGCCATGTCTTTCTGACCTTCGGCAATACGTCCTTCGTAGAACCTGTAAACTTGTTCATTTTCGAGCAAATCTTCAATGCGTTCGTAGGCAATGTTATTTTTCTTGGCGAACGCTTTGAGCCGTTCTAAAGAGGGTGCAATAATTGCGGTAACAAAGTTACGTTCGTTGCCGATAACAGCTATTTGATCGATGTACGGGTCGGCACCCAAGCGTGTCTCTATCTGTTGTGGTGCAATGTATTTACCGTTCGAAGTTTTGAACAAATCTTTGATGCGGTCGATAAGGATAAGGTGATTGCCGTCCAATTTGCCGGCGTCTCCCGTACGGAACCAACCGTCGATAAAGGCTTCTTTTGTTGCTTCCGGTTTTTTGTAGTAGCCGGAGGTAACGGTTTTGCCTTTCACTAAAATTTCATTGTCATCGCCAATTTTTACTTTCACATCGGGCATTACTTCGCCGACTGAACCGAATTTATATCCCGAATAGTTGAAACAGCTCACGGTAGCCATTGTTTCTGTCAGTCCGTAACCGTAAACGATGGGAATGCCTAAGCTGCGGAAAAAGACAATAAGTTGTTCTTCCATAGCTGCACCTGCCGTTGGGAAAATATTGCCGTTTTCAATACCAATAACCTTTTTTAATTTATTAAAAATGAAGATATTAGCTATTTGATAACGCAGCCATAATAGTGGCGAAGATTTTTTGCCGATACGTACGTGGTCGATATTATAGTTTTTTCCCACAGCGAGCGCCCATGCAACCAATCCTTTTTGGAAAGGTTTCATTTCCGTTATTTTTTCTTGTACTCCGATAGCCACTTTTTCCCAAAAACGCGGGACATTACACATTACTGTCGGGCGAATTTCCTTGATGGTTTGCAGTATATCCGACGGATTTAAGTTGAGGTAAATTTTTATCTCTTTGCAGAAACAGAAGTAAGTCCAACCACGTTCAAATACGTGCGACAGCGGCAAGAAGCAGACGGATTTATCATGTCGTGAAACCGAAGTAATGCGAATGTCGTGTATACGCATGGCTTCTAAAATGCAACTGTGCGGCAACATAACGCCTTTTGGTTCACCGGTAGTGCCCGAAGTGTACAGCAATAGCGCCAAATCGCTCTCTTTGGCAGCATTTTTACGCTTTTCCACTTCGGCATGGTTGGCTTTGTTGTCGCCGGTGTTGATAAAATCGGAAAAATAGGAAGCGCGCTGTTCGCCTTTCAAATTGACATGATTGTCGAATACGATGATGCGTTTCAGATATTTCGATGTTTGCAACACTTGCAGAGCATTGTCGTATTGCTGCTGTTCGCCAACAAAAATGGTAGCGATTTCGGCATCATTTACAATGTAATCAATTTGTGCTGCCGATTGTGTGGCGTAGATAGGTACCGAAACTGCTCTAATGGCAAAATTGGCAAAATCAACGATGAGATTTTCCGGTTTGTTTTGCGAACAGATAGCAATATTTTCGTGTTCCTTTACGCCCAATTCGATAAGAGCGCAAGCAGTTTTTTGTATTCTGTTGGCTAATTCACGCCAAGTTAGTCCCACCCATTTATTTAGGTCTGTGTCTTTGTAGTACAAAATGTGGTGTTGGTCACGTTTGGCGGCTTTCTTAAAAATAAGTTGTGAAAAATGATGTAATTTCATAATTATCAATGTTTTAAATTGCGATATGCAGTTTGTTTAAAGTTTCTTTACTGGCTGCTTGTTCAGATTCGCGTTTGGAGTGACCGCAGCCCATAGCCACTTTTTCGCCCTCCACTATAGCCCATGCTACAAATGGAACGGTTTGACTGTGAAATGGTGTCTCTTGTTTGTAGGTAACGTTTTTACCGTTTTTTTGTCCCCATTGCAACAGTCGCGATTTATAGTCGGTTGATTTTTCTTGCAGTGATTTAAGATTAAGGTGTTTTTTGAAAATTTGTTTTTGCGCAAATTCTCGGCATTGGGCGTAGCCCGCTTCTATGAAAATGGCGCCGAAAATGGCTTCCATAGCGTTACCGTAAATGTTTTTTGCAGCGCCGTTGGTGTTGTGGTGAAGTAATTGCGGCAACCCCATTTTTTCCCCTAATTGAGCCAAAGTTCGTCTGCAAACTACCTTTGAACGCATTTCGGAAAGAAAACCCTCCTGTTTGTCGGGAAAGAGTTGGTAAAGCATTTCGGTGATGACTAATTCAAACACGGCATCGCCCAAAAATTCCAAGCGTTCGTTGTTTATCGGCAGCCCGTTGGCGTCTTTCAATGTAGCTGAAGGGTGACGAAGTGCCATTTCATAATAGGTGATGTCTTTAGGTATAAAACCTAAAAAAGCGATTAATTTGTCAGTAGGTCTCTCTTTAGGTTTAAAAAACTGTCGCCAAAAACGAAATAGGGATAGTTTTATTTTTGTCACGTTTATTATAATTTTTTGTCGCGGCAAAGATACAACAAATAAATAGATAATGCGGTCAACTTTCGGTTTTAAGCTAAAAGTTGAAGACAAAAGTAATACCGAATGTATGTCGTAAACTATTTAGACACAAGTTTTTTCACGTTTTAATTAATCACTTTCAACGGTAGCGGACTTTGGTCGGATACAATGATGTAAATGCCTTTTGGTAGCGAAATTGTGTGTAATTCCCCTGCCGATAGGGTGCAAGCAGCCACTTTTAAACCGTTGGTTGTGTAAACGGCTATGGTTTGTGCCGTATGGCTCAACAGTTCAATGCCGTTGATGGAATTGATAACCAACAAAGGTGTTGTTTTAGTATCAAGAGTAGGCGGTAAGCCCGTATAGACGCCCGAATCTTCGGTTGATATCGGTAGGTAGATGCTTTTTGCCGTCTGTTTGAACTCATCAGAAGCCTGTATGAAACATTCGCTCGGTACAATTATCGGGTTTTCGTGTAGCTCAAAATTGCCTGTATAGGGCGTGCGGTCGAGGCGGTAAAATTCCGTGCCGGAAAATGATTGGTTGCGTAGCGAGAGGTTGGCATAAAAATAGAATCCATCGCCCGTATATTCATAGGTGCTTACCGGCATATCGGTGTTGTTGATGGTGTGATTTCCGTTGGTTGAATAGAAAGTAACAACTTTGTTGTCGTAGTAACTGGTTGAATCTGTTATCTTTGGGAAAATGATAATGTATGCCGTATCTTTTTTTATTGTCGATGTTGTCGGTGTTGTCCAACGTTGATATAGTTCGGGGTTGCTTGGGTCGCGATCTAAAGTTTTAATCCAAAAATGACAGCTATGTGCAGGCGCGCCCTGATAATAGGGTACAATGGTATATTCTACACCATCCTCTTCTACCGTAACATGGTCGATGGCAAACGGGAAACAGCAGGTATGCCATACGATAGGCGTGTTGAACGTGCGTTTGTACCGTATTTGTCCGGTAAAGGAGAATGCTGTATCGTTAGAAATTTGTCCGCCGTGGTGAATGACGATGTCGCCTACATAGTTGTTGGCTATTGGTTTCGATTCGTTGGCAGCGATGACGATAGCTCCCAAGTTCGTCTTAAAACTCTTTTCGTTACCGTACACTGTTCCATCGTCTGTGGTAACATAGGCTTTATAGTAGTAGGTGGTGTTAGCCGTCAAGCCGGTTATATTGGCAGAAAAAGTAGAGCCACTGACCGCTCCGTCGGCGGACAAA
>ERZ795050.1429-NODE-1429-length-30914-cov-10.169772_pt1 | contig 30914 bp, 31 predicted proteins | sample MGYA00375134_ERZ795050 | MGnify/ENA primary metagenome ERZ795050 (study PRJEB30179, sample SAMN05720221) | activated sludge metagenome | isolation source: Anaerobic digester | place: Japan | collected 2015-05-26 ... | reverse complement strand
CATGGTGTATGAAAATTCCATGGCGGCCTGAATTCATGTGCAGAAATTTCAACATCGCTGAACAGGCTATTGCATATTTTTTTTATTTCACCAATCCTGTAAAAGCGCATCCGGATCGGGTCTTTGTAGCGGAATACATTAATGCTGATAACCTGTAAAAAACTCATTAAAAGATTTTCAGGAGCAAATCGCGATGGTACACGTATATATGCTGCTCCACCTGGCTTTAATACCCTGTATATCTCGTTTAATACTTTTATGCCATTGTCCTTTGAAAGATGCTGTAACACTAACAGAGAATATACCGTATCAAATGTATTATCTTTAAATGGCAATGATGTGCCATCACCTCCTACCAGTGGAGTGGGAAGGTGGTGATAGTTACAGTGGTTTTTTGCAGCTATAAGCATCTGCTGTGATATATCAAGCCCAACGGCATTCCTGGTAATCGAGCGTACAGGCTTCAATACACGTCCCCATCCACATCCTAAATCAAGTATTCGTTCATCAGTTTTCACCGCAAAAGGGGGTGGCGCATCTAATAAATTACCGTAGTAATCGGTCAGGACTGCTTCAAGCCCTAAAGTAATAAATGGTGCATCTTTAACGGCACCATTATCCCATACCTTTATATAATCATTGAAAAAATGTTTATCCTTAACTATCATTTATGGTTTTCCTTTGTAAGCTTACTTGTTGCGTTTCCATTATTTTTTTTCATCAATGCTTTCTGTACAACAGTATAATCGTTTGATGCATTCCAGAACAGGTATCCATAAACATTGGTATCGATACATGCCTGTATCTGAGCAAGGATATAGTTTTCATCATAATTGCTTACCCGCCATTTGAAAGCCTGCAGCCATGGGCGTATCAATGTAGTGGGAACTATCGCCTTGATTTTTTTATTTCCATTTGCCACAAAGTAGTAGGGCTCATCCCCTGGATTTGCAAATCCATCAAAATTGTCATTAAAGTGCGAAGGATAGAGCATTGGTGAGATTACATCGCAATGGTTAGAAAGCAATGCAATATTTTGTCCTAATTTTTTTATATCATCATCTTTTTGCCATGCTGTTACACCAAAAATATCAATAGATACTGCCGTGTTAAGCGTATGCAATTCATGGGTTGCTTTTGCTAAAAATGCAGTTATCGTTTCAATCTTAGATTTTTTGCCAGTTTCATACGCATACTGTGCATCAGATAAATCACCAGCCGTTGGAAAACGCAGGTAATCAAATTGCACCTCATCAGCGCCTAATTTTGCAACCTCACATGCCAGAGCAATGTTATAGTCCCATACGCTTTGCTTTGTAGGGTCAACCCACAATTCTTTTGAACTATCGTTCCACACTCTGCCTGTTTTTTTTGATTTTATGGCCATATCAGGACTTTTTGTAGCCAGCAGATGATCACGAAATACTGCTATCCGGGCAATTGCATAGATGTCCAGCTCTTTGAATCCTCTGATAAGGGTTGCGATATCATCAACAGGGCGCTTTGCATGGGTGTTAAGCTCAACCACCATAGGGACATGGCTTTTATAATTTATAATGCCGTTTACATCCTTTACATCAAATACCACGCTGTTTATGCCGGCCTGCTTTAAGGTAACTAACTGTCGCATCATCTTTTGACTTGATAAACTTGAGCCTGAATAGTATACCCCTTTCACAAAGGGTATCTGCGTCATGGTTTTTTTTATAAGGTCAATGCTTATATATGGCAGAGAATAGGGAATTACCAGAACGGTGCCGGCAGGGACTGTATCGGTAGATAGTGCATTGATATTTTTTATACTGTTTTGTAGATGATATAACTTATAATAGTAGGTATACCCAATCATTGTATTTGCAATTGCAGCTATTGACTCTTCCTGAGTGGTTTTATAAAAAAGCAGATTCCCGCAATGAAATATATTGGTTGCACTTTTTTGATATGGACGTTTATAGTACAATGTTTTTGCAGGGTAGATGATTGAAATGGTATCGGGTGTGATAAGCAACTCTTTTATCTGTAAAAAGTAGCCTTTAAAAAGATTTACTGTAGTTTCAATCCTGCTCCACTGGAGGATGACAAGAATAATGCATAAAACAATAATAACAAGCTTGACGATTTTTCCCATATATGCCATACTAATAACAAGATATTTTTTCATTTTAACAGCCAAATGTATCACAATGTAAAAGTGTGTAAATAAATTCAACTTAAAAAATGTAAACCATGCTGTCAGTAATTAAAAAAAATTTTTTTAGTATAATCGTAAAAATTAATGCAATGGTAAATGGTTTTAATGATTTTCAACGCTATATGAAAAGTATTGTGCTGTCATTCCGCTCATTACGGTATCTAAAGATACGCTCGTTGTACACTATTGTCATCAATCAGGTAAAATTTACCGGTATTGATGCTCTGCCGCTTGTATCATGGATAGCGCTGTTGTTGGGAGGAACGGTTATTATACAGGCTAACACCAATTTCCCTAAATATGGTATTGAAAGCTTTATTGGGAATTTGCTTGTTATCATCATAGCGCGCGAACTGGGACCGCTGGTTACGGCGTTGATTGTTGTTGCCCGCTCTGGTTCAGCAATTGCGGCTGAGATAGCAACGCAGGTGCAAAACAGGGAAATATTTTCTCTGGAGCTTATGGGCATCGATACGCGCATGTACATTATTTTACCGCGCATTGTTGCTTCGTTTACGGCTATCTTTACGCTCATCATCATATTTGATGTCATAGCATTTTTTGGTGGTTACTTCATAGCCCTTACCACGGTGTATATTCCGGTTGAAACATTTATTCAGACACTGCTTGATGCATTTACCTTCAATGATTTACTGGTAACTATCACCAAGAGCATCATTTATGGTATTTTAATTCCGCTGATATGTTGCTATTATGGTTTGAAGCCACGCTCAAGTTTTGAGATTCCCATATATGTTTCTAAGGCTGTTATCCGTACATTGCTTGTCATTTTTATTATTAATGCTATGATATCGGTGTTGTTTTATTTTTAAAAGCAACAAATTGTTTTGTTCGATAGTTATGGTAATGAGCTGGGTTGCAGATGAATGATGCAACAGGCGTTGAAGAATTTATTGCACTATGTTTGATGAGAATACCATGAAATGTGATGAAACAAAGCAACTGATTGAAGTGAACCATGTCACCATAGAAGGAAGCAAACAGAGCCTCCATGATGTGTCGTTTACACTATGCCTTGGTGAAGATGTCATTTTTTTTGGTGCCGAAAACAGTGGCATTGATTTTATATGCCCACTGTTAGCTCATGCCGTTGATAACTATACCGGTGATGTTTTATATAAAGGTCAGGATATTAAAACCATGGATTTTGTTGAGGTTCATAACTTCAGGAAGATATCTGGCTATTTACAACGGGGGTATGCCTTGATAAGCAATATGACGGTGTATGAAAATATTGCCCTGCCGCTTCGCTACCATACTGATATGCCAGATTCTGAAATTCATGAACTGGTTGATTCGCTCATTAACTATATGCACCTGTCGCATTGCAGAGATGTACGCCCTGTTATGCTCACTCAGTCTGAAATGTTGCGTACTGCTTATGCCAGGGCTATTGCTCTAAATCCTGATATGTTGCTGGTGGAGCACCCCCTTGAAGGACAGTGTTTATGGAATGCACAGATCTTTCTTTCGGCATTGCAAAACAGGGCTTTTACTGAAAATAAAACAGTGATAGTTGTTACCTATCAGCCTTCAGAGTATATTGATATTGCTACAAGGCTTATCATGCTTCATGATGGAAGGGTTGTATTTGATGGTTCAAAAGATGAGTTTGAAAAAACCGATAATGACTATATTAAACAATATGTTGCCCTTTCACCTTATGGTCCAATGACTTTGCGGTAGGAGTAAATGTATGAAACTGGAAAAAAATGAGATACGCGTTGCAATTTTTATTTTATTACCGCTTGTTATTTTACTTGTGGTTATTGTGCTCAAACTGGGCTATTCATTTGCAACCTCAACGATTGATGTATACATGAAGGTTGATAATATATCGTCCATAAAGAATGGAACACAGGTAAAGATAAAAGGATATACGGTGGGGAGGGTTGTTGATATTATACCGGTATACAAACCCACCTTACATTTTTTAGCGCTTATGCGGATAAAGAAAGAGATTGATCTTTATGAAGATTGCTCTGCTATTATCATGAATCAAAATATTATTGGTGACACCATCATTGAAATACGCAATCCCGTAAGGAAGGTGAGATTATTGCAATCGGGTGCAGTTGTTGAAGGTGTGGAATATGTAAGCCTTGATACTATCGTACAGGATGTTCATCAGCTTTTAGCTACTCTTACCAGTACCGTTGGAGTAATCCAGGATATTTCCATGGAGAGCAGAGGCAATATCCGTAGTTTAGTTGCAAACCTTTCAAAAAGTGTTGAAACAATAAGCTCGGTATTGCAGGACTCGCAGAAGGATATGCTGTCCATTATGGCTTCATTTAGAGAAACGGCAAAAACTATGAATGAGATTTCAATTGAGCTTAAAAAGCACCCTATTAAATTTTTATTTAAGAGCGAGTAATACTGTACATGCCATTTTTTTCTGTTGTTATTCCTGTATACAATAGAGCACATACTATAACAAAAGCTGTCGAATCTGTACTGGGTCAGAGCCTTGCTGATTATGAATGCATAGTGGTGGATGATGGCTCAACGGATACCACCTGTAAGGAGCTATCGCCCTATAGAAAAAAAATAACCTATATCCCCATCCCTCATGGTGGGGTAAGCACAGCACGCAATGCTGGCATAGCAGCTTCACGTGGGCAATGGATAGCATTCCTTGATTCAGATGATGTGTGGCAATCAAAAAAACTTGAGGCTCATTTCAACTATATACAGCTTCACCCTGACATGATGATACATCAAACTGATGAGTCATGGATCAGGCGCGGTAAACGTGTTAACCCCATGAAGAAGCACCAGAAGAAAGAAGGCTATATTTTTAACGAGTCATTGCATTTGTGTCTTATCAGCCCTTCTGCTGTTGTTGTACACAGAAGTTTATTTGATACTGTTGGGCTGTTTGATGAAAAGCTTCCGGTATGTGAGGATTATGATCTGTGGTTGCGGATAACATGGCACTATCGTGCAGGGTTTATTCCTGATAAGCTGATAGTAAAATATGGAGGGCATGCCGATCAGCTATCATCACAATACTGGGGGATGGACAGGTTCAGGGTATATGCTATCTGTAAATTGCTGGCATGCTATGGTAGCAAACTGCAAGCGCCACAGTACACGATGGCGGTGGAGGTTGCTCTTTCAAAATGTCGTATTTTGCTTCATGGTGCAAACAAGCATTCCAATGTTGCCCTGGCACAAAAGGTTACACGGGTAATAGAATGGCTTACTGCTGATAGGCAAAGCATGCAAGCATTTCCTGACCTTGTAGAAGGATAAGATTATTTGAGATAATACTGTAGAGGAATGGTTCCTCAAAAAATTCGCGTGAATATAGTTTCCCTTTGTTCCAATCCCAGATATACCAGACGCTGCCGCCTGTTGCAGCAGGGTAGGTTATGGTAAATATATCATCGGTATTATTTATCTGTGATTGACCATATCGCTTTTTTACTACTGGATATTCAGTAACATCTTTGCCCTTAATATCTACTGCAAGTAATGAATGCATATCAAGAAAAAGAGCATGCCCTGATGAATTGACTGCCAGCGCTGTTTTTACATGGTGGATGGTCGATAGCTCATGTAACCATGTTTTTTGCCTGGCGATATTAATACATAGCAGTGAATCCTTGTTGCTGTCACCACAGTGGACAATGGCAAACTGTCCGGTACTATCAATGGCAATACCCTTTACAATAGTGCCTTGTGGTGATTGTCCTGCATAGATGCTCTGACCCCTGTTATTGACAATATAAAATCTGCCATCAATAAATCCAATGCCGGCAAAGCCGCCTTGTGGTGAAAATGCAACAGCGGTACAGAACTGCCCATTTAATTGTGTATTAGCATAGATATTCCCGTTGAAATCGGCTATACGTGCCGAACTTCCGTCAGCGGTAAGCAGTACAATGATTGAACCATCCGGCGCACTGTAGGGATACTCCGCTGACGCAATCTTCCAGAATATTTCGTTGGTGGCATTGTACATGGTTATGTCATTGCCAACCTTTTTATAGCTTATGTAAAAGTTGCCATCGATGGTTGGTTTGATAAAATTATCACCGCCGGCGATAAAACGTTTCAACGCACCGTTTGCATCAAGATGGTAGTAACCGCTATCGGTTGTTATTGCAAAGGAAAGTTTATCAATTTTTGTACTGGAAGGTTCAATCGTTTGAATCTTGTGCAACGCACCATGCCACAGCGGTTGCAGCACAAAACCTGTGTGAGTGTCAAAAACAGGAATAAATGCCAATAACATTCCAGCAAGTAAGCCTGTCATTACATATCGCATAGCGTTTATTAATCCGTTAAAAAGCTTTTTAATTTTTGACTGCGTGATGGAAGACGCAATTTACGTATTGCTTTCTTTTCAATCTGTCGTATGCGCTCTTTTGATAGCTTAAAGCGCTCACCAATTTGCTGTAATGACAATGGTTCATCGCCATCAAGTCCATATCTCAGTTTCAGTATTTCACGCTCTGAAGGAGTTAAGGTGTTAAGCACCTCATTCAAAGCTTCTTGCAATGATTCATCAAAAATCTTTTTATCGGGTGACTCTACGTTTAAATCTTCTACCAGCCCTAAAACAGTATTATCTTCAGAATTTCCTATAGTTGCATCAAGTGATACAAAATCCTGGGTAATGTTACGCAGGTGATTGATCTCATCATTATCCATATCCAGCTCTTCAGCTATTTCAGCAGGGCTTGGCTCTCTTCCCAGTTTGCTTTCTAATGTTTTTTGAACCCTGTCAATTTTCTGGATATCCGCCGTTCGGTTAAGAGGCAGCCGTATTAACGATGTTTTTTGTGATATAGCAAGCAGTATAGCCTGCCGTATCCACCATACAGCATACGAGATAAAATGGTATCCTCTGTCGGGATCAAATCGCTCAGCTGCCTTAATAAGCCCCATATTCCCTTCATTGATAAGGTCAAGTAATGATATTCCGCTTGTTTGATATTTTTTTGCGATAGATACTACAAATCGTAGATTTGCTTTGATCAATTCTTCTTTGGCTTTATGGTCTCCAGCGCGGGCACGACGCGCTAGCGTATCTTCATCTTCACGAGAAAGAAGCGGAATCTTATTTATTTGATCCAGATACCACGATATCGATGAATCGGTAAAATCATCAAAATTGGTTTTTATTATATCACTATCATTTTGAAATTGCTTTTTTTGCTTGCTGTGTTTTGCTGTTTTCTCATGATATACATGCTTTTCCTTTGCTTCGGTCCTTTTAGCTGGTGGTGAAGCTTTGGGTTGAGCAGTATCCTGCGATTTCATTTTTTTTGGCATACCATCCCTTACATTGTGCAAATTAAATGGTTTACTTAATGTTAGTACAATAATAAAATTGGCAGCAGATTTTTACAATCTAAAAAAAGGAATTAATGTTCCCTGAAATGTGTAAAATTTTTTACTATAAGGCATACTATAAGACAAATTCCAGAATAAAGAGCAATGCAAAATACAACAATGTTGTGTCATAATGAATACAACCGGTAAAGTGACTGTAACACACAAAACAAAACAGGATGCATGTATGAAGCACTATGCCCATATATAGCACCATGAACAAAAAGTCATCCAAAAAAATGATGTATGCATCAAAAAAGTATCTGGTCAGGGCAATGACACGAAAATAAGGCAGACATCATTCAAGTATTGGGAAAGGATAACCATGGTATGGCTTCTCCAGAAATAGAATTATTTCTCAATGTAATTCCGGGCTTAACCCGGAATCTATATAATTATACGAGGTCCTGAATCAGACTTCAGAATGACTGTCGCAAAATATTTTTATTCCCTATGGATGCAGGAATCCATTATGAACCCCAATGAAAAAAAATGGCAATAATATAAAACAGGAAGAATAGAGAGGAATGATTGAGAATAATAAATTGAGTTCGCATAAGCGGTGAAAACAAAAACATGTTTATCGTAAAAAGCATTGTAACTATGAACAAGAATGTCAGGCTTTGTAGTAAGGAAACCACTACCATAAAATAATTAGCAGTAATACATACTGTGATACTCATTATAAGGAACTATCGAACATAATAAAATAGTCAATAATTTGTTCATTTCCTTTGGTCAACTTTATTTTATACAGTGCATCTTTAATATAGGTTTGTGTAAAAATTGCATCAAGCTCTTGTTTATCCTTAACCTTCTTGTTTTGTAATTCATCAAAGAAATATTCCGGGGCGCCATCCATCTTTAGATAACCTTTTAAACCCTGTTCAAACTTTTTAGTTGTTATGCTATAGCGTTTTTCATCAAGGGTAATTTTGTCGATAGTTCCTTTATAGTAACTTATCGTGCAAACAATTTTAAAGCTAAAAGCATCACCAGTTATCTGCAGTCCAGTTAACATTTTATTAGTATAAGTGTATTGTATTCGTACAAATGTTGTTTTTGCCTGTTTGATGCTTGCAGGCTTGTTGAATGAAATATCAACCCGTTTTAGATCATTTGTGGGTAGATAGTTCAAGATATGAGTGGATTGATAGAGGATTGTATCACTTTCGGGTAACGACGATGAGATAGTATAACTGCTTAATAATTTTCCTCGATACTGCAGTTGAATTGTAACAATTGGTGTATTTTTATTGGGTATATATTTGTTGATGCTGCTAATCCTGTTAGTTGCATCGTAGTTAACAATATACCACCCTGTAATTGTTTTTTTGTCTCTAAGTATAATCTTTACAATTTTACTGTCTTCATAAATTTTTTCAACTGGCATATAGGAAGCACAGCACAGCAAAAATACCATGCAGAATAGTACTATTCCCAATTTTTTATTTGACAGAATTGCTATCATGATCCCATTGCATTAGTGGTTTACAATATTTTAAGGATTATTGGCAATGATGTATAAAAATGCAATAATTTTTTTATTATTTAAGCTATTAATTTCAATTTATTAATGACATGAGAAATAGGTATTGATTATAATACTTTATTACCGGTGATTGTAATTTATTTTTAATTGAAAAGGATTATTGATGCTATGATACAGTATATACTGCGCAATGCTATAATGATATTTGAAGAGATTTTTAAAAATATCTGGAAAGCTTTACTATCAAGTTTTGGTATTATATTGCTGATTGCTTTTTTGGTGTTATACCTTTCATTACGTGAGTCAGTAACCAAATTTGTTGATAAAAGGCTTTTTGGCTCATTAGATATTAATGAAATGATTATTGAGCCAAAAGCTAAATCAGGTGAACCAACATTAGCGTATGCAATAAACAGTATTTCTGCCGAAAAGGTAAAAGCTATACGCAAAATGCCCACTATATCTTCGGTGAATGCAGTAACCTGTATTAATGCTGCAACAAAGATAAGGATTGAACTCTTTGGTAAATCATATACACCGTATGTGCCAATTTGTGGAGTAAGCCGGCAATTCATAAAAGACAAAGTTGCTGATTATAAATCATTTACATTTAATCCCAATAAAGAGGTCCCGGTCATTGCACCTCAAGTGGCTCTTGATATGTTTAACAACTTTGCATCTATTAACAACATCCCCCTTTTTACGGAAGAAACGTTAAAAGGCTTGCCAGTTACGCTGATAATTGAAACGCCAAAAGCGGTGGAACCAAAAAAACGTTTTAAGGTACCAGCATATGTTCATTCATTTTCGAGTACTTTCAACCTTACCGGGATTGTTGTGCCGGATAGTTTTATAAATTCAATTGCTGCTCAGTATGCTGCGGAAACAAAAAGTGCAAAGCCTATTTTGTATATCAGGCTTTATGCTAAGGTTAAAGATGTTAAAATGCTTCCTCAGACTACAAAAGAGATAAAATCCATGGGGCTTGCGGTGACCTCGCTTGATGAGATAGCCAGTAAAACAAATCAGGCAATGAGTATCATTGATGGCTTTTCCCTGTTAGTTGGTTTTTTCCTGTTATTGTTGACAGTAATATCAATATTTAATTCGTACCTGATAATTATCTATAATCGAAGCTATAGCTTTTCATTACGGAGAATATTAGGGGTATCAAAATTAAGGATTATAATGACATTTATGGTTGAAGCTGCATTTATTGGGGGGGTATATGGTTTTATAGGTTATCTGGCAGGAGCTTATTCAATTCAAGCTGCAGGTGCAAGGCTTTCATCGCTTATACCTGCATTTCAAGGTATAGGGCTTGAACCTGTTGGTATGCATATAGGTGCGTTAATGGTGTTGTTTTCTATTGCAATATCGTCACTGTCAGCGCTCATACCTGCAATATTCGCTTCTAATATGAATTTATTTAAAGCATTAAGTAAACAGTGAGGTGGAATCGTGGCATTATTGTCGGTAAACTCTATTAGTGTCAAATATGATGAAAGAAGAGTCCTTGATAAGGTTGGTTTTGAAATTAACGAAAGTACTATTACTGCGCTTACTGGTAAATCAGGTTCGGGTAAAACAACTTTGTTAGGAGTACTATCAGGACTTTTAAAACCAGATGAAGGCACCGTGCTTTTTATGGGTGACAATATCTTTACATGGAGCGACCTTAAACGTTCACGATTCAGAAACAGGGATATTGGATTTGTATTCCAATTCTTCAATCTGTTCTCAGATATATCTGCTTATGATAATATTGCCTTCCCTGCTATCTTAAATAAACAAACTCGCAATCTCCGTCAAAGGATTATGGAGCTGGCTCGTTATTTACAGATTTCAGATATCCTGGAAAGAAATCCCACAACCTTATCTGGTGGCGAGCGCCAGCGTGTTGCGATAGCCCGAGCCATCATCAATGAACCCAAATTAATACTGGCAGATGAACCAACCGGTAATCTGGATACAGCAACCTCACATGATATACTGAAACTATTTGCACAACTGAGGGATGACAAAGGCATATCTATCATTATTGCAACACATGATGAACGTATTGTTAAAGCAAGCAATGTACAATATCATATTGAAGGTGGCAAAATTTCAAAAAACAATATTGGAAAAGCTGGTCAAAAAAAGAAAAAGGCACTATTGCTAAAAACAAAAAAAAGATAGATCTTCTCAATGAATGGTTCCAATTGTTCTAAACACCATTCGGGATGGCAGTATAGTATCAGAATAGATTGATTACAAAGTCGTTTCAGGCTCCCTATGGAACAATAAAATGCTGGAATGAATACGGCATGATAGGAGCGCATCATTTTATTTTAAGAGGAGGGAGAGACAATAATCTTTTTATTGAAGGGATGCAGATTCCTTGATAAATATATTTAATGTGTGCCAGGAGGTAATAATGATAGTTGACAAAATAACAACTGATAGCTATCTTACAGACAGTATGGAAGAGATGAAAAAAGCTAAGATACGATCATACTTTGATCTGATATCTATTTTACGAGAGCATCCTGATTGGCTGGATGAGCTACGTAAGCTTATTTTGACAGAAGAGCTTATTAATTTACCCAAAAAGTTTGATGAATTTGTCAAACAGTATCAAAATTTTATTGAGAATGAGTTTAAACCGTTAAAACAAACTGTCCAGAAACAGGGTGAAGATATTGCAGTATTAAAAGAAGATGTTGCAGTATTAAAAGAAGATGTTGCAGTATTGAAACAAGATGTTGGCGTTTTGAAGTCAGATGTTGGTGATTTAAAAGGTGACAGTTTTGAACGAAAGGTTCGTGAGCGTGCACCATCGTACTTTGGAAAAATAATACGAAAATGTAAGCTAATAAGCCACATAGAGCTTGCAAATATTCTTGATGATGCACTTGATACCGGTATTATAGGCGATGATGAACGTGATGATGCTCTGCTTTGTGATATAGTGGTTACCGGTGCATTACGAAGTGATAAAGAACGGAAAGTACTCATAGTTGCCGAAGTATCAGTTGTTGTTGATAAACAGGATGTTGAAAGAGCTGCATCCAGAACAAAGGTTATTGAAAAATGTATGGGTTTACCTGGAATACCTGTTGTGATTGGGAAGGAACATACTGAAGGTGCCCTAAAAAGGGCTGATGAATTACAGGTAATAGTTATATAAATACTATATTATGAAGAAGTTAAAAAAAATATAATTGATTTTCATGCTATAATCTTAATACTGGTATATTCAATAATTATATAGCAATGCTATTATCCAAACTCATTTCAGGATAAGGATTTAGCAACATAATTCAACATGGTCAGTGAACGTATTGTGGCAGGCTTAGCACCAGCACTGCAATCATGATTTGCGACAGGCTTAATAACTATAGTTGAAAAAATACAATAACCCTGTGTGCTTGAGATAATGGTATGCGATAATGCATATAATGAAGGATTGCTTGCATGAAATTGAAAAAAATTACTATATAATTTTAATTTTCAGGAGGTGGTACTAACACTGTGGAACAAATGTGTTCAAATGATATAGTACAAGAGTTGTCGCACCATGGCAGAGTATATACTAATATACCAATGAGTAAGTTAACTACATTTAAAGTGGGTGGCCCCGCTGATATTTTGATTGAACCATATCATAATGATACAATACCTTCTATAGTAACTATCGCAAAGCAGGTAGAAATGCCTGTGACTGTTATAGGTGGTGGCTCAAATATAGTAGTTGGTGATAAAGGAATACGAGGACTGGTTTTACGAATTGGCAGCAGTGATGACACCCCTGTCGCTATTATTATTCAGGGGAACATTGTAACAGTTGATGCCAGGTCAACCAAAAAGTTTTTTGTTAATCAAGCATTGGAACATGGTCTTGAAGGGATGGAATTCATGGCAGGTATACCGGGTTGTATTGGTGGTGGCATTGTTATGAATGCTGGCACCACTATGGGTACTTTTTCTGATATAATTTCACATATTACTTTTTATGATGTGGATGGAACGCTTCAAACCATTGGCAATGAAACATTATTTTCATACAGAAAATCCATGATTCCTGATGGAGCTATTATTATTAGTGCTGAATGTAAGCTTAACCATGCCAGAAATGTGGAGGATATTAAAAAAACAATAAAAGAAATACTTATAGAACGCAAAAATAAACACCCCTTAGATTACCCCTCCGCCGGATCTGTTTTTAAAAATCCTGACGGGCATTCATCATGGAAGCTTATCAACGATGCTGGATTGCGTGGTTACGGCATTGGTGGAGCTAAAGTATCACAGTTGCATACTAATTTTATTATTAATACTGGTAAAGCTACTGCACTTGATATAAAGCATCTGGTTGAATTTATCCAGGAAACCATATTTAAACTGTATGCTATTCATTTAGAACCCGAAATACGATTTATTGGAGAATTTTAAGCTCTATGGAATTTACGGCACCTGTCAATAATACATTATTTTGCGCATTGGACTGTGAAACAACCGGTCTTAATCCTATTATTGACAGGATTGTGTCTATTGGACTTATTCATTTTACTGTTGATAGGATTATTGATTCTTTTTATACGCTGGTGAATCCTCTCAAGCCTATCCCACCACACGTTACCTTGCTTCATGGCATTACTGCTCCAATGGTGGAGGAGGCTCCAACAATAGCTGAATTGTTTGCCACAATTGAACAGTTTACTGCTAAAGCATATTGTGTTATCCATAATCCTCGTTTTGATCTTTCATTTATTGATTCTGCTTTTCATCAGTATAATAAAACAACACCAGATATAAAAGCTTTTGATACTGTCCATTTAGCCCGTAAAACTTTTAAGCAAATGCAAAGCTACAATTTAGGAAAACTTTGCTCATATTTTGGCATTACCATTAATGCACATCATGCTTTAAGTGATGCTGAAGGATCTATGGAAATATTTAAAAGAATAATTGAAAAGCTTAACGCTGCAAATTGGTGTATCCGTGATTTAGAGCGATATCATGGTGGCATCATAAGTGCTGATTCGCTTGCCATGCGCAGCACTCGTAATCCCATTGATAGTCGTATACCATTGGGTTATCGCATTACAATTATCTATAAAGATGCTTCAGGTAATATGCTTGAACGCAGTATATTGCCACAACGATATTTTATAATTGGAAAAAATAATTATATCCAGGCATATTGCTATCTGCGGAATGAGATACGATATTTTAACACTGCACGTATTGTGGCTGTGCATTAGATTGTAAGTAACTATCGCCCGGCAATGTATTAATTTTTTTATAGATAGCCGCTGTAAATACTCATTGTTAAATTAAATATTACCATTTCTTCGATAACGAAAATTTAAAATTAAATTGGGACTCTTGATTTGAAAATAAATAGTCTTTACCCCACCAAAGAGCAAATTCAAACTGTTCAAAGAAGATGTAGTGAAAACTTAAACCGTAGGCAATACCAAACTGATTGCCTGATAAAATATGTTTACCTTTAAACAGTGTTATGTCATTGTATACACCCATATAAACAAAATCACGGTATACTGAAACCTGATATTCACCCGATGTTCGTGCAATATGTGTTGAGTAATAGTCCTTAGTCATGAAGCCTTTAAATGTTTTTGAAGATACAGGTTCCTCATAGTAAAAGGGCACATTGTTGTTAGTGTATCGGTAATCCATCTGTAAAAGAAATAGATCGTAGTTTGCAAATTCAAATTGAAATAGTGCATCGATAGTAACCATATAAAAATGAGTATCGCTGCTATAACGCCTGAGAGTTAATCTTAATTTTCTTTTAGTGGTTTGTTTCAATGAAAAGGGGATGAGGTCTAAATTTGCTTCAATTCCAATGAATTGCCAAACCTGTGTTTTTTTGGAAATATCGGGTTGTACTTCATCAGAATCCGGGTCTTCTTTTACTTTGAAGATAAAAACTTTTTCTACACCATAACCGGGATATACCTTCAAACGTTCAATAGGGATGAAGCCTGGCTCAATGAGCCCGCTCATCATGATATAGTTGTACTGGTCAAGCCCTAAATCTTTACGCCCTGTTTTTGAGTGATATATTTTTGATGAAATTTGGGGGATAAAGAGATCCCTGAAATATGGCTTAAAATTATACATGGACTTAATTTCATTAAATGTATTGCTTGGTGGTGAAGAAAAATTGCCATTGATGCCATACATAAAACCGGTTCTAAACCCTACTTTAAAGGCATCATGTTTTTGAAACACATCATTGTGAGTATACTGTATGTATGGGATAAGCCCACGCCGCAAACTTGTATCAAATCCCCAGCGTATACCTCCAATTTCTTCAGCGGTATAAGGGATAACCGTGAGTATCAAATCATAGCGCGGGTCAGGAGTAATGGGAATAACAGGTATCATTGGCAACTTGTTAGTATTAAATGGTTCTCGTAACCTGTCAATCTGGAATAGGGAATTTGAATAATCCCGTGAAGGTTGTATGGTTACTACAATGTCTTTAATTGCATATTTCTTTTTTAGATGAGTAAGCTGCATTTCAACCGTTGGCTTATGATAAATACGATGGGGAAGGTTAAAATCATATTGGATGCGTAATGTATCCAGGGTATTTAAACGTTTAAAAATGATGCGGTTCAGGCGTCCTTCATCAACATAGAGGATTATAGAAGTAGGGGTTTCCTTTTCTAACTGTACAGTTGCTAATGTATAGCCAATATCATTATAAAATTTCGTAATCTTCTGGGCAATGGCTTCAAAAGTAAATCTGCTGGCAGGGATGGTATCGATATTGGCAGCACGAATAACATATTCCTGATTAAATATCACCAGACCTTTTAAGGTGACAGTTTTTGGCAGAGCAAATACGCAGGCAGGGAAAAATACAATAATAACTATCAGTTTAAAACGCCATTTATTGTCCACAGTATAGATTTTTTAAGGTTGAGATTAGCTTTAAAATACGTTCATCTTTAATAGAGTAATACATAAAGTTTGCTTCTTTACGCCTATGAATGATGTGCATCTTTCTAAGAATGGTAAGATGCTGGGAAATATTGGAGATAGTTGATCCAAATTCTTTTTCTATTTCGCCAACGGTTTTTTCGCCGTCCATTAAAAAACATAGAACTTTAAGCCGTATGGGATGGGCAATTGATTTTAAAAGCTCACTGGTAAATCCAACCTGTTCTTCAGAAAACAGCATGCATAATTCCTCCACGCAAATGATATAATGCCATTAATGTCACAATAGTAAACAAGCTTTTAAGTTCTTAATTAAACAATAATTTTACTATATAGTCACAAAGTAGCAATGAAAGAATAATTGTCAATATTTTTTATACTTGTATACTATTTCTCTGGCTATTGCTAATCAATTTGGTTTGATAGGGTATAGCTATAGTATGTTCAGCAGGTAAAATCCTGATATACTATCGCCATCCTTTGCTTTATAGCCTTTTAAAAATGGTGGAGCGTATACCATTAACGATAGGTATCCTGACTGTGCCCGCACGGCGAAAATAAAAACTTCAATAAAAAACACCTCAATTATTGTTTCAACTATATCCAGTGTAGGAAACCAGCAAAAACAACAAGCATGACAGCATTGACAACAAACATGCTGCCAATCACCATTTTCTGCACCTTTAGCTGCCAGTCATAGCAATATAATGACACTACCCAGAATGGTATATATACTGTTATGAAAACGGGCAACGCTCCCCACCATGGATATACCCATACAAAGCACGGCGTTTTAACAAGAAATATCTCAAAGATTGAGAAGAATGCTGCATTGGCAATCGCAATGAATAAACGATTGTTGATACCCAAAATTTTTGCTCTGGGATCTTTTGGTAATACCTTGCTGAAGATAAGCCCTGCTATTGAAAACATAAAGCTCAGTTCAACGCCAACACCAATAAGAAGTAAAAACGCTGTGCCGGTGGGGACTGTCCAGAGCGCATGCCCGGAAAAATGCTGTATCAGTGCATTGATGATCTCAACAAACCAGTGAACCATATACAGCGAAAGCCCTGCAGCAATGCCTTGCCAGTTTTTATTCTGAATTTCGGTAAAATAGACATATACTACCAATGCCAGCAGGGTGATGACATACCATTGAAATGGATCGCCGCTTCGTAAAATAGCTAATGCTTGCTGTGTAGCCTCCGGGTTGTGCAGTTCCATAGTTTCACCTCACTTATTAACGATGTATCACGTTCTTTTAGTATAACGAATATAGTTTATGAAGTATTGTAAAAAAATGTAAAGGCATTTTTGCGATAGTTACTGTGAAATATATACATGCTAAAAAGCTGTGCCCCTTGTATGTATTACAGTGGTATATGTTCTCTTGGACGAGTTTGCACAAGCTCAATTGCCTGTGCTGGACAATGCGATGCACATAATCCGCAACCAATACATAATTCAGTATCAATGGTAGCGATGTCATCTATGCTGATAGCATGTACCGGACAAACCGTTGTGCAAACGTCACATGAGTTGCAGTTGTTTTCATTAACCTGCGCCATAAATCTGCTTTTTGCAACTACACCCATTGTTGCCCTGTTCCCGGCAAAGCGCAACATTTCACAACAGCATGAACAGCAATTGCAGATTGCATTGCCAAAGCCTTTGTTTTCGGTCATGTGCACAAGCCCCTCTTTTTCAGACAGCTTTAATATATCACGGGCTTCTTCTTTAGTAATTTTTCTACCGGTGCCTCGTTCTAATGAGTATTGAGCACCATTGTTAATCTGTATACAGACATTCAACGGTTTGCTGCAATTGCCATGTGACAATTTGCAAACACAATCAACAACCGCTATCTCATTTGCCTGCTCAATAATGCTATATGCGTCTTCATAGATTAAAACCTCACTGCGCGGTTTAAGCGTTGCATTGATAGGGATAACTCGCATAAACGAAGGTATGCCAACTCTGGTGACAACCTCCAGTAGTGGAGGATACTCAGTATCCATAAACTGGACCCACAAATTTTTAAAGTCAGATGGAGCATTTTTCCATAACAGTGAGGCATCATGAAATTGAACAATATGTTTAGGAGGGCGGTATTCAACTGCATCAGGTTTTGCTTTTTTAAATACGGCGCCGCGCTTAAAAAGTTCCTCAAGAATTTGTGTAGCTTTATCCATGGGTATATGAAAGTTCTCAGCAATGGTCGTTGCATTGGCAGGTAAAAATGCTATTATCTGCGCTTCTAATTCATTTGCTATACATTTCCATATCTGTGGCAATAGTGTAGAATTTTCAAACATAAGCCGTTTCGATAGTTCTTTATATACATCGTCAGGCATAACATACCCTCCAAAAATAGAAATAGTAACCTCACCCCTTGCCCTTTGTAAGGCGAGGAGAGGATTGTTCCCGAAAATAGAATTACACCACACCGTCATTCCGGACCTGATCTGGAATCTCTTTTTCACCATGAGATCCTGAATCGGACTTCAGAACGGCAGCAGTGATAGGTTTACAACCCATTTCATCTGCTGTGCTTCAGTCAATGTGAGATAGATTATTAGTATAAAACTATAAATCCGGAATTTTAAGAAAACGTTGCTCCATATTTCAATTAAGGGTAAATGTTATATTACAAATACTTTATGTCAATTATTTTTATTGTGGGCGATAGGTATTGGCAATCCACCGATAAACATACTTGACTAAATTCATGTAATCTGCTATGCAATTGTTGAATCTATCAAACCATTGTATAAACGAGTGAACGTGGTATGGTAACCTTTGAGGATGCAAAAACAGTAGCAACAGAAATTGTTAATTTAGTAAACCCACTGTCGATAGTGGTATTTGGCTCTGTTGCGCGTGAAGGAAGAGGTCAGGATTTAGATTTATTTATAGTTGTTGATGATGGCGTATCATCAAAAGCAACAGTTGCCATATTGCAAAAAAAACTAAAGCACTATTATCAAAAATTTGCAATTGATGAATTTGTTGTAAACCAATCAGTCCTGCAAGAGTATTATAATAAGGGCAGCTATTTTGTAAAGCTCATTATAAAAGAAGGAAGGAGCCTGTATATGAAAGAAGCAATTGTCCAGTGGATGAAGCAGGCAGAAGAAGAGTTGAATGTTTCATTATATCTTCTACAGGGTAAGTTTTATAAAGGCTCATGTTATCACGCACAACAAGCAATTGAAAAAGCTATTAAAGCACTTCTTTTGAATAAGGGGTGGGATCTAGAAAAGATTCACAATGTTAACCGTCTCATGGCTTTATGCAACGATTATACCATACACATTTCGCTTTCTGATGATGATATTGTTTTTATTGATAGCATTTATAAGGGAAGATATCCCGCTGATATTGGTTTGTTGCCTTTAGGAGAGCCTGACGAACATGATGCTGCACGAGCTACTACTATTGCAACACAGATTGTCAATGAAATGAATGAGTATATAAAACAAAAATAATGAAACATGCTATCGTTATTTTACTGCTTACCGTGAGTATCTCTGTACAAGCACAGATGCCCGATTGGGCTATGATGAAAGACAGAGAAGGAAATACCTATTATTTTGACAAAAGTGGGAAAATTTATACCGATGAAAATATTGAACCGGCCTATAAAGCTGTTGCAAACGATGAACTGGAATACTATACATCAAAAGTAAAAACACTGTGGAAAGCAGGTTACAGAAAGCAGGCATTGACGATAGCTAAATCAATCATGGCATTGCAGGAAACCTCACAGCATGTTATCAATGGGAAAAAAGACATTGCAGCATTTTTGCGTGAAAATCAGATGAAGCATGGCAATCGTTTTGTTGACATTAGCAGGGAGGCATGGTTATATTTAACAAGGGAAGGTAACCGTATGTATCTATTTAATGATAAAGTGCCCTATATTGTATCGATTGCAGGGAATGCAGAGGTTATTTCAGCGAAATCACTGGATTCATTGCAGTACTCCCAAACAGTATTGAGGACGGGTATACGTTTTACTCAAACAAAAGGGTTTGATGCCATTATGACAATAGCGGCCGAGAGCTTTGCAGGTACCATCGAATCCATTACTGTATTGCAACAACATTGGAAAAATGTTGCATTGGATACATTTCAACGTACACTGATTAAGAGTAACGACAGCATGGCTCTGTATTCATTTATTACCGGTGATGCATTGCAACTGGTAGGATTAGAGCTTTTAATAATAAAAGAAAACAGAGGGTATATGGTCAGGATTTTTACTACACAAGAACGGTTTAACCAATATAAAGGTGAAATATCAGCAATCATTGACGGATTTTCTACTCCTTAATATGGGCTTTATATATCATTGCTGATTCGGTACAGTTATCTCTATGTTTACAGTATTGGCAGTCCTTCCATATCTTATGAGGCAATGTGTTTTTTTCAACCTCTGTGAATCCTGTTTTTTTAAAAAAGGCAGGATTATAGGTTAAACAAAAAATAACTGCTTCTTTACTTTGCTGTACAATATCATTGATGGCATACTCAACTAACTGTTTTCCAATTCCATGATGGTGATATCGTCCATTGACAGCTAATGAACGAATCTCATAAAGTTTGTTGTTATATTTATAAAATGATATAACGCCTACAAGCTTTTTTGGTGTTACGGCAACTGAAAAGGTAGAAAGATTGTTTGCAATATCATCAGTATTTCGTGGGAGTAGTATTCCTTGTTTTACATACGGTGAAAGGATATTCAGGATATTGTTGATATCGTTGTTGTTTGCTTTTCGTATGGTGAAGTTCATGTAAGTTTAGCGTTTTATTATAATGGCATTTTTAAAATTGCCATTTTCTTGCTGCCCCATTATAATTTTCAAGGATTTTTTTGCATCATCAATTGTTTTATATGGACCAGCAAAAATATGATAGTGTTCTTTATTTTTTGCTATAATGATGCGCTGTCCTGTTTTACTTAAGAGAGCAGCTAATTGTGTAGCTTCGTTTTTATTAAATGTATTTCCTATCTTTATTGCAAACGGGTACTCTATTTTTGAAAATTGAGGTTTTTGTTGTGGTGCCATTATTGTTTTTGCTTTTTGTGCTGCGTTGCTCAAAGCTATTTTTGTTTGGGGGTCAATTATTGTTCTGGTATTTCCTGTAGCAAACTTAATGCCAACAACAATCCCTGCTGTAAATGAAATAATGATTAATGCAATGATAGCAGCCAGCATACGGTGTGCATTTCTTTGTGAATGGGTATGGGGTATCGTATTTTGTGCAATAGTGTAATGTTGTAAATCCTGTGTTACAAAATCATTATAATGACTTTTATTGTTTTGGTAGAAATCAAAATTTTGCATAATTCCAAAACCTTTATGTGTTAAGATTCAATGACGTGTAGTATTATTTTTATCGTCATTCATGAAATAGTGTATTAAGAAATTAATTTGGGCAGGGATTTCAATTGTTCAATTTCCTGACGGGTTAAAATTCTGTATTTTCCTTCTGGAAGGTTACCCAGTGCAATGGGTCCGTATTGTATGCGGGTTAAGGATACAATTTCATAACCAAACATGGTAAACATAAGGCGTACCTGACGCTTTTTCCCTTCGGTGATGGTTATGGTAACCGCAGTCCATTCATCATTCAGTGGTTTAATAATTGCAGGTAATGTTATTGATCCATACAGCTCTATGCCATGTTCAATAGAATATTTATGATCATCCCGTAGTGGTTTGTCTAATAGTACTTCGTAGGTTTTAGGTATCTTGAACCGTGGATGAGTTAATCTATAGGCTAAATCGCCATCATTGGTAAATAAAAGCAATCCTTCAGTATCTTTATCCAGCCTTCCAACGGGGAAAATCCCCAATTCTTTCAAGCGCTGTGGTATCAAATCAAATACCGTTGAACGGCTGCGTTCATCGTTTGCAGAGGTAATAAATCCTTTGGGTTTGTTTACAATAAGATAGTGAAAACTTTGTACAGGAGTAAGCACCTGTTTTTTATACATAACGATATCAGCAGCACTATCTACCTGATACGATAGATCGCGCATGACAGTACCGTTAACTGTTATAAGCCCACCCGTTATCAAATCCTCTGTTTTTCTGCGGGATCCCAATCCACAAAGTGAGAGGAATTTATTGATTCGTATCCGTTGCTGTATCATCGGGTGTCGCTCCTTCCGGTGAGTTGGGAACTTTCGATTCGGGTTCAATATCAGACATGGAATCTTTGAATTCAGCAATCTTTTTAAATTCAATGCCAGGATCGTTTATTGCATCGGTAAGCTTGTAGGCATTACCTCGCTTTGCAAAGTATAGATTTTTTCCAAAACTGGTACTGTCTAAAAAAACTATTTCGCTAGTTCTGAAATTAAGTGAATAGCTTCCTTCAATGCCATTGCTCCCTTTTCTATATGATTTATAACTTCCATCGGGATACAACTCAAGTGCATGCTCGGTGAAATCACCGCTTTTGTTGACACTCCACCACTTGCCAGCTATTTCCCTGCGAACGGTGTCGGCTTCTTTTTTCCATAAGGTGTCAACATATCGTTCTATAGCTGCTTCCGAAGCATCTATCTGCAAGGCTAACGAGCTCCCAAATACCCAGCCCCGTATAGTATTGGGTAACATGACCTTATACCAATAATCTATCTGCCCACCAACCCATTGTTTTTCTTTTGAAACATCGGTTACAGTTACTATTGTCCCCTTGTCAACGGTGCTGACGCGTGAAGAAAAAATATAGGGGTCGATACGTACCGATGTATTGTCATTGATGATGACAGCCTTTGATAGTTTTGCTGTGTACTTCAACTCTTCGCCAGATTTGCTGCATTGTACCAGAAAAAATGATGCTGCAATAACGCAGATAATCAACCTTACTTTCATTGGGATTCCTCTGATTAAATACTTTTACCATATTTTGGGCGATAGTTTATGGGTAACTATCGCCACTATGATGATTACAAAACAACGATAATGATATAGGTCATGGCATGTTATTTCGTCAATAACGTTTTATGGTGGACACAAAGAAAAACCGCTTTTTCCCTGTACACAACCATGGTAGTGCAGGGATAGTGCTATTGGGAGCTCATACGGCTGTTAAAAAATTAAAGTTTGTACGCTCATTATAGAAAAAAATTGCAAAAAAGTATTTAAGGAAATTAGCTTGACGCAGTGCATTATTACATATCATGTGCCTAATTATAATAAGTAATTTCATTATAATGAAAATGGTTGCACTATAATGAAAATGAGTGATCTTTTTGAAGGACGTATTGCTACATGGTCAAATCTGATCTCCTTGCTGCGTGTGGTAGTATCGCCAGTTGTCGGGATATTGTTATACTATGAAAAGGCTACTGCTGACACAGTATACTGCTCAATTGCAGTTACAGTGTATGTATTGATAGCTCTATCTGACATTGTAGATGGATATCTTGCACGCTATTTGCATCAGGTTTCCCGCATTGGACAATTTCTTGATCCCATTGCCGATAAATTGACTATATTCATACTTTCGCTTATACTGTATATTTTTAAGGGTTTTCCATTGTGGTTGGTCATTGTCATAGTAGTCAGGGATATAGGCCATATTGCTGCTGGAGCTATTCTTTTCTGTACCCATGATATTCAGGTGCGCCCCAGCAATGCCGGGAAGTGTATGATTTTTATTTTGGGGATGACGGGTTTTATCTATATTATTAACCTGTCATATTCAGTCATGGGGATAAGCGTAAAGCACATCTTTGTAGCACTTACCACTGCGCTTATTGTTCTATCAACGGTTGTTCACTGGAACATATATTCTAAAATTTACTTTACAAGCAAAAGTGTTTCCTCTAAATAAACAGAATGCTTTTTTATAACAAAAATCTATCCCGCCATTGTTATAGTATCATCATGTTACTTACTGTATGTTTACTCCCTTTGTTTCCCCAGGATAGCATTGTCATACCGGTAAAAATTATAAACAGCAACACATATGTTTCTGAATATGACATACGAACGATACTTCCCCTGCAATCTACATTTGATATTGTGTTACAACGGGGAAGGATTGTCAATAAAGAGAGGTATGCACTGTATCATGTTGGTCTGGCGATAGCTCTGGTGAATGATTCTCTGGTAAGGAGTGACTATCCTGTTATGAGGCGGCATGGTGAGGTAATGATTCCGCTGGAGATTGCCTTCACCATGCTGACAGCTTTGCTTCCCGAGTATGAAGTAGATATAAAAGACAATGCAATCACCCTCAAAAAGATACCTGAGTACGTAAAAGAAAAAGAAAAAAAAACACCCGTAACAAAAGTATCAAAGGATGCTATTGGTTTTATTGTGGTTGATGCAGGCCATGGAGGGAAGGACCCCGGTGCTATAGGTAAAGGTGGCATAAAAGAAAAGCACATAACGCTGCAGATTGCTAAAGAGGTAAAGCTGGTTTTGCAGCAAAGGTTACCCGGAATAGAGGTAATCTTGACCCGGACTACAGATAGATTTATAGAATTGGGTGAGAGGACAGAGATAGCAAATACAATGTTAAAAAAAGGTGTTAATGGGCTTTTTATAAGTATACATTGCAATGCAGCGGTGGTGAGTAAGATATCAGGTTTTGAGACATATTACCTTTCACAAAATCCTTCAAATGAAGAGGCACGTACAACCTCGGTGCTTGAAAACAACGTTATTATATTTGAAAATCCTGAAAAGCGCAAGCGATACGGTGATGTTGAGATGATTGAAGCGCTCATGATTACAACACAGATACAAAAAGAAAGTGCGATGCTTGCAGCATCAGTTCAGAGATATCTTGACAAAACAATACATGAATTTAAATCAAAAGGAGTAAAAAAAGCTGACTTCTTTGTACTGCGGGGGTGTCTTATGCCGTCCGTACTTGTTGAGGTGGGGTATATTACCAACCCAAAAGAAAAAAAATATTTAATAGATAAAAACTATCAAAAAAGGCTTGCACAGGGGATAACAGCAGGCATTGTTGCATTTATAAACGAATACAACAGGAATATAGCCAATTATTGAGGAATATAATGAGATTAGGTGTTAAAAATTTTATAACCAGACACAAGCTTGATACGTTGCCCGGTATACTAAAAATGAAACTGTTAACGTACTATCAAGCAATAGCAGCCGGAAGTAATAAACTTATGGATCTATGTTTATACTGGATTTGTAATCCACCGCTGGATACAAAAAAACGGTATAGAGCATTGCTTCTGGCAATAAGTGTTGTATGCATAGTTGACTACTGCGCAATTTCAGTTCTTGATGATAAAAATTTATTTGATATCTATCCATCATTGCCTGCGCTGGATACCCGAAAAACCATTGATATTTTTGTTGCTGATATTGATGCAAAATCAATATTAAAAGAAAATAGGAGGGTGTTACTTCCTCAGGATGATGAAGGCAAAGTTAACAGGCTTTTAAAGCTGGTAGCCGAAGGCTCTGAATTTGAGAATACCAGGGCGATAGCTCCTGTAGATATAATCCTGCGCCATATATGGTTTTATGATACCACCTGTATTATTGACTGTGAGCTGTCCACAATAGAAGGACATGTGCCCTCTATAGCTGATTCTTTCCAAGCGTTTACAAAAGCCTTAACCCAAACGATATGTCACAATGTGAAAGGTGTAACGAAAGTTGAAGTGCTTGAACATGGTATTTATGGAAAAAATCTCTGGTAATAGAAATAAGCCTGTATACGTGGTATCACGGCCATACACCTTCAAACACCTCTTCAGCAGGGCCTGCTAAATAGACGTGATTATCCTTATTATTCCACTCTATTGCAAGGTTGCCGCCTTTGAGATGTACTTTTAACCTTCTATCAGTTTTTTCTGTTAACACACCGGCAACGGTAACCGCTGATGCGCCTGTGCCGCAGGCTAACGTTTCGCCGCTTCCCCGCTCCCAGGTTCGCTGTATAACCTCTTTCCCGGTTACTATCTGTACAAATTCAACGTTGGTTCGTTTTGGGAACAATTCATGGTTCTCAATCATAGGACCATATTTTTCAACAGGGAAGTTTTTAACATCCTCCACATAGATGACAACATGAGGATTACCCATAGAGACAGCAGTAATGGAAAACTTTACGCCATCAACGTGAAGGTCTTCCTCTATTACGGTTCCGGGATTACCAATCATGGGTATCTTATCTCTTAATAGAATGGGTTCGCCCATATCTACGGTTACGGTGTGTACCTTTCCATTTTTTAAAGTACACCTGACCTGTTTTATTCCAGCTAACGTTTCAATGGCTATTGTTGTTTTTTTTGTTAAATTGTGATCGTACACATACTTGGCAAATCCACGGATGCCGTTTCCACACATCTCGGCTTCACTGCCATCTGCATTGAACATGCGCATGGTAAAATCAGCCTTATCTGATGGCAGTATCAAAATAAGTCCGTCAGAACCTACCCCGAAGTTACGGTTACTCATGGCTATAGCTAATTTTTTTGGATTTTTAACCGAGTGTTTTATTGCATTTATGTAGATATAATCATTGCCAATACCGTGTAATTTTGTAAATGGTATCATAGGTAACCTCTATATTCTATGCACTGTCATTGTAATAGATATAATACAAGGCGTTATGTGTCAAGAAAATGTTTAAATAGCGTGGCGATAGTTATTGGTAAATAAAAAAATAGTTGTTGCAATATTTAGTTGACTTACATTTCAGATATTTCCGTAACTGGTAACGATGAAATTAGAGTATTGAAAGGCATGCAACGATATAATTTAAACAACAGGAAGTTCAGTAAAAAGGGGTATGCAGGTACAGGCGGCTTTTTTACCCGAATAGTTCATTTTTTTGAAGATGTGCTGTATGCTCTTGAACTGCGATTTGGCAATATCCGCCCGATAATTATTGGGCTTATTGCTGGTGCCATTATTGCATTTTGTGCCATTCTTGTTATAGATTTTTATAAGGTACGAGCCCTGGCTCACTATACCCCCTATCAAACAACAAAGATTTATGATAAAAATAATGTTCTTGTAGCGGAGTTTTTCAAAGAAAAACGCGAGGTGGTACCACTTAAAAAAATTCCACCACATCTGATACAGGCATTTATTGCAATGGAGGATAACGAGTTTTATGATCATTTTGGTATCAATCCAAAGGGTATTGTGCGAGCGTTTTTTGTGAACATAGTTTCAGGGCGTGTAAAACAGGGTGGGAGCACCATTACGCAGCAGTTATCCAAGATATTGCTCACCTCGGGTGAGCGCTCTATCTATCGCAAGGTTAAGGAAGCTTTTATCTCTATTATGATTGAGATGTTCTATACTAAAGATGAGATTATGGAGATGTATCTCAATCAAATATTTTTAGGGCATGGTGCTTATGGCGTTGAGTCAGCGTCAAAATTTTATTTTGGCAAGCATGTCTGGGAGATCAATATTGCCGAAAGCTCCTTGCTTGCAACACTGCCTTCAGCTCCCAATATACTATCGCCCATACGAAATCCGCGTCTTTCAATGGAGCGTCACCGTATAGCATTAGCTAAAATGGTGGATATGGGTTTTATAACTGTTGCACAGGCAGAGAAGGCATACCTTGATTTCTGGCCTGATTATTTAGCATATATAAATGACCTGCCACCTACAATGACTACATGGTCATCACGTGTTAACAAGGCACCATGGTTTACTGAGCATATACGCCGTATTCTGGTTAATAAGTTTGGTGAAAAAGCAGTATACGAAGATGGGCTGGCTGTGTATACAACGGTTGATGTCGATAAACAACAATGTGCACAAAGTTTATTGAAAGATGCAGTGGAAAAACAAACTACTGTTTCGCGCGGGCTGGCATTTGATAATGAAGAGTATATCACCAATCGCTATGCTGATGAAGTCAATTTATTGACCATAATGTTTGGGTTGCCTGCTATAAAAAGTGCCGGTACAGCTCAAAAACGTACGTTTAACCGGTATATGAAGGATGGGCTGCTTCATGAGATGCAGATGATAAATCTTATTACCGGGCTTGATACTATTGATGATGTATTGCAACAGTATTTTTTAGGCAGTTATGATCAGAAAGAGTTTATGAACGTTGAGGGTTGTCTTGTCTCAATAAATCCAGGCAATGGCTATATTGAAGCGATGGTTGGCGGCAGTGATTTTACCAGCACCAATCAGCTTAACCGTGTTATGCAATCCATGCGTCAGGCTGGTTCTGCAATAAAGCCTCTTTTATATATAGCTGCTATTGATTCAAAAAAATTTACTGCAGCCACTACCATTATGGACTCGCCTATATTATATCTTGACATGGAAGGCGGCGATTGGATTCCTGAAAATTATGAAGGCGAATATTATGGGCTGGTTACTCTACGCAGGGCTTTATCCTTATCCATCAATGTTGTTTCGGTGCGTATAGCCGATACACTTGGTATTGATACCGTGCTCAACAATTATGCAAAACTTTTAAAGATTTCACGTAATGAGATGAAAAACCGCGTTCCCAGGAATTTTTCCATTGCATTGGGTTCTTTTGAGGTTTCACCGCTTGAGCTTGCCCGTGCCTATGCCATCATTGCAAATGGCGGCAAAAATGTTATTCCGTACTCCATACGCTATGTGCAGGATAAAACAGGGAAGATCATCTATAATCAGGAAGAGGAGATAATGGCAGAGCTGGCAGAGCAGGAAAAGGATGGCAGTATACAGATAGTTTCTCCTGATGCGGCACGGATAGTGGTAAGCCTGATGCAGAGTGTTATATCATCAGGTACGGGAAGAGGCGCTGCCATAGGCAGACCCGTTGCCGGCAAAACAGGTACTACCAGTAACTATCGAGACGCATGGTTTGTTGGGTTTACACCGCAGCTTGTAACAGGAATATGGATGGGATATGATGGCAGGGGATTATCGCTTGGGCCAGGACAATCGGGGGGTGCAGTTGTTGCTCCGGTGTGGGGACGGTATATGAGCTGTGCACTGCAAAAGGAACCGGTGCTTGATTTTGCGCCGTATGGCAATATTGCTGTAACAAAAGTGTGTGCTGAGTCAGGACTTTTGCCTTCCTATTATTGTAAAAAGGTGATAGATGAACTTTTTATACCAGGAACCGAACCGCAGGAAGAATGTGCAAAATGTGCAGGTGGGATTTCACTGCCAACAACCAAAATACCACATATCAATGTATCTGAAAAGCAAAAAGAGCAGATAATGAAAAAAATGAAAAGGAAGGATACCGAGGATATACTTGACTCAATAGAAAATACTTTGAAACAATAAAGGATTAAGGGATTGCTATGGATTTAAAAAATTTTTATATTGAAGCCCAGGATACAGCACTGTTTGTCATTGATGTACAGGATAGTTTATTTAACTCAATGGAATATGAAATGCGCAGGAAGGTGGCAAAGAATGTGGCAATCCTGATAGAGCTTGCAAAACAGTATAACCTCCCTATAGTTGTGACCGAGCAATATCGTAAAGGATTAGGTTCAACCATAAAAGAGGTTATGGATAAGCTGGAAGGAGTAGTTCCTTTTGATAAACTGACATTTGATTGTATGAAAGATGATAGTATCAGGGAACAGGTCGCAGGCCTTAATAAAAGGAATCTCATAGTTTGTGGTATTGAAACACATATCTGTGTTTTGACAACATCGCTTTCGCTTATGAAAGCAGGATATAATGTTGTTATAGCATCTGATGCTGTTTGTTCACGACGAACCCATGAATGGGACATGGCAATACAGACATTGCGACAGGCAGGCGCTGTTGTGTATCCAACTGAGACAATAGCGTTTATGATGCTGGAAAAAGCAGGAACTGAAATCTTTAAAAAATTGTCGCCATTGTTTAAATAGCTTTTTTCAATGATTAAGGTTTATCCCACAGTACATCATACCCATCAAATACAGGCCCGTCAACACATGCACGTTTGTATCCAGCTTTAGTGGCAACAGCACACCCGGAACACAAACCTATTCCGCATCCAAAATAGCGCTCCAGTGAAGCCTGTATGGGTATTGGCGATAGTTCCTGTGTAATCCTTTGCATCATAATCTCAGGGCCACAGGTATAAATCATATCAAAGCTGTTTGTTTTAATGATAGCTCTGGCTATATCAACCGGATTGCCTTCCACACCAGCGCTCCCATCATCAGTGACAACGATGAGTTCGTTGGAAATATTTTTATAATCGTCCAGCATATAGATAGTGTTTTGTGAAGTTGCGCCATATATATAGGTTACCGTTGAGTTGTGTTCTCGCAGCTTCTTTGCACAATAAAAAAGAGGAGCATTGCCAACGCCACCTCCGATCAGCAAAGCTTTTTTACCGGTAACTATCGCAAAACCTTTACCTGAAGGGCCAATGCAATCAATTGCTCCGGGGTGCAGCGCTGCAATCTGCCTGGTAGCTTTCCCAACAACACGAACAACAATTTGAAGATTGGTACCCGAATGATCAAAGATTGAGAATGGACGTCGAATAAGCGGGTCAGTATTATTGGTAACCTTAATATTAATAAATTGACCTGGCTGACTTGCGAGTACCTCCGATTGCAATGTTAGCAGGTAATGGTCACTTGCAACAGATTTTGTGGATACTAATGTAAACATAATTTTTACCCTCAGGTGCTATAGTACAATACACTATAGCATGAGTGCAATTTGCAATACTATTTTTTAAAGAATTGTGTGAAATTAAACAATGCTTATAACTATTATAAGCATAGCGATTGGTAATCGTACATTACTTTATTGTAATAAAAATAAAAAATATAATTATTCAGTATTTACATTGCTTGCTGGAGTACTTCTGGTGGTGGTCCCCAGTGATATTGGCAGCAATGTATGCCATTTTCCTTATAAAAAGAAAAGGTGTATGCCCTGC